>Ga0209347_1000909_pt1 | contig 59594 bp, 68 predicted proteins | sample AutmiccommuBRH23_FD_187382 | JGI IMG/M metagenome (GOLD analysis project Ga0209347, IMG submission 187382) | Deep subsurface microbial communities from Mt. Terri, Switzerland - Autotrophic microbial communities BRH/23 (SPAdes) (version 2) | ecosystem: Environmental > Aquatic > Deep subsurface >... | reverse complement strand
TGAGGCGGATCAGACGACAGTCCAGTGGACTGTCGTCCCGCCGAACGCGGCCTTCAGGCTGGCCGCAGGTTCACCCAAGCGGATCGTCAGTTGAATAATGCAAGACGACCGGAATGACCGCGGCCTTGAGGTTGGCCGCACCCTCTACGGCCAGATCGACCGGGCGCGGCGCTTCCGCCTCGACCCAGTCGCAAAGCCCGCCCAGCGTGCGGTCGGCGGCGAGCGCCGTGCCGACGCTGGCGGTCAGCGTATCGAAGGCGGCGTCACGGTCGTTCGTCCCTTGCAAGGGTCCACCGGACCCTTGCATCTGCTGGGCAGACCGGGCCTCACCCTGCACGACCGCCTCGATCTCGGCGCGGTGCTGGTAATGGTAGCGCAGCGGCGACAGCGTCACCTCCGGGTCGCCCGGCTCTCCTTCGCGCAGGATCAGCAGTCCATCGGCCGGAACGCGCTCGGGCAGGACCTCGCCGCGCAGGACGGTAGCGGGCAACGCCGAGAGCCGCGCGTGCAGCGCGGCGAGGATGGTCTCAAAGGTGGTGGGCATGACGGCGCACTTCCTGAATTGTGACTTCTGCTGTGATCGAAGATATGCTAAGGGTAATACCCATGAATACTCACCCGGAGTCGTCCACATGACCGCCATTCGCCCCGTCGCCGTGAAGCTCGATCAGGACATACGCGACCGCCTCAAGCGGCTGGCGGATGCCAGAGATCGCTCCACTCACTGGATGCTGCGCGAGGCCGTGGCGCAGTTTGTCGCGCGTGAGGAAAAGCGCGAGGCGTTTCGCCAGGCCGGGCTTCAGGCATGGGAGGCGTTTCAGGCTACGGCCAAGCACGTCACGCATGATGAAGCCGATGCCTGGCTTGCCAGGCTCGAAGCAGGCGGAGATGCGGACGCTCCTGAATGCCACGACTGATCTGGTCTCCCGCAGCCCTGCGGGACGTCGAGCGGCTCTACAGGTTCCTTGCCGACAAAAACCCCGATGCCGCCCGACGCGCGGCCAAATCCATCCGCGAGGGCATGAACATCCTGCGCGACCAGCCGGGAGTTGGTCGCCCCGTCGAAGAGATGGAGCCGGAATTTCGTGAGTGGTTCATCGCGTTCGGTGACAGCGGGTATGTGTCGCTCTATCGGTTTGACGGCGAAACGGCGGTGGTCCTTGCCGTTCGCCATCAGCGGGAGGCTGGGTATTGATGGTAAGGGATGGGCTACACCTTTCCTTCCACCCAGTTCGCCACGATCAGCCCCGGCACCCTGTCTTGTGCGCGCTCGGCATCCCTCGCGAGGTCCAGCCGCTTGCGCAACTTGACCTGCGGCACCAGCAGGAAGATCGGCACGGTGGTCAGGCCACGTCCGGTCTTCGAGCGTGATGCGACAGCGCGCCCGCGCGCATTCAACCGCCCTTCCGCCACCAAGAGGCTCGGTCCCGTTCGCCGATAGACGAAACGCAAGCGCAGACCCGACCGGTGCTCCCACTCAAAGGGTGTGATGCGCCCACCGCGCGGGGATTTGCCGGCGGCAGGTGTGGGGATCGCCAGCCAGAACCCGTTGCGCGAGCGAATCAGAGGCCCGGTGTCATGCGCGCCGATGATGACGGGAGCCTTGGACCAGACGAGCGCCGCGGCGTTCAGGCTCTCGCCGGCCTTCGGGAAGTTCTGGCTCCGGATCGAGTTGGCCAGGCGCCGGCCAAGGCCCGCGCGGGTTATCTGCCCGCGCCAGGCGGTCTTGAGACTGGTGCCGGCCTCGCGCGTGGCGGCCGAGACGGCCTTCTCGCCCGCCTTGATTTCGGCGGCCATCATGGCGACGAGGTCAGGCGTGATATCGAGTTTCAGTTTCATGATGATCACCGATCACGCCGGGCGCAGATCAACGGTCCAGATGAGCCGCTCGCGGTCGCGGACGGGCTCGCCCTGGATGAGGAAAGGCTCGCCCTTGATCTCAACCCTGTCTCCGGGGCGCGGGTTCGGGACCTCGGCCACGCGCAGATCAATGCGCGTGGTCTCAGACCAGAGCCTTGCGTCACCGAAATTGGTGACCTCATCCGCGCGGCGGGTGACCACGCGGACGAGTTTCGGTGCGCCACCGTCCGCGATCCAGGTTGCATCGCGGGCGATGTTGGGATCGGCGAACAGGTTGTCGATGGCGGCGGCGAAGACCGACATGCGCGCGCCCGTCAGTTCGAGCTGTGCAGGCGGATCGCGAGGCGCGGGCGCTTGTTGACCGGCAGGATGGAGCTTTCCGTCATCAGATCAATCCAGCGGCCCTTGGCGTCCATCATCTGGCGGGCATAGAGCGGCAGGCCCACGGTGTTGGCGGTTTCCAGCAGGTTCGCGGGCCCGCCATAGGTGGTGAAGGTGTCGAACGTGCCCAGCGGAAACGCGATGCCCTCGCCAGTGGGGATCAGCCGTTCCGAGGTGCCGTTCGAGAGGGTGACCGAGCCGTTGTATTCCTCGAACAGGATCCCCGCGAAGGGAAACGCCCGGCGCATGTCCTCGCGCAGCGGCTGGCCGCCGGTGGCGGAGAAGAACTTGTAGGCGTCTTCCGTCTTGGGGTGGCTGATCAGCTTGTCGAAGAATTCGGAGCTGACCAGCGCATGGGCAGTGGTCATGGTCTCGCCCTTGAGGTTGTCCTCGATGGCGCGCAGGGTGGTGCGGACCTTGCCCTGGATGTTGGTGCCCGCTGTCCCGAAGACGAAGTCGACCGAGATCTGATCGAGCCCGAATTCGGTGAAGTAGTTGTAGAGCGTGGTGCCGGCGCCGTCCTTCACGATGCCACGGAGCGCGTTCATCTCCATGTATTCGCGGGTCTGGGCATGCTTGCGGCGCATGAGCGTCAGTTTGCGGTTCATCACCTCGACCAGCGGATCGGCCGCGTCCGAGACGCCCAGCGCGGGCATCCCCTGGATATCGGCGGGCAGGATCACGTCGTCATGCGGGATCCACGGCAGGGCGAAGCTGCGCATCGAGCGCGCCTCGCGGTTGCCGACGGTGGCCGGCGCACCCAGCGGCACCGAAGGCAGCAGGCTGAGAACCCCCTCGCGCTGTTCGATCACGATGGAGCGTTGGGTGACGCCTTCAAAGCGGAAGAGGCCGATCTGGCCGAGGCGGGTGTAGAGGTTGGGCAGGATATTGATGGCCTGCGTCATCTCGGCGAGCGAATAGCCGCCAGCGTCGAACGGGTTGCGGGTGATGGTCATGGGGAACTCCGGGAAAGAGGGACAGGGAGGAAAGGGGTCGAGCTGCGCGCGAACCCGTCAGGCCGTATCGCGGGGCACGATGCCGAGGTTCGCCAGCTGGCCCAGCTTGGTGGCGATCTTGGCGGCGTCATCGACGGTGGCATCGAACACGAGGGCTGCCTTCGAGACGATGGCCGGGCCACGCACGACAACGATGCCCACCGCGTCGGCCAGCGTTGCATCGACGCCGTAGAGCAGCACGGCCGCGGCGGTCTCCGATCCGTCGGTGCCGGTGTCGGGGGAGAGCGTGTGCTTGCCGCTTGCGGTGATGCGCCCGAGCACGGCGCCGACCGGATAGGTCATCCCGGCAAGCAGCGTGACGGTCTCGCGGGTGTAGTTCGGGTTGACCTCATACTTGAGGACATCGCCGCTCAAAGCGGGCTGATGAAGGACGGTCATGGCGGGGCTCCTGTTCAAAAAATGCAAGCGATGACCCCTCGCCGATAGAGATCAGCGGGGGTCAAGACGGTGGATTGATTGCGGAAGTGACCGCCGGTGCGGGCGGCGACTGGCGTCAGCCGCGGTTGTCCGATGCCGCCGCGCGTTTCGCGGCGGCGACGATCGGGCTTTCCTGTGCCAGCGGCAGGGCCGGTGAGCGCGGGGCGGCGACGATGTCGCGGGCGTCGGCGGCGGCGCTGGCGCGCTCGAGCACCAGACGGCGCAAGGCCTCCGGGGTGGTGCCCTCGCGCAGCGCCTTCGCCGCGTCGATGGCGATGCCGAGGCGGCCCGCCTGCGCCGCGATCTCGGCGATCTCCGCCGCCGCCTCGCGAAGCCGCTGTGAGAGCTCAGCCAGATTGCTGGGCTGCGGGGCCGCCTGCGCTGGGGCAGATGCCGCGGCAGCGGGCGGTTGATCTTCTGTCGTGGACGGGGCCGGAGCAACCGGCAGATCATCTGGGGCATCGGTTTCGCCGTCTTCGACATCGTTCAGGTCGATTTCCGGGTCCTGCAGGGTGTCACCGGGGTTGCTGTTGTTGGTCATCATTGCCTCCTGTCTGGGATGGGGAAGGGATGCGCGGGCCGCGCGCCTGGAAGTGTGCGCCACTACGCGACCTGCGCGTGGCGTTCTGATTGACGGCCTTTGCGCGACCACCTGGCGGAACGCCGCGAACCCGCTCGCCAGATCGGTGACCTCGTCCGCAAGGCCAGCGGCGACGGCATCGGCCCCGCGATAGGTGGCCGCCTCGGTCGCCAGCGCGGCGGCCTCGCTCAGCCGCCCGCTGCGGCCGGCGGCGACGGTCTCGGCGAAGAGGACCCGCAGCACGTCGATCTCGCGCTGGATGTCGCCCTGCACGCTCTCGGGCAGGGGCTGATAGGGATTGCCATCGACCTTGTGCTGGCCGGAATGGATCAGCGTCACCCGCACACGGTCCTGGTCGAGCTTGCCGCTCAGGTCTGCGTGCATCACGACCACCCCGATACTGCCCAGCGCGCCGGTGCGGGGCAGCAGGATCCGATCGGCCTGGGAGGCCAGCGCATAGCCTGCCGAGAAGGCGTGTTCGGCGACGAAGGCCCAGACCGGTTTGTCGTGGCGCAGCGCCCGGATGCGGTCGGCCAGGTCGAACACACCCGCCACCTCGCCCCCGAAACTGTCGATCTCCAGTGCAAGGCCGCGCACGGTGGGATCGCTGGCCGCCGCCTCGATCTGGGCGGCGATGCCCTCATAGCTGGTCTGGCCCGAGGATTGACCGATCCAGCCGCCGCGATGGATCAGCACGCCCGCGATCTCGATCACGGCGATCCCGTCGACGACCGGGTAGGCCGCATCGCCGTGTCGGTGCCCGTCCTCGAGCAGCCCACCGGCCAGAATGCTGGCGCGGGCGAGCGGGGCGGCGGTGCCGGCTGCATCTGCCAGCTCGCTGTCCAGCACCTCGACCGGCCGCCCGAGGATGCGCGACCCGAGGCCCGACAGGAAGGCCATGGCCTTGGAGGGCTCGACCAGCAGCGGCGTGTTGAAGGCGCGCGCGGCGATACGGGCATGGAGCATCAGGGCTGGTCCTTCGCTTGGTTTTGCATTTCTGTCTCGGTTATGGTAAGGGGGTATCCGTATAAGTAAGGAATAGTCCGATGCAGGAATCGACCGTCACGGTCAAAGGCCAGACCACGTTGCCCAGGGATGTCCGGGCGGCCCTTGGTCTCTCGAGCGGTGACCGGGTGCGCTACATCATCCTCGATGGCGAGGTGCGCATCCTGAAAGCCCGGTCCGTCCGGGAGCTGCAGGGCGCACTCGCCCGGTCGGAGCAAAAGCCTGTTTCGCTGGACGCGATGGACGAGGCGATCGGCGCAGGGGCGGCAGAGAGCGGGACGCCGGGCGCATGATCGCGCTCGATACCAATGTGCTGGTGCGGTTTCTGGTGCAGGACGACGCTGAGCAGGCGCGCCTCGCAAATACCGTCATGGACCAGTTGACCGATGCGGCTCCCGGATTTGTCGGCCGGGAAGTCCTGGTCGAGCTCGTCTGGGTGCTCGAGCGGGCCTATGGCTACGGGCGCGCCGATATCGCCGCTGCGCTGGACGGCCTTTTATCGGCAACCGAACTGGTGATCGAGGCGGCCGATGAGGTGGGCGTGGCAGTCGATCGCTATCGCAACGATGGCTTCGGCTTTGCCGATCTGATGATCGCGGCCGCCGCGCGGCGTGCCGAGGCGACCGAACTGGTCACGTTTGATCGCAAGGCGGCGCGCCTGCCGGGGGTGCGTTTGCTGGTGGCCTGAACCTCACCTTTCGTGCCTGTTGTCAGGGACGTTTTCATCGTCCGTGTCGTCGCTGTCGGTGGCGTCTGTCTCCTCGGTCTCGCCCGGCACCGCCGTCGCGCCCTGCGCGGGCGAGCCGGGGCGGCGGAAGTCGAGACCCAGCAACCGCTCGCGGGCGCGCTCCGCCGCGATTTCTCGGTCGACCTGCTCGGCGTCATAGCCGCGCTCGGCGATGGCCTGGGTGCGGGATTTCAGCCCGGCCTCGATCTGGGCGATCTCGGCATTGGCGTCCTTTAATGGGTCGACCCAGTCCCATTTCGTGGGCAACCAGTCTGCGGTCAGGAGCCTTGCGCGGTTGGCCTCGTAGCCGGGCAGGGTGAGGGCGCCAGATAGCACGGCCGCATCCATCCAACGGGCATAAACCGGGCGGCAGAGCTGCCAGACCATGACTGAGTGCTGCCAGGCCGAGACGCGGCGGCGGAATTCGATCAGCGCGAGGCGCGAGTTCGAGAAGTTGCCCTTCACCATGTCATTGGCGAGATAGGGATAGGGGATGCCGAGTGCGGCGGAAATCTGCAGGAGCGTGCGGTACTGGAACGGCTCGTAGGTCGCCCCGCTGTCAGCGGGCTGGCCGACGGTCACGTCCTCGCCCGGGTTCAGGCGCACGATCTGCCCCGGGCTCAGCTCGACACTTGCAGGGGCATCCTCGTCTTCCGCAGGCGCCAGCGGGTTCTCGGGCGCAGGCGACGTGACGAACATCGCGTACATCGCCGCGACCTTCTTGCGGTCGAGCTCGGCATCGTCATACTGATCGAGCAGGAACAGCTTCACGATGGCGGGTGCCAGTTTCGACACCCCGCGCAGCTGGCCGCCCTCGACCGGGTCGATGACGTGGATGACCTCGCTGGCCGGCACCCGCACCACCTCTCCCGCCAGCCCCGGATCGGTGCTGTCGCCCGGATGGCGGCGCAGGAAGTGATAAGCAACGCGCCGCCCGATGCGGTCGAACTCGATGCCCTGACGTATGGCATTGCCATTGGCCGCCGTCCCGGTCTGTTCGAGCGGCAGCATCTCTGAGGGCAGCATCTGCAATTGCAGCGGCACGGTGAGCCCGTCCTCCGGGCGGCGCATCCGGATCCGGAAGAACACCTCGCCCGCGATGAAGACCTCGCGCGCGGCGCGGCGCTGCAACCCGTAGAAATCCGTCAGCCCCTCGGCATCCGCCTCGTCGGTCCAGGCGAGCCACAGGCGCTGAAGCTCTTCCTTGCGCGCGGCATCGCCGATTTTTGATATCGGCTTGATCCCGTCTCCGACGGTATTGGCCGCCCAGCTCTCCACCGCGTTCACCGCGTAGCCGTTATTGCGCACCAGCCAGCGGGCACGGGCGGTGATGTCCGGCCCGGCGGCGGCGATCAGCGCGTTGACATGCGCGCGCGTCGCGCGGAAGCCGCGCAACCGGCGATGATGCTGCCCGGCATCGAACCCGCCGATGAAGGCCCCGAGGCGCTGTCGCCAGTTCATCACAGGTCTTTCACGGCATGGGGCCGGAAGATGCGGCCGGCGCCGCGCTCGGCTTGCGCAATCCGCCGTTCGATATCGGCAATGGCGGCGGCGAGTTCCGCATCCGAGCCATAGGTGATGCTCTTGCCGTCATAGCTGACCGAGCGCGTGCCGCTGTAGCGCGCGGCCAGCAGCGCGCTGTGGCGGGATTTCAGATCATCGAGGGTCATTGGGGGTCTCGTGTTGCCTGTCGCGTAGCACACTTGTTGTGAACACGCATCGTGTGTATCTTGCTTGTGTTGATGGAGGGTCCGATGCCGCAGAACAGCACCGAGAAGCAGCGCACGAATGTCTCGCTGACAGCCTCCACCCTCGCCGCGGCGCGGGAGCTTGGCCTGAACGTGTCGGCGATCAGCGATGCCGCGCTGGCCGAGGCCGTGCGTGCGGCCAAGGCCGAAGCCTGGGCGCGCGAGAACGCCGAGGCGATCGCCGAGCGCCGCGCCTGGATCGAGGCCAACGGCACACCTCTGGCCGATCTCCAGGTCCTGAAGCTCGGCTGATGGCGCAGTTCCATGTCTATCGCGTCCCGGGCGGCCGGCTGGTGCTCGACCTCCAGACCGATCTGATCGAGACCGGCACCCGCGTCGTCGCGCCGCTGGTGCCCGCCGCTTCGGGGCCAAAGGCCATCGGGCGGCTCGAGCCCGTCTTCGAGATCGAGGGCGCTGCGCATGTGCTGCACACGGCCGAGATGGCCGCGATCCCTTCGACCCTGCTCAAGGCACCGCCCGTCGCAGACCTTTCGCGGTTCGATTACGAGATCCGGGGCGCCCTCGACATGGTCTTCTCGGGCTTCTGATCACTCCATGTATCGCGGCGTGCTGATCTTCCAGCCGCGCCGCCGCGGGGCGGTGATGCGCCCGGCCTCGGGCGCATCAGGTTTGCCATGTTCGGCCGGGGCAGCTGCGAAGGCCGTGCTGTCGACGCCCGCCTGTTTCTCCAGTTGCCGCCACATCCGCTCGTCGAAGCGGTCAGCGCCGAGGATCCACGCCGCCGCGCGCGCATAGACCCGGGCGTCGAGCGCCTCGTTGCGCTCGCGCAGTTTCTGCCATTCCTGCCTTGCATAGCCGCGCTTGTTGCGGATCGTGACCAGCTGCTCGGCCACCAGCTGCTTGAGCCATTCGCTGTCGGCCCAGTCGGGCAGGTGGATCGTGCCCGCGGGGGTGGGCGCGTCCGGCTCGGACGGTCGCTCGATGCGTAGGTGCCGATAGGTCTCGGCCTTGAAGGTGGCGGTGGCCACGGTCCAGAGCCGCGCCCCGCGCTTGAGCTTGCGCCCGCTCACCGTGGCATCGACGAAGGTCGGCCCCGACACGGGCGTGGCGCGGTTGAAGCCTTCGAGCCCCTTCACCGGTGCCACCTGAGCAATCCCCTGCTTGCGCGACCACGCATAGACGGCCGCGGACTCGTAGCCCGTGTCGATCGCGAGCTTGGCCAGCGTCATGAAGGCGCCGTTCTCGTGGGCCCATGTCTGCCCCAGCAGGCCTGTCAGCCTGTCCCAGCAGGCCGGATCATCTGGCCCGCCCGGAATGACGATGTGATCGACGAGCCAGCTGGTCATACCCCGTCCCCAGGCCCAGACATCGACCTCGATCCGGTCCTTCTGCACATCCGCCCCGGCGGTCAGGAACAGCCCGCCCATGGGGATCTGTGCTGGGAAGGCAATTCGCCGATCGGCCAGCCGCTGCCATTCCGGCGCTTCGCCGCTCTCGATCCAGGTCTCGCCCAGCAGCGTGTTGCGCGCCGCGCGCAGCATCTCGTCCGAGTCTTGGGCGGCCAGCCAGTCGCGTGCAATCTGCTCCCAGCTTTTCCAGCCCAGCGGCGAATAGAGGGCCGATAGGTGGAAGCCGATGGCGGTCGGATCCGTCGCGACGGAGGTCGCGCGCCATTCGCCGCGCGCCAGCATCGCCGTCTTGTGGTGCTCGGCAATGGGCGTCTCGCAGCCCGCGCAATGATACGCGGCGGTCTCGGGCTGGCCCTTCTCCCAGCGCAGACGCTCGAATTGCAGCCATTGCATCGCCCCGCAATGCGGGCAGGGCACGAAATAGCGCCGCTGGTCGCTGGCCTCGAACTCCCGCTCGATGCGCGACAGCCCCCGGATGGTCGGGGTTGAGACCATGAACACCTTGCGCCGGTGCGCGAAGGTGGTGGTGCGTGCCTCGGCCAGCGTGACCGGATCGCCTTCCTCGTCGGCGGAGGCCGGATAGGCATCGACCTCGTCGAGGAATACATAGCGCGCGGGCATCGACCGCAGCCCGGTCGCGGAATTGGCGCCTGTCAGCACCAGGATGCCGCCGGGGAACTCTTTTGAGAGCATCGAGTTGCCCGCGTCGCGCGAGCGGGCCGGGCTGACCCGTTCCTTGAGCGCTTGACTGTCCTCGATCAGCGGGTCGATCCGGCCGCGCGAGGTCCGCTTGGCCATCTCGACGGTCGGCAGCACCGCCAGCATCGGCCCCGGCGCGTGATGGATCACAAAGCCGATCCAGTTGTTGCCCGCTTCCGTGGCGCCGACCTGCGCAGCTTTCATGAAGCTCACGCGTTGCGCCGGGTGGCTGGGCGAGAGCGCATCCATGATGGCGCGCAGGTAAGGCGTGCGCGCGGTCCGATACCGTCCCGGCTCGGCCGAGGCGCGCGACGATAGCCAGCGATGTTGATCCGCCCAGGCCGACACCGTGAGGTCCGCATCGGGCCGCACGCCATTGCGCCAGCTGCGCAGGATGTCCGCGGCCCCGTCAAACCCGAGGTCGAGGTCCGCCGTCAGGTTGGTGTCGGTCAGTCCCTCATCATGATCTGCGTCATTCAAGCGAGACCCGGAGGTCGGCCAGGGCGTCGAGCTGCTCTCGGACATGGGTTTCCAGCACCCTCTGCAGGATCGCAGTCTCGATCAAAACGGGGCTGCCCGTAGCTGTCTCCATCTCTGCGGATAATTGCGCGGCCATCGTTGCTGCCACGCGCGTGGGCCAGGTGATCCAGACATCACGCTCCTGCCGCGCCAGTCGAAACACCAGCGTCTCGGCCCGCGCCCGATCGACCAGCGCGCCCTTCTTGCGCTGGATCGCCAGCTGACGCTCCTGCGCCTGGTAGACGGTCAGCGCGGTGCGCGCCTTGAGATAGGAGGCGCTGTCGCCCGGCCCGGAGACGGGACTGGCCTCAGTGCTGCCGCTGCCACCAATCCCGCCCCGCGCGCGCATCTGCTGATCGGGATCGGTCATCCCGCCCCGGCGCGCATCCGACGCCGCGGCATCGATCGAGCCATCGGCAAAGAGCACCAGTCGCCCGGTCTTGCGCGCCTTTTGCACCGCGCCGCGCGAGAGCCCGGCATGGGCGGCGTAGGCGCGCTCGGACAGTCCTTCCATGGAGCCTTGAAGCTCCTCAAGGCATTGGAAATAAACGCGGAAAAGCGTCTATTTCAGTTGATTACACTTCCCGGTCGAGTGACTCTGATCCCCACAAGGCGGGGCATCGTGCACCGCCAGGCAAAGGATCGGAGACAGCCCCATGACCACCCGGAAAAAACCCGCGCCGGAGCACGATCGCGACGCGCTGCTTCTCGAGATCGCGGACCGTCACCTGTTTCTCGAAACGCTGGAAACCCGCAACTCCGACAGCCTCGATTTTCACGAACACGGCGTCTGGGCGATCCGCTCCGCGCTCGAAGCCGCCTTCGAGGCCGGATGCCGCGCCCGGGCCGATGCCCCCACCCAATCCTGAAGGAGCCTGACCATGACCGCCATCACCACCATCCGCATCGGTTACGCCGCGCTGCCCGATCCGCTCAATCTCAAGGATCGCGACGCGGCCGCCCGGATGATCGAGGCCGCGCTGCGCGACGAAGGCATCAAAGCCGAAGCCTCGGACGTGATCTCGCACATCAAGATCGAACTGCCCACCACCGAGCTTGCCGCCGCCAGCGCCTTTCTGGCCAGCCTGCAACTGATCTGAGGAGCCGCCCATGACGGACCTGTCCCTCAACTGCCTGCCCGAGGGCGAGACCCTCGACGATCTTGTCCGGCGCAACTGCGCCATCGGGTTCGACCTGCGCTTCTGCCGCTGTGTTGCCATATCAGAGGACGACCGCGACACGATCACATGCGACCCGCCCGAGGCGGAGTTTGCGACCCTCTACGCCCTGACCGATCTGGGCGAGGCCATCGCCGTGCATGATGTGCACCTCACCAGCGCCGGGGCCGACGAGGTGGCTTCCGTCGCCCGCGCGCTGTTCAAAGCCATGGTCAACGCCCGCCGTGATCCGCCCGATGCCGCTCAGCGGCACGCGGTCGAGCAAGCCGCGCTGGTCGACCCGGACCGGAACTCGTGATCGTGCGCGCGATGATCGGAAAAGCAACTTCATGGCTCTGATTTTTCTACACTTTCAGGCTCCATCGAGCGATTCTGATGACACAAGGACGATGCAACTCACCACACGGAGCCACCACGATGACCACCCGCCTGAACCCGATCACCACCCCGCGCCATCAACTCCGCGCCGAGAAGGCACGGAAGAACCGCGAAGCCGCGCTCGCCGCCTTCATCGGCAAGAAGGCCGAGATCGACGAGAGGCTCGCCCGCCTGCAGGCGCTCAGCGACGACCACTTCAACTGCCATCCCGACGAGGTGGGCTGGGCCATGGTCGGCACGCTCGAGCACTACAATGGGCTGCTGAAGCGCATCACCGACAGCGCCTTTGGCGAGGGCGAATACGCCGAGTAACGCTTCCGGCCCAAGCTTCGGGGCAGCCCGCCACCATGGCGGGCTTCACCGGGTAGAAGGCGGCGCATCCCGCGCTGTCCGACAACACCGGAGGCCCCGATGCCCAAACTCACCGACACCCAGTCCATCATCCTCAGCCGCGCGGCGACCCGCCCCGGCAATCTGGCCATGCCGCTGCCCGAGGGGCTGCATGGCGCGGCCGCCAAGATGGCCGTCACTCGCATGATCACCAATGGCTGGATCGAGGAGGTCGATGCCGACAGCCGCCGCGGCGAGCCGCTCTGGCGCGAGACCGGTGACGGTCATGGCACCACGCTGATCGCCACCGAGGCCGGGCTGGAGGCCATCGGGATCGAGCCGGTGGTGGTCAGCGCTGTCGCCAGCGCGCGGAAGGGAAAGCCCAAGCCCGATGTCGCACCGACGCCCGAAGCTGCGGACACCGCAAAACCCGTCGCCATCCGCTCGGGCACGAAGCAGGCGCAGATCATCGCGCTCATTCAGCGGCCCGAGGGCGCATCCATCGCCGAGATTGTCGAGGCGACCTCGTGGCAGCCGCATAGTGCACGTGGCCTGATCTCGGGCGGGCTCAAGAAGAAGCTGGGCCTGCCCGTCACTGCCGAGAAAGTTGACGGGCGTGGCACCGTGTACAAGCTCGACACGGCTTGATCCCGCGCGTTACCACCAGCGTTCGAACAGCCTGCGCAGCGCGTAGCTGCGCAGCAGCGAGATGCCGGTGAACAGGGCGCCGATGGTGAGGTTCTCGCCAATGCTCGCATGCAGGCCGAACCACGGGAAAACCGCGATCTGCGCGGCGACGGCCAGCGCATAGCCCACCGCGACATTGGTGATGGCCTCGATCAGCGACATGCCGCGCGATTGGGTCACATCACCGGTCCCGTGATCTGAAATTCCTCACGGATGACCTTGGCGGTCTCGGTCGCCTGCAGGTCATCGCGAACGCGTGCTGCAATGCGACCGATATTCACGATGATGCAGGCGCTCTCGTCTGGCGTGACAAGGAGTGCCTCGTATTCGGTGTGGCGCAGGAACTCACACGGGGTCTCAATGTTGAGATGGTCGTCACTTGGACGGATAAGCCAAAGCACTCCTGCGCAATCGTCCGGGGCGTCTATGCTACCCCGCAGAAACGGTGACAGGTGGTTTTGCACCAGCCTAAATGCGATGGACGGACCAAAGCCAAGTTTGCGCAAGTCCTGTGCGGCAGCAACCGACACCACGTCTCTCCAGCTGTACCAGCGCGCCTTTCCGGGCTTGGGTGTGTTTTCAGGCTGAAAGTCGTTTCGGGATATGGCCTGGTTCAGGTCCGCGCGTGTGATCGGAATGATCCGAATGAGGTCGGCGTTTCGCCAGATCGGGGTGTCGATGATCATTGCTGTTTTGTCTCCTTGCCAATGGTGGTCTCGTTGCGATTTTCCAACTGCGCCGTCCGCCCCGTCGCCAGTTCCCATCGCCGCATGGCGACGTCGCAATAGACCGGATCCAGCTCCATCGCGAAGCAGCGCCGCCCAGCGCGTTCGGCGGCAACGATCTGCGTGCCGGAGCCACAGAACGGCTCGTAGATCAGGTCGCCTGGATCGCTGAACGCGGTCAGCACGGCCTCGACCAGCGCCACCGGGAACACGGCCGGATGCGATCCGGCAGCACCCAGCCCGCCCTTGTGGCGCATGATACGAAACACCGAGTCCGGGATGCGATGGCTCTGGATCGCGTTGCCGGCCCCTCGCTTGGCGTGGACGGTGCCGTTGACCCCGCGCAGCCCACCGCCGCCCAAGGTTTCGCCCGCGTGCTTGGACGGCACCGTCTTGTTGGGCTTCCGGGGTTGGCGGTTGAAGTGGAAGATGAACTCGTGCGAGGGCGCGAGGCGGCCATTCCAGTCGCCGGGCAGGCCCGGCCCCTGATCCCAGACATACCAGCCGAAGCGCCGCCAGCCAGAGCTGCGCATCCACTCGACCCAGCGCTCCCAATAGGGGAGCCACTCACCGTCGCGATGCACGAGGCCGAGATTGACCAGCAGTTGGGCCGCGTCGGTGACCGGTGCCGCCGCGAAGACGCCCTGCATCAGCGCGTCCCAGTCGCCCACCGTCTCCCTGGCCGCGCCATAGTCGCGCTGCTGGGCGTAGGGCGGCGAGGTGAACATCAGCGACGACTGCGCGCCCTCCATAAGCCTGGCCACGACATCCGCGTCGGTGGCATCGCCGCAGATCAGCCGGTGCGCGCCCAGCGCCCAGATATCGCCGGGCCGGGTGATCGGCTCGGCCGGGGGCTCCGGGATGGTATCGGCTGTGTCGTCGTCGATGGGCACACTGTCGTCATCGGCGTCGCGCAGCAGGGCATCCAGCTCGTCCTCGGGGATGCCGATCAGCCCGAGGTCGAACTCGGCGGCCATAAGCCCCCGCAGTTCCTCCAGCAGCAGGCCCTCGTCCCAGCCGCCCAACTCGGTCAGCTTGTTGTCGGCGATGCGATAGGCCCGGCGCTGCGCCTCGGTCAGATGGCCCAGCACGATGACGGGTGCCTCCGCCAGGCCCAGCTGCGCGGCGGCAAGAACGCGACCATGGCCCGCGATCAGGTCGCCATCGTCGCCAACCAGGCAGGGCACGGTCCAGCCGAACTCGGCCATGCTGGCGGCGATCCGCGCCACCTGATCGGCGTCATGGGTCTTGGCGTTGCGGGCATAGGGCTTGAGGCGGTCCAGCGGCCAGAACTCGATCTGGCTGGGACGCAAATGCATGCTCATGCAGCCATCCGTTTGGCCTTGAGGCTGGCAAAGCTCTCGCCGGTGTCCGCCAGCACCGCTTCCGCGCCGGTGAAGGACTGCCAGCGCTTGACGGCGACATCGACATAGGCCGGGTTGAGCTCGACCCCGTAGCAGATCCGTTCGGTGGTTTCCGCCGCGATCAGCGTCGTGCCCGATCCCATGAAGGGCTCATAGACCGCCTGACCGGCGTTCGAGTTGTTGAGGATCGGGCGGCGCATGCACTCGACGGGCTTTTGCGTGCCGTGGACGGTGGCCACATCCTGATCCTTGTTTGCGATTTGCCACAGCGTCGTCTGCTTGCGATCGCCGGCCCAGTGGCCCTTGCCCTTGGTACGCACCGCATACCAGCACGGTTCATGCTGCCAGTGGTAATCGCCTCGGCTGAGCACCAGCCGGTCCTTGGCCCAGATGATCTGCGAGCGGATGGCAAAACCCGAGACGATCAGCGACTCCGCCACCTCGGCGGCATGCAGCGCACCGTGCCAGACATAGGCGACGTCGCCCGGAAACAGCGCCCAGGCCTCGCGCCAGTCGGCGCGGTCATCGTTGAGCACCTTGCCGGTGCGTTTGGTCTTGGCGGCGCCCGCCTGGTTTCGCCAGGACGGATCGTATTCCACGCCATAGGGCGGATCGGTCACCATCAGCAGGGGGCGCACATCGCCCAGCAGGCGCCCGACCACGTCCGCCGCAGTGCTGTCGCCGCAGATCAGTCGATGCGCGCCAAGCTGCCAGAGATCGCCCGCCACCGAGACCGGCGTGACCGGCGGTTCCGGAACGTCGTCCTCGCCCTCGATCGGGCCGTCGCCGTCCTGCGCTTCGGGGTCGCGCAGCAGCGCATCCAGATCATCGTCGCCGATCCCCAGCAGCGACAGGTCGAAATCCTCGGCCAGCAGCCCCGCGATCTCGTCGCGCAGCACGGTCTCGTCCCAATCGCCGAGTTCCGTGAGCTTGTTGTCGGCGATCCGGTAGGCCCGCCGCTCGGCCTCGTCCAGATGCGCCAGCCGGATCACCGGCACATCCTTCAGCCCCAGCATTGCGGCCGCCAGTACCCGGCCATGCCCGGCAATCAACTCGCCATCGTCGGACACCATGCAGGGCACCGTCCAGCCGAACTTCGCCATGCTGGCGGCGATCTTGGCCACCTGGTCCTCACCATGCATCTTGGCATTGCGGGCATAGGGGCGCAGCCGCTCGATCGGCCACGCCTCGATCTCGCTTGGCGCGAAGACAAGGTCCATGGGGTCTCTCTGCTGTGGTGAGACGCGGACAGACGCGAGAGCGCGACCGCACCGGTCGGCGACAGCATCAGGGTCCGCGATGTTGGAAAAACAAAAACGCCCGCGAGAGTTTCCTCCGGGCGCCATTCTTCGATTATCAAGGTATGAGTCAAGGGGGGCAGCTTTGTCAAACGAAAAATGCACCTGGATTCAATGGCTTCCCATCAGGTGGCTTCCGCTGGCTGGCTTCCGGCGCTGTGGCTTCCGCGAACTGGATTCCCTGGATTCGGTAAAAGAATCCACCCTGGCCAGGTCGTGATTCGGCAAGTCCTTGATAATGAGTCGCTTTTTCCAGGATGACTCGGCAGGTGGATTCCGCCTGGATTCCCCGGTGAAAAGGCCAGACGCTGGAAAACTGCCGCGCTGCGCCCCCCCGTATACGTTCGGGGCCAGGGAGGAACCAATGGGAGGGTGCACTCTCGGCCCAAGGGGACCTTCAAGGAATGCGCTGCGAAGGTTTGGTTCAAGGAAACTCGGGTTTCCAAGTTGGCGTTTCGATCCGATCTGGACCTACTTCCCGCCACGTTCTGAAAAGCAGAATGAGTCGTTAGGAACGGGCGAAGTATATAACGCGGCTGTCATGTCAGCTCAAATCAGAGTGGAAGAAATCGACAAGCCTGAGTCTTTTAGCGGGTGAACAGCTTGTAGCAGGCTGCGGCCACCTCGCTAGCGGTTCTGACTTCGACCTGTCCAGCCCTGAATGCGTTCTCGTAGGGACGGCCGTTCGCCAAGGCCTGATAGAATGCGTAGGTGAACTTCGGAGCGGTTTCGTCGTCGATAGCATCTGTCGAGCCAATTACGACGCCAACGTGTTTCGCACAGGCCCGCGCAACACTTTCTGTGTAGCAAGCGTGGAGAACTAGGCACTCAAGCTCTCCATAGACGTCCAGAATCTCAGCAAGAACGTCTCCGGCGATCAAGGCCTCTGTCCCGTCGTCCTTCTCAAAACACAGCACGCCGACGCCACCATGCCCGCTGAAGTGCAGGATCTTCGGCCGATGGTTAAGGAGCTCCTTTTGGATGTCCTGCAGGCGGACCGCGAACTTTTGAACGACGAGAAGATCGCGCTCCCGGTTCTTAACGGTCTCCAATTGGCGCTCAAGCAACGCGCCCTCCTTGTCTGCCCGAATGCGCCCTAAGTCGTCGGGTGTCGCATTGAGCACCAGCACAGTTTCCCTATTCATGATGCGAACCGCCTTCTCCAGTCGTGCCATTTGTTCGTCTCCCCCGAGACCAAAGAGTCCCAGTGATGCTTGCCCTTCCGCTTTCCTGATGTCGCTGAAGAAGGCTGTCCCTTCCGCACCCAGCAGGACCCGCTCGCGCAGGTTGCCGCCGCTCTCGACGAGTTCCAAGGCCTTGACGCGATAACTTGGCTGGTCGTCAGCGAAACGCGCGAAATGTTCTGCTAGATGCAACTTCACGCGGCCGCTTCCTTCAATATCGAACCAGTCCAGCGTTATCTCTGCAAGGCCGTCATAGTGTGCGTGCAGAAGACCTTTGGCGAGACCCTCACGCGCGTCGACTGTAGGAAGATCGGCTCCCCGCAAGATTGCTTCATGCCGTTGATTGAGGTCGGGCAGAGAGGACGAGACAAGTTGCAGTAGCTTCGACTGCACGTTCGCTGGCTGATCTTCGATGCGATTGATATCGATGCCGAGATGGGCGATCGACAGTCGACGATTTTCGATCACGGCCCAAACTGCGTATTGGCGCACGATGGGATCGTCGTGTTGCCCGAGTTCCCGCACAATGACGCCGTTTTCGTGCTTGGGATGGAGTAGATGCTGCACATCCCGATCGAGCCCGACGACGATCAGAGCCAGCTTCAATATCTCTGGATCGGCCACATCGAGGTCGATTTGGAGCCCGTCGACGGCTAACCGCTTGGGATCTACGGTTTGCATAGCCGCGAGCATCTGAACCTCCGGCGGGACGCTACGTAAAGCCGCAATGCCGGACAGTTGGCCCGCGCGCAGGCGGGCTAGGGCCGAGATGCCTGCCGCCACGATCTCGGGCTTGGTTTCGTGGCGCTTGATTGCCAACTCGACGCTCTCGGCGCTGTCCTTGGTGCCAAGTTGCGCAAGGGTGTTCAGTCCCCACCGCACGACCTTTTCGTCGCGGCTCATGTTGGTCAGCCCTACGATCTGCTGCTCAACGCGCGGCGCAGTCTCCGGGGCGAACCGATGGCCGGTTCGATAAAGGCGGCTAAGATTTTGGAGAGCGACCTTCTGACGGCGAGAATCTTCCCTACTCGTCAACTCTGACACGAGAAAGGCCGCTTGCTGTTCCGTGATCCGTTTCGTGGCCAACTGTCGTGCGCTCCCTATCCGCGGCCCGCGCGGCCAGAATCCTAGAACTCCACGGTTCGAAGTCATTTAAATCGTTATGCCGGATCGAAGTGCAGAGCCAGTGCGGGTCGTTGAGCGACATGCGCCGCGTCGTCGGCTCGAACCATTCGGGACACTGCCACGACAGCACGATCACAACGTTCAGCGACTCTGCCTCGTCCACGACCATGACATGGTCGATCTTCGGGAGGTGCTTTTCGCGGCCATGGAAGGACGCATAGGAAAGGTCCAAATCTTGGATCAGAACGTCCGCGGCGCTGTCCTCGGCTCCGAGCCGGTCGCGCGAAAACAGCGTCATGTCTTCGACTGTAAGTGGACCGGGGAAGCCGATCGATCGCTGCATGGCGTAGTTGTCGCGATCGTCGCGGTAGCGCCCAACCCTATAGGCAAGGGTGCAGTCGTCCTTAACGACCATTGCAAAGGTCCACGTGGCGCAGTAGCCTTGCGCACTCATCTCTTTGGGATGCATATAGGCCATCGCACCCTCGGCCTCCGCCGCTTGGAAGAAACTGTCCGCGTCCGCCGTCCTCCGGCGCCACCGGTCAAGGAATGACCCCCTCACGGCCAGCGTGTTGTCACGCGTCAGATCGCGCGTCCGACGACGGGCGGGAAAGGGCGTCTTCCACTCCACCGGGACATCATCGGCATCGAGAAACTCGGTCAGGAAAAACTGCCCTGGCTTGGTCCGGTAGAACGGGGATGTCTCGCGATGATGAAGAATTTCCTCGCTCAACCGTGCCTGGAGGGTTTTTTGCTGAGTCTTTCCGTATAAGTGCTTGGGCACCACTCCCGCTTGATAGGCCACGTCGAGAATGGCCTTTGCCCCCATAGGGCGGCGGGCCGATCTCAGAACTGTCTGCGCGATCTGCAGGTAAGAATCCAAAAAAGTCACCTCCACTGTGCATTATGTAGTATTCTCAAAAAACGGCAATGATGGTCTTCCGCGCGGATGATCGTCGGCGAAGGGCCATGGCCGCCAGACAAGGCCGAGTGAGCGAACGGTTCCAAACGACCCAGTCTCTCCGAAGTCATTTTAGGATAAGCGCACACTCGCGCGTGCCCAGCGAAAGCTCACTTTATCCGCAAAGTAGACCTCGGTGAAAACCACAGCGAATGCCCGATTTTCGGCCTTTGCCACCAATATTTTTGTGGCCACGATCAACCTGTAATCTCCGAAAGCATGGCCTCAGCCTGCGCCAAAACGCCCCGCACGGCAGCTTCCTCCAGATCTGGCGGATAGCCGTACTTCCGCAAGATCCGCTTGACGAGAACCCGCAGTCGCGCGCGAGCGCTGTCGCGATGCGCCCAGTCGATGCTCACATTGGCCTTGAGACCCTTCAGCAATTCATGCGCGATGATCTTCAGCTGGTCATTGCCGAGGACATCGACGGCGCTCTGATTATCAGCCAACGCGTCGTAGAAGGCGATCTCCCCGGGCGTCAGGCCGGTCTCTTCGCCACGGTTCCTGGCCTCGCGGACCTCCTTGGCCAGCGCGATCAGTTCCTGCAGCACCTCGACCGTGCTGATGGCGTTGGTGTGATAGCGCGAGATAGCCTCTTCCAGCCGTTCCGAGAATTTCCGGGTCTCAATCACGTTCGAGCGGCTGCGCGATCTGATCTCATCGTTCAGCAGCTTTTTCAGCGCCTCCAAGGCGAGGTTCTTCTTCTCCATCTGCCCGACTTCGGCCAGGAACTCGTCCGACAGGATCGAAATATCCGGCGACGAAAGCCCGGCGGCTGACAGGATGTCGACGATCTCGGTCGATGCGACGGCGCCATTCACGATCTGGCGGATTGCAAGGTCGCGGTCAGCGGCCGACCGGCCCGACGTATCAGCCGCCTTGACCATCGCGGCGCGCACGGTCTGAAGGAACCCGACCTCATCCCGAACCTCGCGGGCGGTGTCGCTGGCCGAACAGAGCGCAAAGGCCTTGGATAAACCGAGCACGGCATCCTGATACCGCCGGTGTGCGGCTTTCTTTGCTTCCTTGTCGGTTTCCTGCTGCGCCGCCTCGTCCTGTTTCGCGAGAATCCAGTCGAGCGCCTCCGCCAGTGCGATAAGGCGCTGCTGCGGGGTGCCGGTCAGCCCTTTGGAATAATCGAACCCATGATACATGGCGCGCACGACATCGAGGCGTTCCAGAAGGGCCGCGACGGCCTCGGCCTCGTCGATCCCTGCTTGTTCCTGGTCCGACTTGGAATACTGGCCCAGCGCGGATTTCAGGTTCTGGGCGACGCCGATGTAATCGACGATCAGCCCGGCGGGCTTGTCGCGGAACACCCGGTTCACCCGCGCGATCGCCTGCATCAGACCGTGGCCGCGCATCGGCTTGTCGATATACATCGTGTGCATCGAGGGCGCGTCAAAGCCGGTCAGCCACATGTCGCGCACGATCACCAGCTTGAGCGGGTCTTTCGGATCCTTCGCGCGCTTCGCCAGCAGATCGCGCCGGGCCTTGCCGCCAACATGCGGCTGCCAGGCTTCGGGGTCCGAGGCGGAGCCGGTCATGACGATTTTGATCAGTCCGCTTGCGTCATCATCCGAATGCCAGTCGGGTCGCAGGGCCACGATCTGGTTGTAGAGGTCCACGCAGATGCGGCGGCTCATGCAGACGACCATCGCCTTGCCGTCCATCGCCTGCACCCGCGCCTCGAAATGGGTGACCAGATCTTCGGCGACCATGCGCAGGCGCTTCTCGGACCCGACCAGCGCCTCGACGGTGGACCATTTGCGCTTCAGGCGTTCCTGTTCGCTTTCTGCCTCGTCCTCGGTCAGTTCCTCGATCTCGGCATCGACCTTTGGTTTTTCCGCGTCGGGCAGCTCGATCCGGGCGAGGCGGCTCTCATAGTAGATAGGCACTGTCGCCCCGTCCTCGACGGCGCGGCTGATGTCGTAGATGTCGATGTAACTGCCAAACACGGCAGGTGTGTTCACATCGTCCTGTTCAATCGGCGTGCCAGTAAACCCGATGAACGACGCCTTCGGCAGCGCGTCGCGCAGGTGCTTGGCGAAACCATAGGCGATCTCGCCGGTCTTCTCGATCCGCGCCTTGAACCCGTACTGGCTGCGGTGCGCCTCATCCGCGATCACCACCACGTTCCGGCGGTCGGTCAGCAGCGGATAGGCCTCGCCCTTTTCCGGGGCGAATTTCTGTATCGTGGTGAAAACCACCCCGCCCGAAGCGCGCGACAGCGCCTTTCGGAGGTCCTCGCGGCTGTCGGCCTGAACCGGCGTCTGGCGGATCAGGTCGCGGCACATGGCGAAGGTGCCGAACAATTGATCGTCCAGATCGTTTCGGTCGGTGATCACCACGATGGTCGGGTTTTCCATCGCCGGTTCGCGCACCAGTTGCCCGGCATAGAAGGCCATCAGCAGGCTCTTGCCCGATCCTTGCGTGTGCCAGATCACACCGGCCTTGCGGTCGCCCTGCGCGCGGCTGGCGGCAACGGTGCTGGCCACGGCGCGCTTCACGGCGTGGAACTGGTGATAGCCCGCGATGATCTTGGCGATGCCGCCGGGGGTGTCGCCAAACACCGTGAAATCGCGCATCAGCGACAAGAGGCGCCCGCGCTCGAACACCCCTTCGATCAGCACCGACATTTCCGGCGCGCCCTTGGGGGCCACCTCGGCGCCATCGGTGGTGCGCCAGGGCATGAACCGCTCGATGTCGGCGGTCAGCGAGCCGATGCGCGCCTGTATCCCGTCGGTCGTTACCAGCACCGCATTGGTGCGGAACAGCGACGGGATCTGCGCCTTGTAGGTCTGCAACTGGTTGAACGCCGCGGTCAGCGAGGCCGCCTCGGCGCCGGGCTTTTTCACCTCGATCACGCCCACCGGCAGACCGTTCAGGAACACCACCACATCGGGGCGGCGGTTATGGCCCTGCTCGATCACCGTGAACTGGGCGATGGCCAGCCAGTCGTTGAGCCGGTCGTCGGGGTCGATCAGCCGCACCGCGTCGCCCCGGATCGTGCCGTCCTCGGCCCGGAACTCGACCGGCACGCCCTCGATCATGGCGCGGTGCAGGCGGCGGTTTTCTTCGATCAGCGAGGGGCGCTCGACCGCCAGCAACTTGCGCAGCGCATCCTCGCGCGCATCCTCGGGGATCTGTGGGTTCAGCCGAACGATGGCATCACGCAGACGGCCGGGCAGAAAGGTGTCGGAATAGGCATCGCGCTCGGGCGCGCTGCCGTCAGGGCCGGACACCGCGTCGTTCAGGCAGGCATAGCCCAGCCCCTGCAACTGGCTGAGCAGGATGGCTTCGACCTCGGCTTCCGACAATGTGGTCATGCGCGCACTGGCCTCGTGACCTGTGCCAACGTTGCCAGAACCCGGTCCAGATCCGCCATGTTGCGCAACGCGAAACAGACAAGGTCTGCCTTGCCGAGTTGCATCATCTCCTCAAGCGCCGAGTGCCGCCCATATTGCTTCTCGCCCGTCTTGCCGACGGTCTGGTACAGCTTTGACGCGGGCGAAGGGGTGAACGGAATGCTGCCATCCAGAAGGTCCCTCACGAAGTCCTGTCTGACCCAGAGGTTGCCGGGGGACTTGTCGCCCTTCTCGAACATCAGCTCGACCAGCGCGCCGTCGGAGGATCGCATCGAATAGCGGTTCGCGTAGCTCTTCTGGTGGCCCTTGGAATGCTCCTTCGCCTCGCGGTCGAGCCGCATGACGATGGCTCGTTTCAGGTTCGTGAGATTGATTTCGGGTGTGCTCATGCGGTTTGACCTCGAAAATGGGTGGGATGAATGATGCCCGGCTCAACTACTCGAAATTCTGTTGCAGCAATTCTGCTTCGGCGTTCGTCAGTTCGGCAATCTTGTTGTGGGCATGCTTGTAGAGCTTGCGGGCCAGGCCGACGATTGGTGTGTCCTGCGTGCTGTCCCGATGCGGCGCGATCTCGTTGAGGCCGAAGTTGCCGGAATTGACGCGCTGATCGACGCGGACGGTGACCACCGGCTTTGCACCGCCAGGGTCAACCGCCGTGACGGTTCCCTTGCCCCACAAGCCGACGCCGCCCTGCGTCTCGGACGACCAGAGGAAAATCTCCGATCCGACGCGAATGTCCCGCCCGCCATACATCGGGCGTTCCTCGACGCGCAGATGCGCGTCGGCTGGTGAGGTGGGCGGAGCAGTCTTGGCGATGAACGGCATGGGCAATCTCCTGGTGTCAAACTGTGTTTGCAGCTATGCTCTCGGCCTCGGCCACCCGCAACTCCCCCGACATCAGGCGCGGCAGCAGGAGGTCGCGGGTCTGGGCGAGGGTGTGCGATTCTTTCTGCAACCCCAGAGCTTGATTGAAGATCGGCTCGATCAGGCGGTCAAATGCCTTGTGAACCTCTGGCGATGCAGCACAGACCATCATGCGCTGCATGTCCGCTTTGGTCACATGGCCGAGGCCAGTGGTCTGCTTGTTCCGCGCCAATTCCGCAAACTCCGGTTTCAGAAACTTGAGCAAGGTATGCAGGTATGGCTTGGAGCGTTTGCCATTTGGGCGCACCGCGAAGATGTGCTGGTTCAGCCAGGCTTTGCCACCCGTCCACAGAAAGGTGTCAATCGAGGTGTCGGGGTTGCCTGACCATGAGAAAAGCAGTTCGCTATCGTCGATCAGATAGCGCGTGCCAAGGTCTGTGGCCGTTCGCTGCGTGGTTCCGGTCACGCCGTTCTTCAACTCGGCGATCTTGATCACGGGCAGCGCATCCGGCGCATCGGAGAAGTGCATGTTCTTGTAGGCGGCCCCGTTGACCCACTCCGCCTGATCCAGAAGTGGTTCGTAAGCCCACCCCTCCGGCTTGCCCTCGGCGTCGAGACGGTCGGGGAAGAGGGACCAGAGGTCGGGGGAGAGGTAGGGGGCGCGGGAGTTGTTTTCGTTTTTCGCGCCAGTGGCGCTCAGGGCCATCTTGGCGCGGGTGGGGCCGAAGGTGACGAACCAGTCCCGAAACAGCGCCCGCGCCATGGCCTCCAGCGTGGCGTTCATCTTCCGGTTCAACTCGATCTTGTCATCCAGCGCCCCGAGGGTGGCCGCAATGGCGCGTTGTTCGGGGAGGGGGGGAAGTTCAAATCGATATGCGCCAATCCTGCCTGGCGAGGTGTGCTTGACTGTCGAACCTGTTGCGCTTCCCAGCACTTCTGCCCGGTAGCGCGGGTCTCGAAGTAGCCAATGGACAAAGCGAAGATCAACCTTATCGGTCTTGGCAATCACTTTTCCAAGCCGCTGATTGTGCAGCATGAGGTAGTTGCTTTCTGGCACGAGCGCAGAATAGCCCAGCGTATCCCCCGCTTTGCTCAGGTCAGTCATTGTGACCAGTAGATCACCGGTTTGGAGGACATAGTCTGACGGAATCGGGCCATTTTTATAGAATTTCAGCTTGTTGAACTGAAAGCCGCCACCGATAGCAAAGTTGCCTGGTGTGAGCAGAAGCGATCCCGTGGGCTCGTCGGTGAAGAACTCACCCTTGAATGCGAAGCCGTGCTTAACCTCAACCAAGTCGCCCAGCCGCGCTTCTGCCCACCCCTCAATCACACCCCAACCCCCGCCAGCCGCGCCCGGATCGTCGCCGTCAACTCCTCGGCCTCGGCGAATTGCGCCTCCAACTGCTCCTGAAGCGCGGCGAATCGCTCGGCAAAGGGCGTCTCGTCCTCCTCTGCCGCTTGCGATCCCACATAGCGGCCCGGGGTCAGGACGTGGCCGTGCGACCGGATCTCCTCAAGGCTCGCCGCCTTGCAGAAGCCCGGCACGTCGGCATAGCCCGCGCCCAGCCGCCAGGCGTGGTAGGTGCCCGCGATCTGCGCGATGTCGTCATCGGAAAACTCGCGCCGCGTGCGGTCCACCATATGGCCCAGCTTGCGCGCGTCGATGAACAGCACCTCGCCGCGCCGGTCGCGCAGCGTCTTGTCCCGCGCGATGCCGTTCGACTTGTCACGCGCCAGAAACCACAGGCAGGCCGGGATCTGGGTGGAATAGAACAACTGCCCCGGCAGGGCGATCATGCAATCGACCACGCCATCGTTTCCATTGGGGCCCTCGATCATCGCGCGCCGGATCTCGCCCTCGCCCGACTGGGTCGAGGACATCGAGCCATTGGCCAGCACCACCCCCGCCGTGCCGGTGGGCGAGAGGTGGTGCAGGATGTGTTGCAGCCAGGCGAAATTGGCATTGCCCGCGGGCGGCAGCCCGTATTTCCAGCGCGGATCGTCGCGCAGCCGCTCGCCGCCCCAATCCGAGATATTGAAGGGCGGGTTGGCGAGGATGTAATCGGCGCGCAGGTCGGGCAGTTCGTTCTTGTGAAAGGTGCCTTCGGAGTTCCACTTGATATCGGCGTCGATCCCGCGCACGGCAAGGTTCATCTTGCACAGCCGCCAGGTGGTGTAGTTCGATTCCTGCCCGTAGATCGCGATGTCGCCCAGACGGCCGCCGTGCGCCTCGACGAACTTTTCCGACTGCACGAACATGCCGCCCGATCCGCAGCAGGGGTCGTAGACGCGGCCCTTGTAGGGTTCCAGCATCTCGACCATGGTGCGCACGACCGAGCGGGGGGTGTAGAACTCACCGCCGCGTTTGCCCTCGCTGCCCGCGAACTGGCCGAGGAAGTATTCATAGACCCGGCCCAAGAGGTCGCGCGCCTTGTCTTTGCCCTCGCCCAGCGCGATGCCCGAGATCAGGTCGATCAGCTCTCCCAGCATGACTGCGTTCAGGGCAGGGCGGCCGTAATCCTTTGGCAGGACGCCCTTGAGCGAGGGGTTGACCTTTTCGATGGCGATCATCGCCTCGTCGATCAGCTTGCCGATGGTCGGGTGCTTGGCGTTGGCTTGCAGGTAGGACCAGCGCGCCTCGGTCGGCACCCAGAAGATGTTGTCGGCAAGGTATTCGTCGGGGTCTTCCGCGCCTTCGGGGTATTCGGCCAGCAGTTGCTGACGTTTGAGTTCGAAGCCGTCCGAGATGTGCTTGAGGAAGATCAGGCCGAGGGCGACATGCTTGTAATCCGACGGCTCCATATTGCCGCGCAACTTGTCGGCGGTCTTGAACAGGCTGGCTTCAATGCCGAGGTCAGAGCCGTTGTCGATTGATGCCATTGGTAAATCTTCCCCCGGAACTGCTTTTCCGGAGCGTATTTCAGCCAGAAGCTGAAATCCAGCCATTAAGAGGACGTTGCTCCTTGCCCAGACTGCCACGGCCGCACCTTCGGCATCGCCGCTGTCACATCAACCTCTCGCAGCATGCCGCCCGCCAGCAGCCCATCCCGCACCCAATCCAGCGCCAGCCACCAATCCTCATAGCCGCGCCGCGCGGCCGCGATCTGCTCAGGATGCGGTCGCCAGGTGACCGGGCAAGCCAGCACTTCGACCGTGCGCCATTTACCTCGGGTCAGCAGGCGTTCGGTGCCGACGACGATGGTGCTGGCCCGTTCGCCATGCTGGTTGCGCTTCACCTCGACCGGCACACATCGCGGCACGACGCCGGGCATCCAGTCGGGCGTCAGCCCGGCGCGGGCCAGTTCCGCCACCCGGATCGCCATGCGGATGCCGCCGAGGCTGTCTGGAATTCCGGCGACGGTGGCGGCGATCAATTCGGCGTCGGGATGAGTGTAACTGCCCATTTTGTGCTGCCCGCCATCGACCTTGCAGCCCAGCGCGGCACGCTGCATGAGAACGTATTCGAGGCCGAAACCGAAGCCCTCCTCGGTCACGTCCTTTGGCGGCGGCAATTCCAGCTGGGCCTTTTCCACCCGGAACGCCCATTCCAGCGCCGCCTGCACGCCCAGCGTGCGTTTGACCTTGCTGCCGCCAATGCGGCCAATCCGCCCCTGGATGCTCATGGTTGCAATCTTTCAAGGAAATCCATCTGCGCCGGGCGCTGGGCCTCGCCCAATGGCCGCCAGACCCACGGGCCCGAGGCCATGGGCAGCTGCGAGAGAGCGCCACGCATGTGCTGCTGCCAGAGGGTGAACTCCGTTGCCGAGCAGGCGCAGAGCGCGTGCTCGATGGGCCAGCCCATCAGCCATCCGACGAAGAGCGGGTTCAGCCGCCGCCGCGACCGGCCTTTGAGGATCCGCCGACATGCGACGCGCCCATGCGAGGCAATCATCGAAGCCCACAGCGGGCGCGAGATCGGGGCGTGTCGCGAGCACTGACGCCCATGCCGCATGATCGCCGGGTCCGGGCGGGTGAAGCCCTGCTCCGCCCGGTAGTGCAGGATATCCATCCGGCTCTTGCCATCGGCGCGGGTCACACTGTCCGGGCTGCTGCCCTTCCAGTTCTGCGCCGCCGGTGTCGGCCATTGTGCGGCTTGCGCGGGCAGGGGTGGCATCCCGCCCGAGCCGTAGCTCTGCCCCGGCCCACCCTTCGCCCCGTCCGTCGCCTTGGGTGTCGACCAGTTGGTGATGCCCAGCGCCAGTGCTTCCGCCTTCCGGGTAAAGTCGCTGTTCCCGGCCGGGTTGTAGCGATCCGTGCCGGGATGCAGGCTCATCGGTGTGGGCCAGGATGAAGATGCGCAGCCGCTGGTGCGGCGCGCCGACTTCTGCCGCCGAGAACAGACCCGCCGCAGGCGTGTAGCCCAGTCCCCAAATCTCTCGCAGGACGGTCTCGAGCCCGAGAGTGACGTGGCCGGGGACGTTTTCGAGGAACACCCATTCCGGGCGGCATTCTCCGATGACGCGGGCGACCTCGGGCCAGAGATGACGGGGATCGCCGGACCCGGCACGCTTTCCGGCCGCGCTGAACGGCTGGCACGGATATCCGGCGAGGACGGTATCGAACGCTCCGCAGAAGGGGCGGGCATCGAAGCTGCGCAGGTCATCCCAGATTGGGGCCGGGGCGAAATACCCGGCGCGCTGGGCGGCGATGAGGACGGCACGGGGCCAGTCCTCCCATTCGACGAAGCATCGGGTGTGATAGTCGGGTTCGGCGAGCATGAGGCCCAGATCGAGCCCTCCGCCGCCTGCGCAGAGGGACAATCCATGCCGGGGACGTGACACCATGCCATTCATCGCACCCCGCGCTCGCGCAGGCGTTCGGGCGTCACGAGGCCGCGTTCCAGCATGGCGTGGCACATGGCGGTGCTGATCATGCTGGGCGGCAGGAATTTGTCGGAATTGACCTTGGCCGCGTAGAAGGCCGCGAGTTCGTCGTCGCTGGGCCTGGGGCCTTCGTCGCGCTTCCTGCGTCGGGTCTCGCCGCTGCCGGTGGCTGATCTCCTCGCTGTAACGGCCGCGCCGGATTGCTTCAGGCGCTTGGCGGCGCGTTGCATGGCGCGATCGAGCGCCTTGGGCCCATCGGGCGGTTCGGGGTGATCGCGCCGCGAGACCTCGGCCACGGCAAGGATCGCATCCTCGTCGAGCCCCAGATCGTCGCGCCAGCGACGGACATGCTCGCGCGGTGGCCAGCCCTGCCACCAGCCGGGCAGGGCGTTGGGGTCGAGGCCCAGCACCCGGACCAGTTCCCCGAAAAACTCCTCGGAGATGGCCTCGCGCGCTTGCGCGCCCTCCTCCTCCTTTACTGGTTTATTTAGAGGTTCCCTTACAGGGTTAGTGTCTCGTTTTGAGACACGGGAATCGCCATTTTTGAGACACGGGATTGCGCCAGAATGAGACACGGGGCCATGTCCGGAATTGAGACACGGGTTTGAGCCGGATTCTGACGGCAAGCGATTGTCTGTGCTTGGCTTTTCATCATCAGGGCCGTGTCTCAAATCCGGACATGGATCATCCGCCGCATCGAGGTCGAATGGGGCGCTCTGATCGGCATCAGGCGGGTTTGACCCGGGCGGCGGAAAGCCCTGCTCGAAGCCCAGCAGATAGCGCGTGGGCTTTTGCTGTCCGGTGCGACGATCGACCATGCGGATGCGGCGGATCAGGCCGCAGGCTTCGAGATCATCGAGATGGCGGTTCAGCGTGGCGCGGCTGATTTCGCAATCATGCGCCAGCTGGACCTGCGACGGGAAACAGCCGTAATCCGGGTTGAACCGGTCGCAGAGATGCCAGAGCACGATCTTGGTCGTGGGTTTCAGCCCGCGCTGCTGAATGGCCCAGTTGGTGGCGGCATGGCTCATGGCGTAGCCCTCCGCGCAGGGGCGGCAACGCTTTTTATGGCATCAGACTGCACGACACGCGTGGTAAAGCCATGATCGGCCATCGCGCCCAGCGCATCATCAAGGCTGCGCACCAGCGCCCAGCCATGGCCCTGCGCCTGCACTGCATCGCGAAACACTTCCTGCTCTGGGCGCAACCTTCCCTTGGGAGCCTTCAGCTCGAGGAACAGCACGCGCCCCTCAACGAGCACCATCAGATCGGCGAAGCCGGGATGGACGCCCATGCCGACCAGGATCGCCTGGCGCTTTGCGCCGCGTGGGCCGGGCTCGGTCACCTCGTTGGCGCAATGGTGGATGATGGCCGAGCGGGGCAGGGCAAAGCGCAGGGCCTGTACCACCGCGCGCTGCAGATCGGCCTCGGGTGTGCCGCGCCGCTTCATCGGCTCACCTCGGGATCTGGCCGGTGGCGCCCAGCGCGGCCGGGCGATCGGGCATCGAGGACCACGAGCAGGATCCGGGCGTCCTCGCGCTCGGCGGGCGTCTCGCCATGCTGAACCAGCACATTGCAGGCAAGCCGGATCAGATGGTCGGAATGGTGCACGACATCGGCGACGACGATGCGCGCCTCGCGCAACCGCTCGTCGATCCAGTCCTGGCGCACCTGATCGCGCTGGGCGCGCTTGCGGAAGGGCATCGGGATGCTCATCGACGTGCTCCCCGGCGCTGAGGGGCGGGGCGGCCCTGCTCGCGGCTCAGGAGCCACGCCTCGACGCTGCTGCGCCGGTAGAACACCTTGCGGCCGATGCGCGTGCAGGGCGGCCCTTCACGCCGCGCGTCCCAGCGCCCCAGCGTATCGGGGGTGACCGACAGTTCCTGCGCGAGCTGGTCGCGGCTGATCCAGTCGGCCAGCAGATGCAAGGGCTCCGCGCCTGCATCCATGGTCATGGTCTCCGACATCGATGATCTCCTTTGTCCCGGGCCCGATGCTGTTCGGGCTGGAGAGATCGAAGCAGAGGCGAAGGGGTGGAAACGAGGCGGAAGGTGGAATTGAAGGCGCAGATCAATTCCGCCCCTTGTTTTATTGGGGTTGCGGTGTGATCTCCTCCCCGATCACGCCCGATCCGGGCGCGAATTCCGGAATTTTCCGGGCCGAATTCCACCCCCCCGCGCGCGCGTTTCAGCGCGGGAACGCGTCTCGATTGGTTGCTTCGGGTCTCGCCGGATCAGGCCGCGCGAATCGGAGGCGGAATTGCCTATGCGCGCATTCCTCCCGGAGGACGCCGCGCCGTCAGGGCAGGGCGGGGAAATCGCCGCGCTGATGGTTCTCGACCAGCTGGTGCAGTTCTTCAGGCGCGATCACTTCGACCGTGTCGCCCCATGTGTAGAGATGCCAGGCCATCTCCAGCCAGCCGCAGGCATCGAAGGTGACGATGAGCCCGCCGTCGTCATCCTCCTCCATGACCTGATCGGGGTGGAACACGTATTCCCGTGCGACAGGGGCTGCCCGGCTGTCGAAACGCCAGATCACGGTGCTGAACTCGGACTTCGAGTGGAAGGAGCCGAAGGAGCGCGCCGCATGGCGATCAAGATCGAAGTCCGGATCGCGTGGGAAGCTCTCGTTCCTGCGGCGGGCATGCAGGATGCGGTCGAGGCGGAAATGCCGGAACCGGTCATCAATATCTGGTTCCCGGCAAACCAGGTAACAGCGCAGCCCGAAGAGGACGCCATAGGGCTCGACCAGCCGCGTGCGGGGTTCTTCGTCGCGCTCGCCATGATAGATGATGTCAAGCCGGAACGGGCCCTTCAGCACGGCATCGATCACCTCGAGGATCTCCGGCGCATAGGCGGCGCGCGGACCCGGCCGGCAGGCATGTCCTCGTGCCTGCAACAACGCCTCCGCGTCGGTCTCCGCACGGCGCACCTCGCAGGCGGGATGCGCGGCGATCAGCCGGTCGCGCAGGGCTTCCAGCGCCCGCGCTTCGGTGAACGCCCCCACCAGCATCGCGCGACGCACGCCCATCTCGAGCGCGGACAACTCGTCATCGCGAATACCCTGCAGGCGCAAGAGCCGCTCGTCGCCCGACAGCGACCACCATTTGCGGCGGTTCTCGTCCACCCGAACGCTGACCGTGGTGAACACCGTCTCCAGTGCGCGTGCCATGCGCTGCGCGCTGCGATGGTTCACGCCGAAGCTTGCCTCGATATCCAGCAGGCTGACGCCCTCAGGGCGCGCGGCGGCCATGTCGGCGAGGCGCATCAACTCGATCGTCTTGGTGAAGGGGACATAGGTCATGGCCCATCATGCCAGAATTTTACGCCCTGCCTAGTGCATTTGCCGAAACGCTTTCGCAACCTCTGCGTGTCAGCCGGAGCGATTCTCGCTCACCTGGCACATCGTTCTCGCACCCCACCCGCCTGCGCGCCACAAGCGCCCGGTCGGCGGCGCATTGCCCGCGTCTGTCGCTGGCGTGCCGAGGCGTGTGCGGCTGGCGTTGTGGTGGCAAGAGACAAGGAGAACAATGATGACTGCCTCGACGAGCGCTTTCTTCTCATTAATGGAACTGACATTTCGCTGGGAATGCACGATGCACCGGGTGGTGGACGCGGCGATCCTGGGGCAGCTGCGCGTGGTGGCGGGGATCCCGCCAATCACCTGCGGTCACCAGCGCATCGGCGGGCTTGTTCAGGTAAATGTCGCCGACCTTCTGCCGATGTTTCGCCGGTTCGGGCCCAGCGAGGAGGGGGCCACGCTGCGTCGAATCGCTCCCTACGAGGGCGGTGAGTGGATCCACATCACCGACCCGGCCGACGGCCTGCCGATCCGCAGCACGGACCTGCTGGTGCCGGGTCAGGATGTGCAGCGGTATGAGGACGAGCGCGATCTCCTGCGTCGCAGCGCCAGCACAACCGGGGTCGCACCGCGCTACGACTGGGACGCGATGTATGCCTGGCTTTTCAAGCGCATCAACGACGAGGGCCTGCCCGAGAGTCAGGCGGCCCTGGTGGGGGAGGCGCAGGAATGGTTCGTGCGCAACTCGACCTCGGGCAAGGTTCCCGAGGACAGCACCATCCGCAAGCGCATCAGCATGATCTGGCGCATTCTGAGCGGGGGTAAGTGATGCCCACCGCTCAGGCGGAGCGGCGATCCTTTTCGGCGTCATGAACGAGCTGCGGGCGGGGGCGGAAGATGCTCGCCACGCTGTCCACGCCCGCCCGCAGCGGCGATTCCATCAGATGCGCGTAGCGCTGCGTCGTCTGCATCTGGCTATGGCCCAAGAGGCGGCCGATGATCTCGAGCGAGGCGCCGCCCGAGACCAGCAGCGAGGCGAAGGTGTGGCGCAGGTCATGGATGCGCACATCGGGCAGGTCGGCCTCCTTCTGCACCCTGATCCAGAAGCGGCGGATTTCGCGGACGGGCTTGCCGACGGCGTCGCCGGGAAAGAGCCATGGATTGCCGCGCGGCACCACCAGCTGGCGCTGGCGCACGATCGCGACCACCTCCTGCGAGATCGGCACGCGGTGGATCTTGCGCTGCTTGGTGGTCGAGGCAGGCTTTGACCAGATGGCATAGTCGAGATTGAACTGCTCGAACCGCGCCGTGCGCACCTCGCCCACGCGCGCGCCGGTCAGCATGCACATGCGGATGATCGCGGCGGCGCGCTGATCCTCGGCCTTGTCGAGAACGGCGGCGAGCCGGGTCAGTTCCTCGGGTGAAAGAAACCGCTCGCGGGCATGTTCGATGCGCCGATGGAACCCCTGCGCCGGATTGTCCGCGCGCCATTCCCATTCCATGGCCAGCGAGAACATCTTGCGCAGGATTTCGCCCACGCGGTTGGCGCGAACGGGCGTGGGCTTGTGCCCTTGCAGCTTGCGCGCGCGGTTTTTCGGCTTCTGCTTGCAGGGCCGGGGGCGGCCCTCGGCCACGAAATCGAGGAATTTGGCCACATCGGATTTGGTGATGTCGGTCACGAGGCGGTTGCCCCAGGCGGGTTCCACCATCTTCTTCAACATCGAGATCTGATCGCCGGCATTCGCGGGCGCGAGCTTGGGCAGGTGCTCGCGGATGTAGCGGTCGATCATGTCCTTGATGCGGGGCGCCTCGCGCAGATCCTCCCTCGCCGACAGCGGGTCCTGTCCCTCGTCGATCATGCGGCGCAGTTCCCGGGCGCGCTCGCGCGCGGCTGTGGCACTCCATTCCGGCCAGCGGCCGATGGTCATGCGGCGCTGGCGCCCGGCGAAGCGATAATCCAGCGTGAAAGTGCGCGTGCCCGAGCACTGGACCTTCGCGGCCAGGCCGAGGATCTCGGTGTCGAAGATCTGGTAGCTCTTGCCATCCAAGGGCTCGGCGTCCCGCAGCACCTTCTCGCTCAGTTTCACCCGTCTGGCCATGCGTCCGGCCCTCCTTTCCCGATGGACACAGGCGTGGATCCGCGCCTCTATCAAGTCAGATCACGGGGTAGGGGGCGGAAAACAGGCGGAAGGTGGAATTGAAGCAGCAAGCGAATTCCGGTCAACGTCATCAATAGGTTAGTTCTGGCGCCCAGCGCGGACAGGGGCGAATCGCGGAACTTCTATGGGTGAAATCCGCTATGGTTGGCGCTCAAGGCTTTGCCCGCCGGGTGCGGAAAGCATGCAGTTTCAGGTGCGCAAACGGTCCCCGACCTGCCGCTCGTGGACAGCGCGGCGAATGACCGCTCCCAGCCCAACGAGAAACCTGCACCTTTCTGGACATTCGTTCTGCACCGGAATCGGATGACCCTGCCTGCGGGCGGGGCCGTAAAGCGGACCGAAGGCACTGCAGCGCGGCGCTCGCAGAAAAACTGGAAAAGCGGCCACTCAAAAAACGCACGGCGCACTTGGCTGATGTTTCATCATTGGACGATCTCAAAGTCGTCTAGGGTGACGCCATAAACCTTCTTAAATGTTTCATTACCCCACGACTCCGCGAGGGTCTGATCGTAGTTTTCGGACAACCAACGGAAGTCGCAGACAAAGGGGCCGTCTTTGAGGAGCCATTGCCTAGTCAGATCATAGAGAGCCATCGTGCCGTAGAAGCGCTGAAAGGTATCCATGACGGCCTTTTCCGCACGGTTCGGCCACTTCCTTGGATAGACGCCGTCCTTGTCGCCCCGGTCACTGAACAGCGACAGATGGCGCAGCCATGTGTCGCGCACGTCCTTATTGTTCTTGTCGCCCGCCATGTAGGCGCCGGGCCAGCAAAAGAACTCGGGTCGCTCGATCTTATCCTGGCTCAGCGCAACGAAGTGCGAGAGGAACACCCTGATCGGAATATTCATGGGCTCGTAATCGAATGTACGATACTCCTCCATCAGCTTGGGAAGGCCAGGAGCCTTTTCAAGCCATTTCAAGACAGCACTCAGCCCTTCCATGGGGTGGTCGTAGCCCGCATTTTTTGTCAACTTCTCGGATACGGCGATGTACTCCTCCTTGGAGTATTCGGTGATGGACCGCTTCAGGTGCGGCAGCTCCTTTACACTCAAGCAAAGCTTCGTGAAACGGGCGCCCACATCAACGTCGAGGATCATATTCTCGAAACTCTTCACCTCCAGGGGCAACCCACGCGTAGGATTGATCGACAGGTCGCACACAAGCAGGAACAACCCTATCAACGGGTCATCCATATGCTCCGGCCATTCCGCCTCTGCAAGTTCGAGAAAGCGCTCGAATGCTTCGACGTAGATCCCCCAAAAGTATCCCATGTCGCGCAGATCGGTGCATGAGAGCGGCTCCTCCTGCGTATTGTTCAGGAATTGGAGCTGGATGAATCTTGCCTGCCCCTCATAGATCGCGCGCATGCCTGTTGCAGGCAGGCGAACCGGCGAGCGCCAGTAAAACCCCTCGTGCTGAGCGGCATTGAGACGCTGCATCTCGGCATCCCATCCAGAGATTTTGGGTAGGATTTTGAACTCCGGGTCGATCGTATCAGCGATCATCCCCACGAGCTGGCCGTAGACGATAGAATAACCGTGGCCCACTGACTCGAAGTGGTTTTCCTCGATCATCCAATGGATGTGTTTGCGAGGATCATAGGCGTAGTACTTGTAGTACTCGACATCGAGAGCGTTGTTCACGGCCGTATTGGCCGACGCGAGCTTTGCCTGTGCGGAGTGCCCCTCTTTCAGAAGCATCTGGTCCGTATAGCCCTTCAGGGGCTTCTTGGCACCGATCGTGGCGAGCACTTCCTTGAGCTCACCCATGCTTGAGTGACATTGAGCAAGGTAGCTGAGGCTGAACAGAAGTCCTGATGTCGATCCGACATGCTGCCACCAGTGAATGGTCTCGTGAATGTAGGTCGAGTAGGCCTGAAGTACTTCAGCCGTGACGGAGCTCGTGTCGAATTCGCTCGACTCGATAATCTCCATAAGTTCGTGATTGCGCGGGCTCAGGCGGAGCACGAACCGCATGGTTTCATACATGCCATGCGCGTTCAGGCATGCGTTGAAGGTCGGTCCCGCTTCGTCATCGTCGTTCGCGGATGCGAGGCGCTCGTGATCGAGAGCACACTTAGTCGCAGATTTCTCAGTCATGCTTGCCCTCTAGAAACCTTGGTCACCGACGCGAACATGATACACGACAGAGATCTCGGCAACATCGGAGTGAATCCATGTCACCCCCCGTTCTGAAAAACGTTCCGGTGAAGCTTAGAGCGGGCTCGATTGGAACGTCCAGATTAACAACCCAAACCTCAAGCCCGCTGCATGAGGTATCGTCATGCTAGCGAATTCTTGGGTCGATCGACCTGCGGCAGTGCCGACCCGTAGCTGGTGCCGTCAGATTCGATCCCGCGTTTCTGATCGCAGGTAGCTTGACAAAGGCTAAATGCAGTCGGTCTGACTATGATCGAATTTCAGGTGTTTTGCTGCGGCACCGCCTGAACGTCGGCTTCGGGAAATGCTGCCAGGCAGCATGCAACGACACAGAGTGACAGCTTTGGGCCGGGTGTGTCTTGAAGGGCGACCATAGTTTGCAGTTTTGCACCGTCCGTTACCTGCGCACCGCCGACATTCGTGATGAACGCAGGGAATGACGGCTCTAGGTGCATTGCCACACAATCGACTGAATGCTTTGGTCAACGTGTGGTCAACCCGTGAACGCGGTTTTGAGCACATCCGGTTCCGTCGGAATGCGTTGAAATCCGTCCAACCTAGGCGAAGAACTGCGTGCTTTCAAAGGCTTGCCCGCTAAGTGCTTGAATTTAAAAGAAGCCGCACAATCAACAGGTTGTGGCTCATAACCTGAAGGTCGTAGGTTCAAATCCTACCCCCGCAACCATCTTTACTTGCGATTGCCCCGCCCCTCCGGCGGGGTTTTTCGTTTGTGCGGAAATCATAAGGATTCCAGCAAGATCGCCCTGTACGTCGATCTCCACCTTCCCCTCGACTGGCGTCAGCACGATCTGATCCACGAGCGAGCGCAGGGTGTCGGCGGCCTCGATGCGCTTCCCCTCGTCTTCGTCCTGCAGGGCGTCGTAGAGCTGTTGGACGCGCTTGCGGTATTGCAGTGCCATGCTCGGGTGCAGCAGGGGTGGCGGCTCATCCGCTTCGGCCAGGAAGTTCTTCAGTTCGGCCTTGCGGCCTTCAAGCCGCTTCATGTCTTCGACGATGGCTTCGATTGGCCCGCCGGACTTGATCGCGGTCAGCAGCTTGGCCAGCTCGCGGTCGATCTTCTCGACCTCGGCCTCTGCTGAGACGATTTCAGCGCGACCTTCCATGCGCAGCCGGTTCATCTCCTGCGTGAAGACCTCGCAGAAATGGGCGAAGAGCTCCGGATCGACGAGTTTGGTACGCAGTGCGTTCAGCACACGCGATTCAAGTTCGTCGCGGCGGATGTTGACCCGGTTGTCGCAGGTCCCCTTGTTGCGGGCCGTCGCACATCCGATCAGCGTCGCCGAGATCGCGGAATACCCACCGCCACAGCAGGAACATTTGGTCAGTCCCGAGAAGAGGTATTTGGGACGGCGGCGGGTGTTGATCCGGGAGAGATCGGCCTCGCCGTTTTCCTTCCGGGCGATCTTGTTCACCTCCTGCCGCGCCTTCACGGCGTTCCAGAGATCGTCATCGAGGATGCGCAGCTCCGGCACTTCCTGGATGACCCATTCCTCTTCCGGGTTGGGGCGGGCCTGCCGCTTGCCGGTCTCCGGATCCTTGACGAAGCGCTGGCGGTTCCAGACAATCTTGCCGACATACATCTCGTTGTTGAGGATGCCGTTGCCGCGCTTCGGGTTGCCGTTGATCGTGCTGAAACCCCAGTCGCCGCCTGACGGAGCGGGAATGCCTTCCTTGTTCAGGGCGAAGGCGATGGTCTTGGCCGACTTGCCGGCGGCGTAGTGGTGCCTTCGGTTTTGCCGCGTTCGATTCGGACAGGCCAGCCGCCCAACCCGGTCCCCTGTATGCTGCTCGGCCAGCTCGCAACCGACACAGCATGGGCAGGGTTGAGGGTCTGGTCCAGCGTCTCGAGTGCCCGGGCCATGTGCAGGCTGACCATGCTCTGGCGGATGCGGTCGGTAACCGGGATCATGGGCGGCCCTCCTGCGCATTCGCCAGCCGCCGCCCGACAGCTTCATAGAAAGCCAGGGGACGCCGGGCCACAGGGGCGTCTACCGGTGAGGACGGAGCAGGAGCCATCCGCCGTGCGGCCGGGACAGGTTTGCGATGGCTGGGATCGACACGACGTTGGTTCTTGCCTTCCAGCACCGGATGGCTGGCGATCAGCTGGCCATCCTCGAAGATCCGAACCTCGGCTGGGTGGTTCTGGACCTCGACGATCCGTCGCCGCGTGGTGTCGGGAACGCTGTATTGATTGCCACCCACCGCAACCATGCCTTCCTGACTGATGCGCCGTTCGACCGTCAGAACCGCATCGTAGGACTGGGCCGGCAAGGGCCGGAGGTGTGGTTTCTCCTCGGCAAAATGCTCATCCACGATCCGGTTTGTTGTGGCATGCACCCTCGGATTGGCGATGGTCGTGCGCCATTCCTCGAACTGGGCGTTCAGATCGTCCAGATCGCGGAAGCTGCGCCCAAGGAAGAAGTCCTGCCGGATGTAGCGGAACGGCCGCTCGACCTTGCCTTTCGTCTTGGCCCGATACGGCTGACACGCCCGCGGCGCCGACCCGTAATGGGCCAGCAGCGCCACCAGGGATGCGTTGTAGGTGACGACGCCCGCCGCATCCTCGCCAATGACGGCGGTCTTCATCCGGTCATACAGGATTTCGGTGCAGACCCCACCCATCGCATCGAAGGCGGCGATGTGGCAGCGCATCACCGTGTCCAGCGACTGGTTCGGGCAGAACCGCCCCCAGAACCAGCGGCTGTGCCCGAGCACCATGCTGAACAGCCAGACCTTGCGCACGAGGCCGGGCTCGGAGGTGAACTCCACCTGGAACTCGGCAAAGTCCACCTGAGCCTGCTGGCCTGCGAGTGTCTCGAAGCGACGTTCGAACTGCCGCGGCGTCACGGGCCGGACCAGCCGGAGATATTCTGTCAGCGTGGAATAAGCCCCCCTATAGCCGAGTTCATCGAGGATGACGAAGTCGAGGCGGGTCATGTAATCGGCGAGCCGTCCTTGTTTGCCGCCACGGGTCTCGGTCTCGAGGCGGTTCACCAGATCGACGACATTGTAGAAGCGGCCACGGGTGCCGCTGCGGATGAGCGCACGGGCAATGGCAATGGCGAGGTGGGTCTTGCCGGTTCCGGTGCCGCCGATGAGGATCACGTTGCGCTGGTCCGCGACGAAGCTGCCATTGGCCAGTTCCCGAACCAGCCCCTCGTTGATCGGTGTGCCGGTGAAGTCGAACTCTTCGATGTCCTTGGCCAGCGGCAGCTTGGCGACGGTCATCTGGTAGCGGATGGATCTCGCCTGCTTCTCGGCGATCTCGGATTGCAGCAGATCGCCGACGATGCGGGGCGGTTCATGCTGGCGCTTGATGCCCGCGGCCATGACCTCGTCATAGGCGCTGCGCATCCCGTAGAGCTTGAGGCTGCCCATCAGGTCTAAGATTTGGGTGCGTTCCATGTCGGCTGGTCCTCCTGAGGCTGTCGTAGCGGGCGCAGTCGGCCACGGGTTCGTGGGTCAGGCGCAGCGCGGTGGGGGTGAGCAAAAGTGGCGGCGGGGTCGGGTCGCGTCGTCGGGCGAGGATGTTGATGACGACCGGCGCGGAATGGACGCCCTGATCCACGGCCTCGCGGCAGGCGGCTTCGACGGCTTGCAGCCCGTCATCAGGCACGCAACTCAGGATCTGGACCATCTGCCGGTCGCCGTCATCGCTGCCCTTCAGCTTGCGCCGGATCGCGGCCATGGCGGGCGGAAGCACCCAGTCCTTGAACGGAGCCCCGTTGCGCAGCGCGCCGGGTTTGCGTGCCAGAACAGGCACATAATGCCATGGATCATAGACCGTCTGACCCCGCCCGAATGCGCGGGCGTGTTCGCCGACCACCACGCCATCCTGCCGGATGACGATGCGTTCGGCATAGGCATGCACCTCGACGGGACGGCCGACGGCAGTCGCAAGGACGGAGTATTTGTTGTTGTCGAACCGCACCGTGCAGGTCTTCGACACGGAGGCGGGCACGCTGTGGAAGCCGTCGAAGCGGCCTACGTAGGGGACGAGGTGGGGGCGCTCGGCCTCGAAGATATCCCAGATCGTCTTGTCGGCCTCTTCGGGATGGCGATGCGCCTTGGCATATCCATCATTACAAAATAATGGAACGTGCCGGCCTCCGGCGTTTCTATCGGCTCGGCGCCCGTTTCGCCGGCCACCTGACGATCCTCGAGGAACAATTCCAGTCTTTGCGATTGCGAGGTCCGTGCCCGGCAATCCACACGCATCAATTGGGCAGCGGCATCGAAGGATATATCACGGACCGTGCGGATGGACTTAAAGAAGGTCCACATCCAGACATCCACCGCTGTCTCCGGCGCAGCTTCCGGTAACTCACCGGCGATCATTGTAGCCATCGTCGGGTTTGAAGCGTTCGAATGAAGCACCCGAGAACATATGAGAACATACTGACTACAAGTCCTTCGTGTTCGTTGCGGAACGGTCTTGATCGCTGTGTCAGATATTCAATGCGCCGCTTCACTCAGGTCACGGGCTGCGCCAGTGGTACTGACAGAATCAATGCCACCAGTTCCGCCTGCCTTTGCACGCCGGTCTTGGAGAAGATGTTTCGCAGATGGAATGCGACGGTCGTGCCCGAGATCGCCAACCGGTCTGCGATCTGGCTGCGGCGCAGCCCTTCTGCCAACAAACACGCGACCTGGGCTTCCATCGGTGTCAGGCCGAACAACTGGCCAAGCGTCGCAGTGTCCATAGGAGGTTTGCTGTCTGTGCCGCTCAGTATCAGCATGGCGACCGCCTCATCATGGTGCGAGTGCGCTGGCAGCGACATCCCGATAATCATGAGCTGGCACCCATCGTCCAAGCGCAACCCCGTCGGCGCTATCCCTTTACCCGGGGCCAACCCTGCGATCAACGCGGACAGCTTCCGGCCATTTTCGCCGCTGGCGGCAATACGCCCACTCAGCGAGATTCCGGCCGCGCCCGACAAGTTTTGGGCCAGAGGGTTGGCATGGACCACGCCGCCATTGGCATCGAGCAGCACCACGCCAAGAGCCAGGCGGTCGAGGGCGGCCAGGCCAGACCGATCTCCCGGCATGGCGCGCAACCTTTGCATCCGGTTCAGGCGCGTTTCAACGGTGGCACGAAGCAGGTCGTAATCAATGGGCTTGGTCACATAATCGTCGGCCCCCGCCATGCGCCCATCGATTACCTGCTGGCGCGAGGACAGGGCAGTCAGAAAGACAAAGGGCACGTCATCAAGATCGGGTCTCGTCCTGCGCAAATGGGACATGAACCTCTTACCGTCCATGCCGGGCATCAGGATGTCACAGAGGATCAGATCGGGGCGCTGCCTTTCCAGACAGGCCAGCGCTTCGCGCGCATCTCCGGCGGCGCTCACGATGTAACCGGCCTCGTGCAGTTCGAAGGCGATGTCGTCGCGCAGGGATGGCTCATCCTCGACACACAGGATCAGTGGCGCGGTCATGCGGCGTCATCCTTCGGCAGGTAAAGCGCGGCCGTCAGGCCTCCCCCGTCACGCTGCGTCAAGGTCACGTCTCCTCCCTGTATTCGCGCCAGATCGCGCGCAAGCGTCAGCCCCAATCCGGAGCCGGGCAAAGTCTCGTGCCCGCTGCCTCGGTAGAACCTGTCAAAAGCACACTCAATCTCTTCGGGCGACATACCCCTCCCTCTGTCCTCGATCCGACAGACGATGCAGTCCCGCGACTGAAAAACACTCACATCGACGCGGCAATCGGGCGGAGAATACAAGAGCGCATTGCGCAGGAGGTTGGACAGGATTTCGGCGGTCAGCATCGGATCGCACAGCGCGACAGTTGGTTCTGTTTGCACCGACTGCCGAATACGGGCCGGGTCGCGGTCCCACGCCGTCGCCATCAGGTCATCAATGACTGAAGATACAAGATCGTTTAGGTCATGGGCGCGCAGGCTAGGAAGAACCGCATCGCGTTCCAGCCGGGACATCATCAATGCGGTATCTGTCAACTTCACGAGCCGCGCGACCGCCTCACGGGACACCGCCGCCTTTTCCGAGATCAGTTCTGGTGGAACCGGGCCGCCGCTGCGCCGCGTCAGGCGGTGCATCGCGCTGTCGATTACGGCTAGCGGCGTGCGGAACTGATGGGCAATCAGGTCGGCGAACCGGCGGTGGTTCTCGGAGGTTTCGCGTTCGCGTTCCAGATCGCTGGCGAGCTTCTCAGCCCGCAGGTGGTCCAGCTGTCCGCTCATCAGCCGCCTCTCACGATCGATCAGGATTGCCACCAGCCCCAATCCCGCTACAGCAGCCCCCAGCACTGACATCAGCGCAAGCAAATGCAGGTGCCTCAGGCTGTCCAGGCGCGTGGCCTGACTCTGCCATTCATGGGACATCACCAGACTCGCCTTGGTCCTTAGTGCAGCGACCAGCGCCGTGACATGTGCCCGCAGCGCGGCCGGATCGGCACCTTGCGCGGGGTCAAGCGCCAGAAGCCCACTGCGCCAGCGTGCAAGTGTTTCGGACACTCCCGCATTCTCGAGAAAGCGACGTTGCGGCCCATCTTCCAACAGCGTCAGCCGCGAAACCAATATATCAAAACGGGTCTGGATCTGTTGTGGCGCTGCCTCATCCGAGAGCGCCAGCGCAAGGTTCAAGGCCTCGATCTGCGTCTGGCCAAAGACCCAGATCATGTTCTCGGTTGCGGCAATGCGCATCTGGCGTTCCAGCACCACAAGCTGCCACGCAGCCAGCGCCAACAGGCCCAGGCAGATCGCCACCAGCCCACCAAGCCACAGATAGCGGGCCCGCCCGCCTGTGCCGGTCATTGCACATGCAGCGAGACAAGCTGCCAGACCCATCGCATGTCATACCGTATATCGGCCAGAACGCCGTGATTGTCGCGCGGATAGACGATCCAGACTGGACCCTTGTCACGCGGGGTCAGAGGCACGTCATCCATGTAAAGCGCGGCTAGAACATCAAACCGGTGAAAATCCTCGACAGGTATATCGACGACATAGTCGTTCAACGCTGTCGCGCGCACACTACTTCCCTCGGCTCCGGCATGGGCGAGGACGTCTCGCATCAGCACACCGCGGAACTCCGGCCTGCCATCTGTGACGCTGGTCGATGTCGAAAACTCATGCCAGTCCATCGTATCGAAATCCGCGCGCGTCATCTCCACTCTGCCGTCCGTGACCGCGCCGGTCAGGGTCAGCAGGACGTCCTCGGCAGCCGCTGGTACGGCCATGAACACAAGTGCCGTCATCAACGCGGTCTGAACGATGTGATACCGCAAGCTCATCACCACAACCCAAAATGAAAACCAGGTTCCGGACTGAACTCTATCACAGGAGACTACATGTTCCCCGTTCAAACGAACGGGGCGGCCAGTCTTGAGCAGAACTAAACTCGGAATCAAACAGCAGGAGGATCTACGCTTGACCATCTTCTCGACCATGCGAAGAGCGGGCATACCTGCTCTGGCCTGTCTTCTGGCGCTGCCGGCGCTGGCCGACGAGCCTGGAGGGCTGGTTACCGGCAGTTTTGGCGATCAGCCGCTGGAGCTGACTGTTGCCCCCGAATTGTCCGGCGCGACGATCATCGGCAACTATGCCGATGCCTCCTTGCTTGCCGCGCAGATGGAGGGCGATCAGGGGCCGGTCAATCTGGAACTGACGATCAATGGCGAATTGCCCGCGCCCGGCGAAATGGCGCTGACGATCACCTTCGCGCGCGACATGGGGCGGAACTGGACTGGCGATCAGGACAGCCTGACACTGACCCTGGAGGAATTCACGCCGGGCGACGGGATCGTCGTCTTGAAGGGTACGCTCACCGGGCAAGTCAGCCTTCGCCCCGCAAACGAAACTCGTTGCGCTCTCATCCCGACATCCCCCGGATGCAACAACGGGCAAGTCAGCGGTGGCCCCTCATCCGAAACCCGGCCTGTCACCTTCAGCTTCGACACCCGGCTTGAAGAGCTTGACTGAGATGGCTGGACCTGCCCTTGCCCGAACTGCGGCCCTGCTGCTGATCGCTACGGCAACGTCAGCACTGGCCGGTGAACCGCCCAACCCGGTCTGCCACGCGGACGTCCATCGCGCCGGCAATTTTGACCTGCGACAGATTGGTCCGCTGATCGCGGGAACGTGGACCGAAGCCGCCATCGGAACGAGTGTGGCAATAGGCGTTCAGGAGAGCACCTTCGAGATCATTTATGATCGGAACCGCAACCGATTGTATCTGGGTTCGGACGGCATTCAGACCGAACTGGTGCCGGTTCGAGGTGGCAACAAGCCGCTGCGCTTTGACTTTGTGCGTGGCGAGGCAATGGACCCGCAGTTTTATATGTTGACTTCAACGGGTTCCGAGCCCGGCGCGGAGCCTTGGGAATGGGCGTTGGTTCAGGATTGCCAGATTGCCTCGGCGCCGCAATTCGAATGGCAATTCGGCACCGGTGCGCGGCGCTCGGACGGGATCATCAGTTTCTTCTCGGCCAATGAGGCGATGGGAACAAAACGCAATTCGGCGCGGGGCGTCCGCGAACAGCTGATCAGCCGATAGGAATGCCAATGAAGGTGCTTGTCCCGCTTGTCCTGGCCCTCGGAATCGCAACCCCCGCTGGTGCATTGGACGCCATCGGCGAGATCGGGGCAAGCCTGGACGATGAAGAACTGAACTGGCAGGTGATGCGTCAGGATGATGGCTCGGCGATGGTGCAGATCACCGATATCGGCCCGCTGACCATGATCGAACTGCATGCACTTGGTGACGGCAGCATTTCTATCGGCCTGATCTTTCACGGCAAGCCTTCCGGAGATACGCCGCCCGCCGGTCTGACCATCGACATGCGGCCCGATCGCGGGGCGATGGCGGGCGCGGTCTGGGAAAGCGAGGAAGAGCCGCCGCAGATGTCGATCGACCTGCTGGATCTTGAGGATGAAGGCCGCATCCAGGCCAGCTTTGCGGCAACCCTATGCCGCCGGGATGCCCCGGACGACTGTCGCGACGTCGAGGGGCGGATCGACACGTCGTTGGGTGCAGGCCCATGACACTGGCCGAGTTTCTGGCTGATCCGCTGCGCGTGACGCAAATCTCCGACAGCGTGCTGGAGATCGAGAATCGTCCGGTCCGGCGGGCGGTGATTGCTGCGGCGGTGATATTGGTGGCGATCGCGGCGGGCCTGGCAGCCATCGGGGATGGTGCGACCGGAACGGGGATCATCGTGCTTGCCGTGGTGGGCCTGATCGGTTGGCTCTACATGCACGAGTTGGTGCAGCTGACTCAACTGAGCCTGGACAGGCATGCCGGTCTTGTCCGGCTGCGTGTGACCACATTGCGCGGGCGGCGTGAAGAGACATTCGCACTCTCGGACCTGCACAAGCTGGAAAGCATCGCGCGTTACGGAACGGCTGCGGGAAACGACGAGACCCGGCTGGTCCTGGTATGCGGATCGGGACCGAAGCGGCGCGAGATCGTCGTGCCGATGTTCCGGCCGGACCCCGACGAGGTGGCGCATATGACCGGCCTCATCAATGGCTGGCTATCCCGCCGCGAACGGGGAGACCCGTCATGAGCATCGAGACGAATACGCCCGATCTTCTGGAACTGGAACTGGGGATACCGCGCTTCATCCTGTGGTTCGTCATGCTGCCCGTCCTGCCGGTCACGCTGATCGGGCTGGCCAATCTGATCGGCGGCGAGATCCTGACCGCGCTGGTGCTGCTGGTCGGGTTGAACGGGGCCTTCGTCGCGGGATACATCGCCCTGTCCGAGCGCACGCGGCTGAGGCTGGACGCCGGATCGGGGCTGGTCAGCATCACCCGGACATCGCGCCTCGGCACGCGTCAGCGGGACTATCCGCTCGAGGCGCTCGACAGTGCCGAACTTGACCGCAGCCATACCTCGCGAGAGGACCGCAGCACCTCGAAGGTGGTTCTGGTTTTTCGCAACACCCGCCCGGCAACACGGGTTCCGTTGTCACGTTGGGGCGTATCGGGCGATGGACCTGGGCAGGTCGCCAATGACATCAATGCCTGGCTGCGACGCCATTTCGGGGGCGAACAGACTGCCCCCGCATCTCAACCTTCAAGCTGATTGCCCCAAAAGGAACCGGAGCCATGTGGGATTTCAATATCGGACAAGCTCTCGGACTGTTGGGCCGAACATTGCCTTTCGTGCTCCTGCGTGCCGCCGTCTATTTCGGAATCACACTGGCCTATATTCTGGCCACCGGCGCCGGTATCGGGGTCGGCTGGGGCGTCGGTGCTTTCGGGGATGACGGGTTCCGCGCGACCGCGATGGCATGGGGCGGCATGGCCGGCTTTGGCCTGACCGGCGCTGTGATGTACTGGCTTCGGGAATACATTCTCTATATCGTCAAGGCAGGCCATGTCGCGGTTCTTGTCGAACTGATTGACGGCAAGCCCCTCCCGGAAGGGAGCGGCCAGATTGCCCATGCAACGACCGTGGTGAAGGAGCGCTTCGGCCAGGCCTCACTGCTCTTCGCGCTGGACCAACTGGTCAAGGGAGTCATTCGCGCCGTCATCGGCCTTGTGCGCGGTGTATTGTCCATCCTGCCGATCCCCTATGTCCGGCAGTTGATGGGCATTGTGCAGGCCTTCCTGCGCGTGGCGGTGGGCTTCATCGATGAGGTGATCCTCGCCCATGCCATCCGCACCCGCTCGACCGATCCCTGGATATCCGCACGCGAGGCGCTGGTGCTCTATGGCCAGAACTGGAAGGCGATGCTCCGGAACGCCGCCTGGCTGACGCTCTTCACCTATGGTCTCGCCTTCCTGATCTTCCTCGTGATGCTCGCCCCGGCAGCGGCACTGGTCTACGTCATGCCCGGCGCCTGGTCGGCGGGCGGCTTCGTTTTCGCGTTGCTGTTCGCCTGGAGCGTCAAGGCGGCCTTTCTCGAGCCCTTCGCCGTCACCTGCCTGATGCAGGTCTATTTCAGGATCACCGATGGCCAGGAGCCCGACCCTGAGTGGGACGCGCGGCTGGAGCAGATGTCCTCACATTTCCGCAAGCTGAAAGAACGCGCCGGTGCCCGCTTCGGGACAGCGCGCGATGGAGAAGCCGCATGAGATCTCTTGTGACCGTCGGGTTCATCGCCCTGACATCCGCCCTTGCGCCGGCGGCGCTTGCCCAGGAGCGCCCCAGCACGATCCTCGTTTTGGACGCCTCGGGGTCGATGTGGGGGCAGATCGATGGGGTGAACAAAATCACCATCGCGCGCGATGTCGTCGGCGACATTGTGTCGGATTTCCCCGTCGATCAGAATCTCGGTTTCGTCACCTATGGCCATCGCGAGCGCGGGCAATGCGCGGATATCGAGACCTTGGTCGAACCCGCGCACGGCACTGCGGCAGAGATCGCCGGCATCGTTGAAGGGTTGAACCCGCGGGGCATGACCCCGATGACCGATGCCGTCATCACCGCGGCTCAGGCGTTGCGCCACACCGAACAGGCGGCGACGGTGATCCTGGTTTCCGATGGGATCGAGACCTGCAATCCTGATCCTTGCGCCGCCGCCCGCGCCTTGGAAGAAGCGGGCGTAGATTTTACCGCCCATGTCATCGGCTTCGACGTGCGGGGCGAAGCCGATGCCCTGTTGCAGATGCAATGCATCGCCGAGGAAACCGGCGGCCGCTTCCTGACTGCCGACAATGCCCAGGAACTCAACGAAGCCTTGCGCGAGGTCACTGCCGCCCCGGCCTCAGGGAGTTTCACCTTCACCGCAAATCTCGGAGGCGAGGAGATCGGCGACGAGACCGTCTGGGAGCGGCCAGCAGCGCCACTGGAGCTTCCGCTTCTGTCCGGCGAGGTGATCTGGGAGATATCGGATACTTCGTTCAACATGGTGCAGACCGGCACCGCGAACCCCTTCATCACGGATCTGCCGTTCGGCGACTATATCGTGACGGTCCATTCGACGGCGCAGGACGACTTCTCGCAGACCGAGGCCAGTTTGGCGTTGGACAGCGCGCGCAATGTCCACGCCATTTTCCCGCCCATCACGTCGCAACAGCCCACCGCCCAGGTCTTCGGCCCTGCACAAACCTTGGTTGGCTCCGCGTTTACGGTGAGCTGGGAAGGTGAGGGTCTGGCTCCGCGTGATTATGTGACAATTGTCCCCGCCGACGCCGAAGACGGAGCCTATGCGGACTATGACCGGCTGGAGGACCGTACCGAAGGCGAGCTTCGTGCGCCTGCCGAGCCCGGCCTCTATGAAGTGCGTCTGCAATTGGACGCGGGGGACCGCGTGCTCGCCCGCACCCCGGTCGAAGTTGTCGATTTCGAGGTTACTGTCTCCGCGCCGGCCCAGGTCGTTGTCGGGTCGGCATTCCCGGTCACCTGGCAGGGTGAAGGCCTGCACCCCCGCGACTACGTGACGATCGTTCCCGCCGGTTCGGCGGACGGCACCTATGCCGACTACGATCGCATGCAAGGTCGGAGCGAGGGCGAGCTGCGGGCGCCTGCCGAACCCGGCCTCTACGAGGTGCGCCTGCAATTGGACGTGGGGGACCGCGTGCTCGCCCGCACCCCGGTCGAGGTGGTCGATGCCGAGGTTACTGTCTCCGCGCCGGCTCAGGTCGTTGTCGGGTCGGCTTTCCCGGTCACCTGGCAGGGTGAGGGCCTGCACCCGCGCGACTACGTGACGATCGTTCCCGCCGGTTCTGCGGACGGCACCTATGCCGATTACGATCGCATGCAAGGTCGGAGCGAGGGCGAGCTTCGCGCGCCTGCCGAACCCGGCCTCTACGAGGTGCGCCTGCAACTGGACGCGGGGGATCGCGTGCTTGCCCGCACCCCGGTCGAGGTGATGGATGGTGATGTTTCGCTCGACGGACCGGACAGGGCGCGGGCCGGCGCCGAGATCACGCTTTCCTGGACCGGCGCCATACATCCGCGCGACTACATAGCCATCGTTCCCGGCGGCACGCCCGACGGCGAGCAAAGTGGCTATCGCCGCATTCAGGACGAAGATCAGGCCACGTTCACTGCACCCGCGGAGCCTGGTGCCTATGAAATCCGCTACCATTTGGACCGCGGCGATCGGGTCATGGCCCGGCGACCGCTCGAGGTGCTGGCGGCGGACGCGCCGATAGACGAGGGGGCCGGGCTAATGGTTCCTGGTACGGCAAGGCCGGGCGACATCGTTACGGTTTCGTGGACAATCGAAGCTGGCGATGCCGACCGGCGCGTGGCGCTGGCACGAGCTGATGCGCCCGACTTTACCTGGATTACAGTCCATCGCGTGGGCGACGAAACCGAAACGGTAATCAAGCTCCCGGACGAGCCGGGACAATACGAAGTGCGGTTTCTCGACCTTCAAAGCCAGAGCGTTCTCGGACGCGCGATGATCACGCTCGGCGAATGAACTACGAACACATCAAAGAATCCGGAGAACCCAAGACCATGCTCAGATCAGTCATCACTGCATTTGGCTTACTCGCCCTTGCCGTTCCCGTCATGGCTGCAGAGCCGGGGGGAGCCGCGTCAGGGACGATCGCAGGCGAAGAGATAGAACTGTCGGTCTGGACAGAGCAGTCCGACTTCACGTCTTCAAGCTTTTCAATCTATTTTCAAGCACCGGCACTGAGGGAGCGCGGCCTGGGCAGCTTGTCCCTCGGCGCAGAGTGGATTGGCGATCTCGATGGTGACTTCCTTTCCGCAGAAATCGATATCCCAATTCTCGATACCGATCCGTATCGCATTTACCGTGCGGACCTGGACGATGAACTCTCCCTGACAATTACGAGCGCCTCGCACCAAGGCGGTGTGCTGGCGATCGCGGGCGAGGTGGAAGGTGTTCTAACCAGTGTGGACCGGATTGCCCTTCGAAATCCTGATCCCGACGATACTCTCAGCGTTAGCCTGACGTTTGAAGCCGTATTGGGTGAGTTGCAGTGAGGACCGCGGCGCTTTCCCTAATTGCGATCTGCCTGTCGGCGCCTGTGTTGGCCGATCAGCCGGGTGGGGATATGACTGGGTTTCTGGAAGAGACGCCTGTTTCATGGCGGATCGACGCCGAGCGGTCAGAATACCATTTCGAGAGCGAAGGCATTGGCTCTCTGCGGATTCTTGCCGAACCGCAGGAGGTGCCATCGGGCATCGGTTCCGTTCGGTTGATGGTGATGGTGGCCGATGGGACCACAAGTCTTCTCGAACTGCGGCTCGAGGACGAAGACGGAAATCCCGCACTTGGACTGTCAAGCGAGGCCGGGGGGCAGGCAATGCTCGACATCGACCACAACAATGACGGTTCACTTCACTTCACCGGCATGATCGAGGCAGGCCTGATGGCCTACCCGATGTCAGACCGAACTGCCGGCGAACGACTAATGTTGGTTCTGGATGTGGATGGAGGCCGGATCACTGCTACCGGGCACTAGCGTTCTGCGGCAGGGAGGAAAAATCCAATGAGACCGGTCATCGTTATGACAGCCATTTTGTCTTGCGCCGCCGTTCCCGCGCTGGCGCAGCGCGCGGACGACATTTCGGACCTTTGCGGAACGTCCTCGCCGGCAACGTGGCAGGGGCTGCGGGAACACTTTGTGGGCGACTGGCGCGTTGATCACCTGTCCGGCTACGTCCATGCCGGCAGTATGGTCATCCCCATGGAGCCTTCCCCCGAAACAGAGATCATGTCGATCTGGGTACTGGGCGAGGATCTGCTGCTCGACCATGCGGAGATGGCCGAGCCGATGGTTATCACCCTTGCCGACGAAGGCCGTTGGGTGATCGAGGCCAACCATCCCGAGATTCCCGAGCCGGCAATGACGCCGGACGAAGCCGTGCTGGCATGGGCCGGAGACTGCGATCAGGAGGATCTGCCGCGTCTCATCGGTCAGAGCCATGTGGCCATGGCGGGCTCGGTCATGGACATGACGCTGCGCATGCTGCCCGTCGACATGGACACGATCTACGCCATCCTTGAGATCGAGGGCGCCGCCCAGGGCCAGTATGTCGTCGCGCGGCGTGTGGTCTGGCTGAACCGGGCCGGCGAATAGGAGGCATTGTGAAACGGTATCTCGCCACTCTGTTGGCTGCGTTGATCTTCCCCGCGGCAGCGGCGGCCCAATCTGAGATCGCATTAGCGGGCTGTCCAGCAGAACGCTCTGTCTATACATTGGGGACCGAGGGCGATGAGTATGCCATCACGCTCGTCCCGGCACGGACGCGGGCCGGGTTTTCCTCGGACCTGTATCTGCGGCTCACCACGCCTCAACGCGACTATTGGTTTGTATTCGATGTCGCCGCGTCGCAGGGAAACATAACGCTAAATCCGGTCGGCGATCCCTACGCGCCCGAAGCGCGTGCAACCGGTCCGGCAAACACTATCGAGGCCTTTCGTTCCCGCTGGCCGGATGCGCCGATGGATGAACTGCCGTCATTGCTGCGCTTCTATGCGTTGGATGCGGAACTGGGCTTTACCTTGGCGCAGCCGCAACAGGGGCAGCCGGCACCACCTTGGCTGCTGATGCCGGAGTTGAACACAGCGCTTTGGTATCACTTGCCAGCATTGACCGACGATCCGGGAGCCGAACGTGACGCCATGCCACGGGGTATCTTCCGGCTAACGGCCTGCCTCGACACCGCCCCACCCGCAGCCTTCCCATGATACCGAAGGTGGCCGGGAGCGCTTTTCAGTTCATGCCGGCTTCAGCCCGTTTGAACGAACGGGGCGGAGTGCGTAGCGCAGTGCTATAGGCTCCGGCACGAGGGTTGGGGAATGCCGTCGCGTGACGGCGAGTGGAGACCTTTCAACCATAGCGCATGGGAAGGTGAACCCGACGATGAAACTTTCACATATCCTGCTCGCAGCCTGCATGTTTGCGCCGCTCGCCGCTCATGCCGAGACCCCGAAGGACCGCACGGTGGCTGTGATCGAAGAAGCCGGTTGTGTCCTCGATGCCTCGAACGTGAACGAAGTCCTCGACGGTCTCGGACTCAGCGATGAGGAGTTCCGCGTTATCGGCGAGGAACTCGTCGCCGAAGGGTTGGCCGATGTTTCAGAAATGGGCGTGTTCCGGCTCACCTCGCCAAATTGCCCTTCCGCACCCCTCAACGCGCATGCCGGGACCCCGAAAGATCGCACAGTTGCCGTGATCGAGGAAGCCGGTTGTGTTCTCGATCGCTCAAACATCAACGAGATCCTCGACGGCCTTGCGCTCAGCGATGAGGAGTTCCGCGCTATCGGCGAAGAACTTATCGCTGACGGTCTGGCAGAAGTTTCCGAAATGGGTGCGTTCCAGCTTACCACGCCATTTTGCGTATCAGCGGAGTGAGGTGGGCCGGCGCACCGCGAGGGGGGATGGGCCGTCAAGGGGCTGCGCGACGAGGATATACCGCCCTTTGCCTCCTCGGAACGGGAGAATCCGACCGTTCCGGAACTCGATGAGCCGACGATCGCGCAGAGGGCGATGCCTGCTGGCCGTGAGCCGGTCGGGGACTACGGGTATACCGGTTTGTCGCCGCGCCGCCATTCGGTGTCCTTCCTGCGGCAAGACCCGGCTGTAACGACGGTGCGACATATCTGGTACAGGGTTTGCTTGGTGGGGAGGCCTTCCCCCTGGTCGGCACTGCGTTGCCGACACCCCCCCCTTCGAGCGGGGGATTCCCCCGCAACACCCCCGGAGAGGGAGAGTGCGGACGGGTTTTCCGTGACGGGTTGAGGGCTGGAGGAGTGGCCTCCGGCGCCCGTCGCGGAGATCATCCCGATGGCCAGACAGGACCGCGCCCGCCCAGGCGGCGCCCGCAGCAATCTCTATGACGACATCACCGACAAGATCATCGCCGAGCTGGAGGAAGGCCGGCTTCCCTGGGTCCAGCCCTGGGGGACGGCGGCGGCGAAGGCGCCGCTCGCCATGCCGAGAAACGCCGCGACCGCGCGGCAATATTCCGGGATCAACGTCCTGATCCTCTGGGGCGCCGTGGTCCAGCACGGCTATCCCAGCCAGCATTGGCTTACCTACCGTCAAGCGCTCTCGCTCGGCGGAAATGTCCGCAAGGGCGAGCGCGGCACCACCGTCGTCTATGCCGACCGCTTCACCCCCGAGGACGAGAAGCGCCGCGCCCGGGAGTCGGGCGAAGAAGCCAGCAGCATTCCGTTCCTGAAGCGCTTCACCGTGTTCAACGCGGCGCAATGCGAGGGTCGGCGCCGTTGCATTGCTCGGGATCGGCGGAGCGCTCATCTATGCGCTCCAGACCCGGGACGCGGGGCAGGGCGGCGACGAGCTCTATTCAACCGAGAACCGGCCCACCGCCGATGGCCTGTCCGGCCTGCCAAGGGATTATACCGGCCCGGTCCTTGGACCGCCTTTGCCAGGTGATCTCGGCGGCCCGATCCTCGACGCGCAAAACCGGGGACAGCCGGTCGCACCGCCTGTCGTGGCGGCGCCGGCCGTCGATCCGGAGGAGCAGCGCCGGCTTGCGGAGGAAGAAGCGGCGCGCCTCAGCCGCGTTTTCTTCCAGACCGCTCCAGGCACAGCAAGTACTACCGGAGGTCCGGGTCTAGCCGGTCTCGGCCTTGGCTCGCAAACCGGCGCGACGGCCGGACAGGATCGGCACACGGCTTTCCTCAACGGCCCTGTGGATCGCCAGACTGTTGCGCTCGATCGCATCGTGGCGCCGGCGTCGCCCTACGTCCTCCAGGCGGGGGCGGTGATCCCGGCCGCGATGATCACCGGCATTCGGTCCGATCTGCCCGGACAAATCACCGCACAGGTTACGGAAAACGTCTATGACAGCCCGACCGGATCGCTGCTCCTCATCCCGCAAGGCACGAGGATTATCGGGCAATACGATGCCGGCGTGACCTTCGGCCAGCGCCGTGTCCTGCTCGTCTGGAATCGTCTGATCCTGCCCAACGGCCGCTCCATCGTGCTCGAACGCCAGCCCGGCGCGGATGCCAGCGGTTATGCCGGTCTCGAGGATGGCGTCGATTATCATTGGTGGGATTTGATGAAGGCTGCGGGCCTCTCCACGCTGCTCGCGGTCGGCACGGAACTCGCCACCAGTGACGAAGATCGCCTGGTTCGCGCCATCCGCGACGGGGCGCAGGACACCATCAACCAGGCGGGTCAGCAGATCATCCAGCGCCAGTTGCAGGTTGCGCCGACGCTCACCGTCCGGCCGGGCTTCCCGGTCAGGGTGATCGTCACCCGCGACCTCGTTCTCGAACCCTACAGGAGTTGACCATGGCGAAGCTAAAACTCGGACCCATCGTCGAGGACAGAGCGGTCAAGGTGACGGTGGAACTGCCCGGACCGCTTCATCGCGACCTCGTCGCCTATGCCGATGTCCTGGCGCGCGAGTCCGGTCAACCCGCCACAGACCCGGCCAAGCTGATCGTGCCGATGCTGGAGCGGTTCATCGCCACCGACCGGGGTTTCGCGAAGGAGAAGCGGAGCAGGTCGGGCGGCCACCAATGACCTGTACTACCTGCGATCAGGAGCGGTGGCCGCGATGATCTCGAGAAGCGTATCAATGACGACGAGCGCCGCGTCGAACCGGGCTTCGTCACCCGGCGCTCGGTTCTGCAGCGCAAGGGTGACCGCGCCGTGAACCGCCGCCCAGTAGGTGAAAGCGTATCGGTTCGGATCCATCCCCGTGAGAAAGCCCTGCTTCTGGCAGGCCTTAATCGCCTTCACAGCCAGTTCCAGCACGGACGCTCCGGCATCGGACGAGAGTGGATCCTGATCCGCGGCGACGCCCGGCGGTGGAGAAAACATCAGTCGGTACAGCGTCGGATTGTTGAAGGCGAACTGGACATAGGCGCGAGTGCCTTCACGCAGATATGCGAGCGGATCGGAGCGCAAGCGCTTCGAAAGCGCAACCTTCTCCTCATAAAGCCGCCGGAATCCGGCATCATGCACCGCCCGCAGCAATGCGTCCTTGTTGCGGAAATGCCCGTAGAGAGCGGGCGCGGTACAGCCGACCGCCTCGGCGACCGCCGCCAGCGGCACATCGAAATCGTCCCTCTCGCCAAGGAGTCGGATGGTCTCCTCGACCGCTCTTCGGGAAATATCGAGTGCGTCTTCCTTTTTCGGGCGGGCCATCAGTGCCGCCCGCGCTGCGGTCGGGCTGCCCCGGGTGCCGACTGCGGTTCCACGGACCAGGGCATCATCGTTTCGGAAGGCACATTGCTGCTCTCCTGCTGGCGCGCGGCTGACCGGAGTTTACTTAATGACATTAATTTTCATTGACGACTGCGCTGTCAACCGGCACGATGCCATAAACTGAATGCTGTTAAGTTTCTTGCGTGAGCGAACCATGACGACACGGCGCAGGGATAACGACGCGGCTGGAGCCTCGGTCAGCATCAACGGTGGCGCTCGGCCTCCTCAGGCGTCGGATGGGGCGCGACGGGCAGACGGGAACAGTTGATCGTGGATGGGCCGGATGACATCGATCCGCGCCGGAGCAACAAGGCTCCAGATGAAATCCTGATACCTGAGCTGCCGCGCAGTCGCATCAAGCTCGACCACCTCCGGTATTTCGTGGCGGCCGTAGAGCATGGCAGCTTCCGCAAGGCAGGCCGAGCACTCGATATCGAAGAATCGGCGATCAGCCGCCGCATTCGGGATATGGAAGACGAACTCGGCGCGTCGCTGTTCCAGCGCCACCCGGGAGGTGTCCGCTTGACGATCGCCGGCGAGAGATTCCTGGGGCCGGCGCGCAAGGCGCTCCGGCATATCGACACGGGCGCCAGCGATGTCGCTGCGGTCGGGCGATCGGAAGAGGGGCACGTCAGGGTCGGTGTCTTCTCGTCGCTCGCATCCGGCTTTCTGTTCGACCTCCTGCGGCAATTCGGGAAGCTTCATCCGAACGTCAGGGTCGATCCCGTCGAGGGAAATCCGGCTGAGCACGTCGCCGCTGTCCGGACACTGAACCTCGACGTCGCCTTCATTACCGGAACGAGGACCTGGGATGACTGTGAGACCGAGCATCTGTGGTGCGAGAGGGTCTTCGTTGTACTGCCTGCCGATCATCCGTTGGCGGACAAGGCCGAAATCGGTTGGCCCGACCTGGCGGCGGAACGGTTCATCGTAAGCGATGTGGCGCCGGGCCAAGAGGTCCACAACTTCCTGGTCGCGCACCTGTCCGATCTCGGCTCTCACCCCGACATTCAGTCCCACCACGTTGGCCGCGATAACATGCTGTCGCTCGTCGCTGTCGGCCGCGGCATCACGCTAACGAGCGAAGCCACGATCGTCGCGAAATTTCCCGGAATCACCTATCGGGAGCTCGCGGGTGAGGTCTTGCCGTTCAGCATGGTCTGGTCCGCGCGGAACGATAACCCCGCATGCCGGCGGCTGCTGAGTTTGGCGCGCACCATCGGTCGAAATTCAGCCGCCTGCCATCTCCCTTCGAACGTTGTACGAAAACCCGGTGCTCCATATTGAGACTGCTGGCCCAAATTTCTTAGTGGATGGAAAAGCATGCGGCGGCATAGCTGGCAGACCACGGACCTCCAAACGTCCTATCTTTTGTCCACATCTGTTCGTTCACTATATGTTCGACTAGGACGCAATAGGGTGGCAACTTCGACCTATGCAACAGATCGAACCATTCGCCGATGAGCGAAACCAATCATGGTGCATTCACTGCACGCGATGGCTGAGCGACGTGAAAGTCAACCGCGACCACGTGCCATCCAAAAGCCTTCTTTACAGGCCCTATCCCGCAAACCTCCCGGTCGTCGAAGTTTGTGAAGACTGCAACAGCGGGTTCTCGAAGGACGAAGAATACCTTCTGGTCTTCCTGTCAGCGGTTTTGAGCGGGAGCACCGATCCCGCGCGCCAGTCAAACCCCCAGGCTGCCGCGGTCCTGCGGCGGAACGAAACGCTCAAGGCGCGCATTGAGCGCGCGAAGACGGCGTATGAAACCATAGGCTGCAACGATCACACCGCCCTGCGCGAGTATTCGGTCGAGCCCGATCTCGCGCGTGTTGCCCTGGCGAGAAACCGGCGATGGGCACGGCACCACGCTGGTGGTCACCGAGGTGGGGCTGCTGGCCATCGGGATCGAGCCGGTGGTGGTGAAAACCGTGGCGGCGATCCGTGAACATGCCGCAAAGACGCCCGCTGCCAAGCCACCGACCCAGCGTGCCGGAACCAAGCAGGCACAGATCATCGCCTTGCTCGAACGCCCCGAGGGTGCGACCATTGCCGAGATCGTTGCGGCGACGTTGTGGCAGGCTCATTCAGCTAGAGGCTTGATCTCGGGGGTGTTGAAGAAAAAGCTCGGCTTGGTTGTCGGCTTGACCAAGGAAGATGGCAGGGGTGCCGTGTATCGGATCGGCTGACGACGCAAGGAGCCCAGAGCGGACTTCGACAGTCCCAACGTCAGGCTGGCCGCCATGGCAGCCTGATCAGCACCGATCTTGCCATGAAGAGGGCAGATCGCCGAGGGGAAATGTGATCATCCGGGATGGGACACCTAGCCCAACTTATGCCGTACTCGTGATATAGGCGTGCAGGCGGCTGATCTATTGTGGAGTTTAGTTTTGCTACGAGCAATCACGCTTCTTGTCGCGGCGATCGCGCCTGTTTCCGCCACCTGCCAAGGACTCATCTTGGCGGATCCATCAACTGGACAGTACATCGGGAATCTAAACAGCAACCCCTATGACCCGAATAGCGTTGCTAATCCATATGGTCGATACGGGAGCAAATATAGCCCAGACAGCATCAACAACCCCTACGGCCAGTATGGCTCTCCATATAGCCCCAAAAGTGCAAACAATCCCTATGCCACGGGTGGGCCGATTATTTTGGCCCCGCAGGGTGCATATCAAGGATACACGGGGTATTCTGGCAACTAGCCGATAAGATCAGGGGGCCAATCAACATGACTGGGGACGGTCGCCCCAACTTGGACGATTCGCGCGCCCTGCTTAGCCGTGCGCGCAAACATTTTGCCGAGCTTAAGGAACAGACAAGTCCTCGAAATCTTTGGCAAACAGCCGAATCGCAGGATTCCGCTACCGGCGAATGGTCCTGCCACCTCCACTTGAATCGGGCGGGGCTCGTCGCAGCCAAGCCGATCATCGCCGATTGCGCGAACAACCTGATCTCGGCGCTGGACCATGTGGTTGCCGCGATAGCGAGAGCCAATGGGTGTGGACGGCACCGAAATCTTTATTTTCCGTTGGGCGTGACTGACGACGACTTTGCAAAATCATTGGGCAGCGCCACAAGCAGACTTGGCGAACAAATGGCCAATGTTCTTACCGAGACCCGCGCGGCGCACCGAAACGAGATACCACATATCGCCTCGGCAAAGGAGATTGCCAACTCAGGGAAGCATTGGGAGCTGATAGTCGCGGAAGCCTCTGCGCTCGCGGTTGCCTGGCATGTGCCGGGTTCGGGCCAGCAAATAGTTCAAGTTCCGCCAGATGCCTTCTTGAGCGAAGATACATTTGAATTCTATCAAGGGGCTGAACGACTGCCCCGTGCCCCTTTGAACATCGTAATTCAGCTCGCCATTGGCGGATTGGACGATACGCTTCCCAAGTTTCCAGACTTGATCCTGGAAGGTGCCGTCCGGTTCGTTGAAGCGGTTATCGGCGCAGTCTCCGAAGCGTCGTAAAACCCACAGCCGTACCACTGGCAGACCCGCACCACGTGGGGCATTGGAGTGGGCGGTGCATGGCTGAGCGGACACTCTATCACTGGCCGCTAGGTCCGCAAAGCAGACCTTGGCGGCAAGATGCAGGGACGTCAATTCGCAGCGATCACGGGCTTCCTCCCCATCGTCATCTCCCACCGCCGCACCGCGACGTCGCAATAAACCGGATCGAGTTCCATCGCGCAGCAGCGTCGCCCAGCGCGTTCGGCGGCGACCAGCTGGGTTCCGGAGCCGCAGAACGGCTCGTAGATCAGATCGCCCGAATCCGAGAATGCCGCCAGCACCGCCTCGACAAGCGCCACCGGGAACACCGCCGGGTGCGATCCAGCCGCGCCCAGCCCGCCCTTGTGACGCATGATGCGGAAGACGCTGTCCGGGATGCGGTGGCTTTGGATCGCGTTGCCGGTGCCGGTCTTGGCGTGGACGCTGCCGTCGGCCCCGCGCAGCCCACCGCCGCCGAGGACCTCGCCCGCGTGCTTGGACGGGACGGTCTTGTGCGGTTTGCGGGGCGCGCGGTTGAAGTGGAAAATGAACTCGTGCGACGGGGCCAGGCGTCCCTGCCAGTCGCCCGGCAGGCCCGGCCCCTGGTCCCACACATACCAACCAAACCGCCGCCAGCCAGAGGTGCGCATCCATTCCACCCATCCTTCCCAATAGGGCTGCCATTCGCCGCTCCGGTGCACGAGGCCGAGGTTGACCAGCAGCTGCGCGTCGGCGGTGACCGGGGCCGTGGCGAACACGCCCTGCATCAGT
>Ga0209347_1000907_pt1 | contig 59667 bp, 46 predicted proteins | sample AutmiccommuBRH23_FD_187382 | JGI IMG/M metagenome (GOLD analysis project Ga0209347, IMG submission 187382) | Deep subsurface microbial communities from Mt. Terri, Switzerland - Autotrophic microbial communities BRH/23 (SPAdes) (version 2) | ecosystem: Environmental > Aquatic > Deep subsurface >... | reverse complement strand
GCCAGCAGCAGCGATGCCGCTGCCGCGGCAATTACAGCCAAAGCCCAAAGCGCGGCGCCATTGGGACGGTTCAGGCGTCTCCAAAGCGTAGCGAAGGACCGAAGGGAAGACGATAGAACCGTCCCCGTGTCTTGTTTCATTAAAATTCACCTCTTTTTTACGGCATTCCATTTAACAGGTTTGCCGCAAGAGGTGAATTTTATACATGGGTCCATCTTTTACCAGCCGGCAGATGTATTTCCGGGTCGTCCCCGCCCGCGGTTATCCGCCCTGGGTAGCGCCCCGGCGCCCGGTGTCGGGAGTCCTGGTGTCCAGCCGGCTGTCCGGCGGGCGGCCGGGGGATCGCCCCGGCGGCGGGCCGGACTGCGATTCGATCTTTTTAAAGTGGCCGAAAGTCTGGATCAGGTCCTTGTTTGTCTTCGACCGCTTCATCTGGTCCAGGAGCATTTCCATAGCGTCATAGGTAGCGGTGTTGACGGTGGCCTTGCGGAACTGCCAGATCATCTCCAGCTCTTCCCTGGCGAGCAGGAGCTCTTCCTTGCGGGTGCCGGAGCGCAGGACATCAATGGCGGGGAATATGCGCCGCTCGGCCAGACGCCGGTCAAGAATCAGTTCCATATTGCCCGTCCCCTTGAACTCTTCAAAAATGACATCGTCCATGCGGCTGCCGGTCTCCACCAGCGCCGTGGCCAAAATGGTCAGGCTGCCCCCCTCTTCGATGTTGCGGGCGGCCCCGAAAAAGCGCTTCGGCTTGTACAGCGCGGCCGGGTCGACCCCACCGGAGAGGGTGCGCCCGCTCGGGGGAACGACCAGGTTGTGGGCGCGGGCCAGCCGGGTGATACTGTCCAGCAGGATCACCACGTCATAGCGGTGCTCAACCAGCCTTTTGGCCCGCTCCAGCACCATATCGGCCACCTTGATGTGGCTTTCCGGGGGCTCGTCAAAGGTGGAGCTGACCACTTCACCGTTGACCGAGCGCTCAATGTCGGTCACTTCTTCGGGACGCTCGTCAATCAGGAGTACAATCAGCACGATTTCCGGATGGTTCAGGGTGATGCTGTTGGCAATCGCTTTCAGCAGGGTGGTTTTTCCGGCTTTGGGCGGGGCTACGATCAGGCCTCGCTGGCCCTTGCCGATCGGCGACAAAAGGTCGATGATGCGCGTGGAAATTTTTTCGGGCACGGTTTCCAGGGTGATCCGTTGCAGTGGGTAAAGTGGGGTAAGCCCGTCAAAATGGAGGCGGTCGGCAGCCAGCTCCGGGTCGATTCCGTTCACCTGCTCCACCCGCAGCAGGGCGAAGTAGCGCTCAGTGTCTTTGGGGCGCCTGACCTGCCCCGCCACCAAATCACCGATGCGCAGGTCGAAGCGCCTGATCTGGGATGAGGATACGTAGATGTCGTCGTGACTGGGAAGGTACTGAAACGGCCGCAAAAATCCGTAGCCGTCCGGCAAGATATCCAGTACTCCCTTGGCGAAAAGGAGGCCGTTCTTTTCGGTCTGAGTCTTCAGGATCTCAAAGATCAGTTCTTTTTTGCGGAACTTGTAATAGCCGGGCAGTTCCGTCTCCCTGGCTATCTTATACAGCTCCACCATCGTTTTGCTTTCCAGGTCTGCATAATTCAAAGGCAGCCCTCCTGACATAAGAAATTTTACGGAAAAGGTCCTTCTCTTTTTTCAACAAACTCCAGGGTTGTCCACCCCGGCTTTTGATCCGTCATTTCAACTGCACAACCCGCCCGGAACACGCCTGCAAAGGCCGCCGTTCACCATGGCACACCGTTTTTTCGCTGCGCGGCCTGCCTGCCGTGAGCGGAGCTCGCGTCAAAAAATGGATAACCGGCCGCGCGGCGGGAAAGAGCCGTTTTTCTGCGGTGGAAAAGTAAAGAATAGATTTTTTCTCTACTTCTGCAAAACGGGTAGGGGTGGAGGCTGAATCGCCCCGGGGCAGTTACAGGGCCACCGGAAAAAGAAAAAGGATATTACAAACTACTTTATAACCAGGTGTGCGGGGTTTTATGCGTTGTGGCGCAGTTGTCTTTTCTTTAAGCCGTAAAGCAGGAGCGCGTACACCAAAATTCCGGCCGCCGTCGCGTTGACAGCACTGCCAACCAAAAAGGGGAATCCTTGTTCCAGCAGCCTTTCAACCACGGAGGAGCCTGGGAAAGATGCGCCGAGCGTAATTTCAGGGCCGGCCAGACCGCCGGCAACCATGTTTCCCATGAGGAGGTTCAAGGTGTAGAAGAAGGGCACGGCCAGCTTCAAAAAAATCACCGTGGCCACCGCGGCGACTGGATTAACCCGAAAAAGACGCGCAACCAGGTAAGAGACCGGAATGCTGACGATGGGGATCGGCAAAAAATCCATCGCGGTGCCCAGGGCCACGCCGGCGGCAATTTTTTGAGGACGGTCGGCCAAATCCGCCACTTTTTTAAAGTAGGCCCGCCCGGCATCAAAGAGCCGGACGGCTATTTTTTCTTTAAAGTGCAGCAATCCTTCAACAAACAACAGCCGTTCTCCTCTTCTCAAAGAAAAATCGGAAGCTTAAACAAAAACCCCTTCCTCTCTAATATACTTCATTTTTCAGGAAGAGGCAAAAAATATTTCATTTTTTTTCATAAAACATTTACTTTTTCGCTCCGTCCTTAACCTTCTCCCAATCGGCCAGAAATTTCTTGATGCCCGCGTCGGTCAGAGGGTGGCGGATCATCTGCATAATCACGGAATAAGGAACGGTGGCGATGTGGGCGCCGGCGCGGGCGGATTCGGTCACGTGCACCGGGTGGCGGATGCTGGCGGCGATGACCTTTGTCTCCAGCCCGTGGCGGTCGAAGATCTCCATAATTTCGTGGACCAGCGTCAGGCCGTCCTGGCTGATATCATCCAAACGCCCGATGAAGGGGCTGACGTAGGTGGCCCCGGCGCGGGCGGCCAAAAGGGCCTGGTTGGCCGAAAACACCAGGGTGACGTTGGTGCGGATCCCTTTTTGGCGCAGGATCCGGGTGGTTTTCAGCCCTTCCGCCGTCATCGGCACTTTAATCACGACGTTCGGGTGAATGGCGGAAAGTTCCAGCGCCTCGGCAACCATGCCGGGGGAATCCTCACACACCGCCTCGGCGCTGATCGGTCCGTCCACGATCGAGGCGATCTCCCGCACCACGGTGGCAAAGTCCCGTCCCTCCCTGGCAATCAGGGAAGGGTTCGTGGTCACACCGGACACAACGCCAAGCGAGTACGCCTCGCGGATCTCATCAACATTCGCAGTGTCGATAAATATAAGCAACCGGAAGAACACCTCGTTTCAGTAGGGTAGTGCGGGTACGATAGGGGACGGTTCTCTAGTGTCGCAAAATTAATTTCAAGCGTGTCAGGGGACCCGCGACAGGGGACGGTTCTCTGACACGCCTCGTGTGCAACAGAGAACCGTCCCCTGTCGCAGAAGTCCGACGACTAAAATCAGGCTTTGCCGGAGCTGCCGAAAACGCGGATCTTGTCGCGGATCACTTCGACGGCCGCATCCCGGGCCGGACCGAGCATCTTACGGGGGTCGATTTCCCGCGGGTTATCTTCCAGCACCTTGCGGGCACCATCGACAAATGCCTCGCGGATGTTGGTGTCGATGTTCACTTTGCACACGCCCAGCGAAATGGCCCGGCGCACGGCGTCGTCGGGCACCCCGGAGGACCCGTGCAGGACGATGGGGATCTTGACCAGGGATATAATCTTTTCCAGCCGGGGGAAGTCCAGCTCGGGAACTCCCTTGTACTGGCCGTGGGCCGTACCGATGGCCACAGCCAGAGATACCACCCCGGTCTCGCGCACGAAAACGGCGGCTTCTTCCGGGTCGGTGAAGAGGGCCTCCCGCTCGCTGACGGTAATATCGTCTTCGGTGCCGCCGATCTTGCCCAGTTCGGCCTCCACCGACACGCCACAGGCGCGGGCCACGTCAATCACCCGCCTGGTCAGGGCGATGTTGTCTCGCAGGGGCAGCTTCGATCCGTCGATCATGACCGATGAAAATCCGGCTTGAATGCACTGCATGCACTGATCAAAACTGGTGCCGTGGTCCAGATGCAAAGCCACCGGGACCTTCGTTTTCCCGGCCGCGAGCCTGGCCATGGCTGTTATGTAATCAAGTCCCGCGTATTTAATCGCGCCCTGGCTGGCTTGCATGATCACCGGAGCGTTTTCCTTTTCGGCCGCGGCCACGATGGCCTGGACGATCTCCATGTTGTTGCAATTGAACGCGCCTACCGCATAACCGCCTTCCCGCGCCTCGCGCAGGAGGACTTCGACCGGAACTAAGGACAAAAGACCCCCCCCTTTCACTTTTTAAAAGTATTTTCAGTATGGCCGGAGGATGTGTTCTTTATGTCTTATTCCTTTTACGCCTGTCTTTTTTCAGTTTGCCCGCGCTGGCCAGGCTGTCCAGGAACTTGAAGCCGTGCCGGGCGAGCTCGATGGTGTCCACCTGCTGAATTACTTTCATGTCGTCATCTGTTTCAGCGTAAATGATGTTGACACTGTCACAGTTGTCGCAGTGGAGCTCCAGGCGGTCCGGAAAAAGATCGACCTCGATTTTGGTGTTCCCGCACTGGCAGTAGAGCGCCCCCTGGTCGGCAATTTCATGGAGGCGGTTGAGCACCTCAAACATGATTTTCGCGTTGTGAAAGTACCCGTCGCGGCCGAACTCCTTCACCAGGGCTTCCATCTCTTCCTCACAGCTCGATATCTTTTCCTTTACCCCGGCTTCCTTCCCAATGTAGCCCAAATCAAGGTCCGTGTCGGAACAGGTAAGGACACACAGCTCGCCGGACCAGAGCAGCTTGCCGGTAATTTCATGCAGGTGCTTGGTCTCGCAAACAAGGCAAGCGATCTGAAACCGGTAAACCGCGTAATCCCTGGTTGAAACCACCAATTTCGTCGTGCCGCATGAACAGCCGATGGAAACGGCCTTGCCGGCGGGAAAGGAGAACCTGGAAAAGTCGTGGAAGTCGAGCCTCCCGCATTCGGGACAGCGCATGGCCAATACAGCATCCGTAGCGACAATCATTGCAGAAAACCTCCTCCGCGCCTCATACAGGTAAATTCGCCGCGTTTTTAAAAAATCCTTTAGATCCGGCTGAAAAAGTATCTTACGCACCAGCCGGGAACCCCCTGCCTGAGCCTATCCTCACTCCCGCAGCGAGTGTAAAAATCCTGCCTGAGCATCGCGAAGGGAGGTGTGGCTTACGTCTGTCCGCCGGCCTGCATTATCTTTTTCTCACTCTCCCCGGCCAGAATCCCCTTGATCAGGAAGCGGATCTCTTCCAGGTCAAAAGGTTTTTTTATATAATTCTGAACACCGTGCTTTTTCGCCGCCGCCTCCAGTTCCAGTTCCCCGTAAGCAGTCATCATCACCACCGGCACGTCCGGCGCTATTTTTTTTATTTCCTCCAACGTCTCAAGACCGCTCATGCCGGGCATTTTGACGTCGAGCAAGACCAGCGCGGGAACCCCGAGCGACACTTTCCGGATTGCCTCCGCGCCGTTCCCGGCCATATCTACCAGGTAGCCCTCGTCGCCGAGCATTTCAAACAAAAGACGGCGGACGCCGGACTGGTCATCTACGATAAGCAAGCTCCGATACTCTGGAGACAACATAAGATACCCCCCCGTTGAACAGGCTTTAAGCGTTCTCCTGCACAAGCCTCCCGTTAACTGTTAAGTTCGCCGGGGATTGCCAAATTCCTCCGGGGGATTGCAAAACTTTTCCACCCAACGGTTCCGGTTAGAAACCAGGCACTTGTATTTTGGAGGGGCTTGCGGCCATATAAAAGGCCAGGGTCACCAGAGCAATAAGCCCGATCACCAGCACAGCGAGGAACGGAGCCAGGGCCGTCAGCAGGGCCCGCCCGGCAGACAGCCGGTGGACTTTTTTCACACCGATGACGACGAGGACAAAGGACCAGAGCAGCGCGCACAATCCGGCCAGCAGGAGAAGAATTTCAAACACGGCGCTGCCCGCGGAAAAAAAGACGGCCATAAATTGAAAGGGAACCAGAAACAGGCTGGGCAGGCCGGACAGGCCCACGGCGGCAAAAACCGCCCGGGCCGTGCCGCGGCCGCCAAGCAATTCCGCGACCAGGTGCAGCACGGCGCTGATGCCGAACCATTTGATATAGCCCCAGAGCAGGGCAAAAAAGGCGGTCATGGCCAGGGCGGCCGGGCTGGGGGAAAACAGCCGGGGGCCGGGGAGAAAATAATCCCCGTTTAAAATCGGACCCAGAGCGAGGACGGTCATGGTGGCGCCGACCAGACTCAGGATGGTGACGATCAGCAAGGCGGCTGGCACCGGAGGCCGCGCCGCGATCCGGGCCATGGTCGTCCGGGGCTCGAAGAGGACTCCGTAAACCAGTTCCAGAAAACCCGGCGGGTCGTCTCCATCCGCCGCGCTCCCGCCGTCACCGGGGAAACCGGCTTCCCCGGGCGCTCCGGCAGGTCTCCGGCTGATTGGACCGGGCGGAACGCGGCCTTTGACGCAGCCATCACCGGATCCGGCCTCGTCTCCGGGTGTGCTCCGGCCGGTTGGCGCGGGTGGAACTGCCGGCGTCCAGGCCGCCGGTTCTTCTCCGGTTGGAGAAGCTTCCCGGCCCGTGCCGGCAAGTCCGGGCCCGCGGTCATGCCGGGCCTGTTCTTCGTCAGCCGGAGAAATTTCCCGCTCTTTCTGGTCCGGCCGCTCGAAATGTTCAGTCGTCAAGCGCGTATCTCCTTCCGCAGAAATCTTTTTCTTAACGCACGTTCAAGGGAAGGTCCGGTTCGCCCACCGGCAGCGGCAGCAGCAGCCCGGCCGGCGTCCAGACAAGGCTCTTCGTCCCGGGGATCATGTCGCGCCAGATGTTGCGGCGGCCGATTTCAATCACGGCGGGCTCGCCCTTGATGCCGGCCATTTCACCCGCCAGGACCACGGCTTCGTGAAAGTCACCCAGGCGGTCGACCAGACCCAGCTCTTTAGCCTGCCGGCCGGTAAACACCCGGCCGTCCGCCAGGGGACGGATCTCGGCAGCGTCTTTACCCCGGCCGGAAGCCACGGCGCTTACGAACTGGTCGTACAGGTCATCGACCATGGCCTGAAAGAGCACCCGCTCCTCCGGGGTGACCGGCCGGTCGGCGCTGCCCATATCCTTAAATTTACCGCTCTTGAAGGTCTCCGGAGTGACCCCGATCTTCCAGTAGAGGTCTTCGTAATGCTTGGTCTGCATGATCACGCCGATGGAACCGGTCAGCGTGCCCGGGTTGGCCACGATCTGGTCGGCTCGGGACGCGATCCAGTAAGCGCCCGAAGCCGCCGAGTCACCCATGGAGACCACCACTTTTTTGCCTGTTTCTTTGAGCCGGTCCACTTCGGCCGTGATCTCCTGGGTGGCTGCCGGGGTGCCCCCCGGGCTGTTCAGGCGGAGTACCACGGCCTTTATTTCGGGGTTCCGGGCCGCTTCCCGGATGGTGGCGGCCACTTCCTCCGAGCCGGCCACCCCGCCGAAGATCCCGCCGGACCGCCCGGATAAGATCGCCCCCTCAATGTAGACCACGCCCACTGTCCCCCTGCCGGCGTGACTCCGCACGGCCGTACGGGACGGCGCTCCGATGGCGACCGCCAGAATGACGGTCAGGGCCATGGCGCCGAGAATCACCGCGGCGATCACTTTCTTCTGCAAGGCCATCACACTCCTGCTTTTACGTTATTTATTCTCTGGGCTCCCGGCTTGTATTCGCCTGAAATAAAATTGGAGCGGGATCCCTTGAGGGCTCCCGCTTTTTGTTCGACTGAGCAGCTCTATTCGGCTTTTCCTTCCCTAAACTGAAGCGCCGCCCGGATAAAGTCCCGAAACAGCGGGTGCGGCCGGTTCGGCCTGGACTTGAACTCGGGATGAAACTGGGTGGCTACGAAGAAGGGATGCCCGGTAAGCTCGATGATTTCCACCAGGTACCCGTCGGGCCGGGTGCCGGAAAACACCATTCCCCCGGCGGCCAGAGCCTGACGGAAGGCATTGTTCAGCTCGTAGCGGTGGCGGTGCCGCTCCTCGATCATCTCCTGACCGTATGCCTGCCGGGCGCGGGAGCCGGGCAGGAGTTTGCACGGGTAGCGCCCCAGGCGCATGGTCCCGCCCATCTGGTCCAGTTCTTTCTGCTCCGGCAGGAGGTCGATCACCGGGTGCGGTGTGGCCGGGTTGAACTCGGTGCTGTTGGCCCCGTGCCAGCCCATGACGTTGCGGGAGAATTCCACCACCGCCAGCTGCATCCCCAGGCAGAGGCCCAGGAAGGGGATGCGTCCCTCGCGGGCGTAGCGGACGGCCTCAATTTTACCCTCGATGCCCCGATCGCCGAAGCCGCCCGGCACCAGGATCCCGTCCACGTCCCGGAGAAAGTCGCTCACATTGGCGCGCTCCACTTCTTCCGAGTTGATCCAGCGGATCTCAACGGCCGCTCCATGGTAGAAGCCCGCGTGGCGCAGGGCCTCGGCCACGCTCAAGTAAGAGTCGGGCAGCGAAACATACTTGCCGGTCAGGCCGATGGTGACGTGACGGCTCAAGTTCTTCATCCGGGCCACCATGTCCCGCCACTCGGAAAGATTGGGCGGACCGCAGGATATGCCCAGCTTTTCGATGACGATCCCGGCCAGACCTTCTTCTTCCAGGGCCAGGGGCACCTCGTAAATGGAGGGCGCGTCCAGGGCCTGGATCACCGCGTCCTTGTCGATATCGCAGAACAGGGCCAGTTTTTCTTCCATATCTTTGGAAAGGGGTTTTTCCGTCCGGCAGACGATCACGTCGGGCTGGATGCCGATGCCCCGTAGTTCCTTGACGCTGTGCTGGGTGGGCTTGGTCTTCAGCTCGTTGGCCGCCCTGATATAGGGTACCAGTGTCACATGAATATAAACAACATTGCCCCGGCCCAGATCGCCCTTCAGCTGGCGGATGGCCTCCAGAAACGGCTGCGACTCAATGTCGCCTACGGTGCCGCCGATTTCGGCAATAACCACCTCGGCGCCGGACTCCTCGGCCACCCGGAGGACTCTTTCCTTGATCTCGTTGGTGATGTGAGGAATAACCTGAACGGTCCCGCCCAGGTAATCACCGCGGCGCTCCTTGCTGATAACCGACCAGTAGATGCCGCCGGTGGTGACGTTGCAGCTTCTTGAGATGTTGATGTCAATAAAACGCTCGTAGTGACCCAGGTCCAGGTCGGTCTCGGCGCCATCCTCGGTGACGAACACTTCGCCGTGCTGGTAGGGGCTCATGGTACCGGGGTCGATATTGATATACGGGTCCAGCTTCTGGATGGCTACGGAACAACCCCGGCTTTTCAAAAGCCGGCCCAGGGAGGCGGCCGTGATCCCTTTGCCCAGCGAGGAAACCACCCCGCCGGTAACGAAAACAAATTTGGCCATGAAAAGCCTCCTGCTGCCTGAAGTGATGGCGCAAAACCACCTTCCTCATTCTAACTTCTGCCGCCAAGTGTGTCAAGGCAGGAAAATACAATTCCTCACCGGGTCCAGCCCAGCTTGACGGCCAGCAGGTAGCCCAGAAAAAGGCCGACGACGCCCATCACGCCGGCCAGGGTCGGCGGCGCCGGAATGGGCAGCTGCAGCCGGGCAAAAATAAGGCCGACCAGAAATCCGGTGGCCGTTGTCAGCAGCACTTCGCGCATGTTCGTTCTCCTCTGCGTCACATCTGCTCGGGGGCGGTGATGCCTAAAAGCCCGAGCGCGTTTTTCAGCGTGATCCGGACGGCGTCCATCAGGGCCAGCCGCGCCATGGTCAGCGGCCGGTCGGCGGTAATCACCCGGTGGCTGTTGTAAAAGCTGTGCAGCAGCCCGGCCAGCTCGTGGGCATAGCGGGCGATGCGCTGGGGCGCCAGCCCCCGGGCGGCGATGGCCACCTCATCGGGGAAATCGGCCACCTTGCGCGCCAGCGCAAATTCATGCTCTTCAAGCAGAAGGCCCGGCTCGATTTCTCCGCCGCCGGGCAGCTGCCCGCCCTGCCCGGCCAGCTGGCGCAGGATGCTGCAGATGCGGGCGTGGGCGTACTGGATGTAGTAAACCGGGTTATCATTGGACTCGGCCCGGGCCAGATCCAGATCAAAATCCAAGTGGCTGTCGGCGCTCCGCATGACGAAGAAATACCGGGCGGCGTCGCGGCCGACCTCTTCCAGCAGTTCCTCCAGGGTGACGAAACGCCCGGAGCGCTTGGACATGCGCACGATCTCGCCGCCGCGGTACAGCCGGACCAGTTGCATGATCACCACGGTTAAAGCATCCGGGTCGTAACCCAGGGCGGCCACCGCCCCCTTCATCCGCGGCACATGGCCGTGGTGGTCGGCGCCCCAGATGTCGACGACGTGTTCGAAGCCGCGCTGAAACTTGTCGCGGTGATAGGCGATGTCGGAGGCAAAGTAGGTGGGGATGCCGTTTGAGCGCACCAGCACCTCGTCTTTATCCACCCCGAAGGCGGTGGCGCGAAACCACAGGGCGTCTTCGTTTTCGTAAAGGCAGCCGCGCTCCCGCAAATCGTCGATGGTGTCCTGCACCGCACCGGATTGATGCAGGGTCTGCTCGGAGAACCAGACGTCGTAGCGGACGCCGAAACCAGCCAGGGTGCGCTGGATGGCCGCCAGCTTTTCGGCCAGGGCGAACTCGACCAGGGCGGAGCGGCGCTCTTGCGGGGCGGCTGCCAGGAACCTGTCCCCGTGGCGGGCGATAAAGTGCCTGGCGCTGTCGGCAATGTCCTCGCCATGGTACCCTTCTTCAGGCACGGGAACGTCACGGCCCAGAATTTGGAAGTAGCGGGCTTCCAGGGAACGCCCGAAGTTTTCGATTTGATTTCCGGCGTCGTTGATGTAAAATTCGCGGCTGACCCGGTAGCCGGCAAAATCCAGGATGGAGGCGATGCTGTCGCCCAGGGCCGCGCCCCGGGCGTTGCCCATATGGAGGAGCCCGGTCGGGTTTGCGCTGACGAACTCGACCTGCACCCGCTTCCCTTTGCCCAGGTCTGAACGGCCGTAACTGTCTCCCATTTTGGCGGCCACGGGCAGCACTCCGTAAACCCAGGCCGGGTGAAGGTAAAAATTAATAAAGCCGGGTCCTGCGATTGCGGTCCTCTCAATCACCGTTCCGGTCGACGGAAGATGCCGCAGCAGGATTTCGGCCGCCTGCCGGGGGTTCATCCGGGCCGGGCGGGCCAGCAGCATGGCCAGGTTGCTGGCAAAATCGCCGTGGTCCTTTTCCCGCGGCGCCTCCACCACAAATTCGGGGGGCTCCGCCACGTTGATCGACCCGGAAGCACGGGCGGCGCCAAGGGCGTCGGCCAATAAGCGAGCGATTTCAGATCGCATTGTTTCAACAAGGTTGTTCATGATTTAGGCGGCTCCTTCAAGGCGTTTTCCAGTTTTGCGCCGCTCCCCGGCAGACAAAACAATTTCTAAACCCCTCTTGAAATTTAGCAGTTAATAATTTTTTTGTCAAGTTCCGCTAAGGACACCGACCAGGCAAGCATCATTGACCGTGGCAGTAAAACAGGCAGCGGGGTGATTCTGCTGCCCGATCTGCCTGACCTGAACTCATAAAGCATCTTAATCTAATTCATACCCGGCCAAAAAGGCGGCGCGGTTTACTGCCGCTAATTTGGGCGGAACCGACTCCTCCAGGGCGGCCAGCCAGGTCTCCCGGCCGATCGGCAGACGGCGGGCCATGGCGCCCAGCAGCACCACGTTGGCGGCCTTCGGGCTGCCGCACTGAACGGCCAGGGCCAGGGCATCCACCACCAGCGTGTCCGGGGCCACGCTGCGGATGTAATCGACGGCGCTCTCCGGGTACTCGGCCGCGCCAACCAGGACGGGCACGGGCGGAATCGCCTGGTCGTTGATGATCACAATCCCTCCCCGCTTCAGGTAGGGAAGAAGCCTGAGCGCCTCCAGCTTTTCGAAAGCCAGCAGGATGCCGGCGCCCCCCGGTGGAATGAGCGGCGAGTATACCTTTTCAGCGGCGCGCACCTGGGTCACCACGCTGCCGCCGCGCTGGGCCATGCCGTGGATCTCGGACATCTTGAGGTCGTAGCCGGCTTTTAAAGCGGCCGCGGCCAAAACTTTGCCGGCCAGGATGGTGCCCTGGCCGCCCACACCTACCATCAATACATTGACTGGGCTAAGCATCGCTCTCCCCCTCCTTCACCAGCGCGCCCGCCGGACAGATTTGGGCGCAAAGGCCGCACCCGGCACAGGTACTCGCGTCGACTGCGGCCACCTTGCCCTGCACGGAGATGGCCGGACACCCCAGCCGGAGGCAGGACTTGCAGCCCTCGCAGGAATCCTCGATCACCCGGTAAGGCCGGTCATAGCTGCGGGTCAGGAGCACACAGGGGCGGCGGGCGATAATCACCGACGGTTCCGGGGCCGCAATTTCCTCCTGGACGGCTGCGCGGGCGGCGGCCAGGTCGAGCGGGTCGACGACCCGCACGCGGCGCACGCCGAGAGCCCGGGCCAGCGCCTCCAGGTCCACGGCCGGGGCGGTCTCACCCATCAGGGTTTTACCGGTGCCCGGGTGCTGCTGGTGGCCGGTCATGGCCGTGGTGCGGTTGTCCAGAATCACCAGAGTGGTGTTTCCCTTATTGTAAACGGTGTTCAAGAGCCCGGTAAGGCCCGAATGCAGGAAGGTGGAATCGCCGATGACGGCCACCGTGCGCCCGGCGAAGGCCGGGTTGGCCTTCGCCGCGCCGTGGGCGGCGCCCACACTGGCGCCCATGCAGACGCAGATGTCCATGGCCTCCAGGGGGGGCAGGCCGCTCAGGGTATAGCAGCCGATGTCCCCGGTAACGTTCAGCTTGAGTTTTTTCAGCGTGTAAAACATCCCCCGGTGCGGGCAGCCGGGACACAGGACCGGCGGCCGGGCCGGCGCCGCCGGCGCGGACCCGTTTGCTTCCCCGGCAGCCGGCGCGACGGCAGGCGCGCCCGGATTCGCCGCGGCCGTCACGGCCGGCTCCCAGCCAGCCAGAATGCCGGCCCGGATCATACCTTCCGCCACCAGGCCGGGATCCAGCTCGCCGATGGCCGGAATAAAGGACTTGCCTGACACTTCCAATCCCATCAGGCGGACCTGCTCCTCCAGGAACGGCTCCAGTTCTTCCACCACCAGAAGCCGGCCCACCTGGGCGGCAAAATCGCGGATCAGCTTTTCCGGCAGGGGGTTGGTCATCCCCAGCTTCAGCACGGAAACCTGCGGCAGCACTTCCCGGACGTACTGGTAGCCGACACCGCTGGTGATCACCCCCACGGCCCGGTCCCGCCACTCGACGGCGTTCACCGGGCAGGTTTCGGTGTACTCTCTCAAGGCCGCCAGCCGCTCCTCCACCACCTGGCGGCGCAGGCGGGCAAAGGCCGGCACCATCAGGTACTTTTTCACGTCCTTTTGATAGGGCCGCAGCGGGGGGACCTGTCGCCCCGCCACCTCAACCAGGCTCCGGGAGTGGGCGATCCGGGTGGTGGTGCGCAGCATCACCGGCGTGTCAAACCGCTCGCTGACGTCCAGGGCCAGGCCGACTATGTCGTGGGCTTCCTGGCTGTCCGACGGCTCGAAGAGCGGTATTTTGGCAAAGCGGGCGTAGTTGCGGTTGTCCTGCTCATTCTGAGAGCTGTGCATGCTGGGGTCGTCGGCCGAAACCAGGACGAATCCGCCGTTGACCCCGGTGTAGGCAAAGGTAAAGAGGGGGTCGGCGGCCACGTTCACGCCGACGTGCTTCATGGTCACCAGTGTCCGCGCCCCGGCCAGTGAGGACCCGATGCCCACTTCAAAGGCCACCTTTTCGTTCGGGGCCCACTCGGCGTAAATGTCCGGGTAGCGGGCGAAGTTCTCCAGGATCTCGGTGCTGGGGGTGCCCGGGTAGGCAGCCGCCAGGGTCACGCCGGCCGCATAGGCGCCGGCGGCAATCGCTTCGTTTCCAGTAAGGAGCTGCTTCACGCTTTCACCTCTTTTTATCTAATTTTTTACGGGACGCGGGAACATGGGGACGGTTCTCTGTCGCAATCCTCTGGAGGAACACGGGGAACATGGGGACGGTTCTCTGACACACTTAGTGAGTCAGAGAACCGTCCCCTGACTCACTTGGGGCGGTTGTCCACCACGCGCCTGGCCTTGCCGGTGCTGCGCTCGATGGACCGGGGCTCCAGCAGGCGGACCCGGGCGGTCAGGGACAGGACTACGGACAGCCGGCGGCACACCTTTTGCTCCAGGACCGCCAGGTCTTTAAAGCTGCCGGTGAATCTCTCCGGCGAAATCTCCACCTGCACTTCCAGGCAGTCCAGGCGCCCCTTCTTGCCGACAATGAGCTGGTAGTGGGGAGCCACCCCGTCGATCTCCATCAGAACGCTCTCAATCTGGGAGGGGAAGACGTTGACCCCCGAAATGATCAGCATGTCGTCGGTGCGGCCGGTGACTTTGCGCATGCGCGCCGAGGTCCGGCCGCAGTCGCACCGGGCCGGGTTCAGCACGGAAATGTCCCGGGTGCGGTAGCGGACTACGGGCATCGCTTCCTTGGTCAGGGTGGTGACGACAAGCTCGCCTTCCTGGCCGTAGTCCAGCGGCTCGCCGGTTTCCGGGTCGATCACCTCAAAGAGGAAGTGGTCCTCGGCGATATGCATCCCGCAGGTGTGCCCGCACTCGCCGGCCGGGCCGGGGCCCATAATCTCGCTCAGGCCATAGTTGTCCGTGGCCGCAATGCCCCAGGCGCGGGCCAGTTCCTCCCGCATGGCCTCGCTCCAGGCCTCGGCGCCGAAAAGGCCGATCCGGACCGGCAGGGCCGCCGGGTCGACGCCCATCTCCCGGGCCACCTCCGCCAGGTGCAGGCAGTAGGATGGCGTGCCGACCAGGACGGTGGTTTTGAAATCCTGCATCAGCATGATTTGTTTCTCCGAGCTGCCCGAGGAGGCCGGAACCACGGCGGCGCCCGCCCGCTCCAGACCGTAGTGCAGGCCGAAGGCGCCCGTAAAGAGTCCGTAGCCGAAGCTCACCTGGGCCACGTCCTCGTCGGTTACCCCGGCCAGGGTCACCATTCGCGCCACCAGCTCCGCCCAGGTATCCAGGTCCCGGCGGCTGTAGCCCACGACGATGGGCTTGCCGGTGGTACCGGAAGAAGCGTGCAGGCGCACCACCTGCTTCAAGGGGACCGTAAAAAGCCCGTAAGGGTAATTGTCGCGCAGGCTTGTTTTGGTGGTGAAGGGGAATTTGCGGATGTCCTCCAGCTTTTCCAGGTCGGCCGGCCTGAGCCCGCGGGCGTCGAAAAGCGCCCGGTAAAAAGGAACCCGGTCGTACACGCGGGCCAGGGTCTCTTTCAGCCGCGCCAGCTGCAGGGCGCGCATTTCCTCGCGGTCCATGCACTCATAGATGGGGTTCCAGATCATTGGCTGCACTTCCTCATTAAAATGATGGCTATTATTTTACTAAAAACGTAGAGCCGGCTAGCTTCAGCCGGCTGCAAAAAAACTGATTATAAACTTTGAATCACTATTCTACACGCTCTTGCAAATTCCTTCTTTTATTGTCTCTGGTTTTCGAAAAGACGCTGTTAGAATTTTTCCGCGGCCGGCGCGCTTCCGGACGAAATTCCGGATTCGCCGGAAGGCCTCGGTGAGGTCTTCCACGGAAGCGGCGTAGGCGCAGCGGACAAAGCCCTCCCCCTGCCCGCCGAAGGCGTTGCCGGGCACAACGGCCACTTTCTCCTCCTGCAGGAGCTGTTCAGCAAACTCCTCCGAGGTAAGGCCGGTCACACTGATTTCCGGGAAGGCGTAAAAAGCCCCGCGCGGCTCGAAGCACGGCAGCCCGGCCTCTTTCAGGGCGTGCAGCACCAGGCGCCGGCGCCGGCTGTACTGCTCAACCATCTTGTGCATGCTCGGCTTGCAGTGCTTCAGCGCCTCCAGGGCGGCCATCTGGGCGGTGATCGGCGCGCAGAGCATGGTGTACTGGTGGATCTTGGTCATGGCGCCGATAAAATCCGGGTTGCCCGCCGCATAGCCGACCCGCCAGCCGGTCATGGCGTAGGCCTTGGAGAAGCCGTTTAAAAGGACGGTCCGGTCGCGCAGACCGGGCAGGGACGGCAGGCAGGTGTGCTCGCCCACATAGGTGAGCCGGTCGTATATTTCATCGGAGATGACGATCAGATCCCGGTCTTTCACCACCTCGGCGATTTCCAGCAGCCGCTCCCGGTCAATGGTGGCGCCGGTCGGGTTGTTCGGGTAACAGAGAAGGATCGCTCTGGTTTTGTCCGTAATGGCCTTTTCCACCATGCCGGCGGTCACCTGAAAACCGTTTTCGACCGTCGTCTTCAAGAAAACCGGGCGCGCGCCGGCCATCAGGGCGGTGGGCGCGTAAGAAACGTAGGACGGCTCGGGGATCAGGATCTCATCCCCAGGCGAAAGGAGGGCGCGCATGGCCAGGTCCAGCGCCTCGCTGACCCCGACGGTGATCAAGATCTCACAGCGGGGGTCATAGATAACGCCGTAGGTCTGGGCGATATCCCGGGCGATCTCTTCCCTCAGCTCCAGCAGCCCGTGGTTTGAGGTGTACATGGTATAGCCCTTCTCCAGGGAGTAAACGCAGGCCTCCCGGATGTGCCAGGGGGTGACGAAGTCCGGCTCGCCGACCCCCAGGGAAATAATCCCCTTCATTTCGGAAACCAGGTCAAAAAACCGCCTGATCCCGGAGGGCGGGAGGTCTCTTACGACGGGATTAATTCTTTCTTGCCAGTTGATTCCGGTCATGGCGCAACGATCAGCCTCCTGTCCTCTTCGCCGTCTTCGACGATGGTGCCGTGATGCTTGTAGGTTTTTAAAACAAAATGGGTGGCCGTGCTGTGGACATGCTCCAGCGTGGCCAGTTTTTGAGCGACGAAGGAGGCCACTTCTTTCATGGTGCGCCCCTCGATCATGACGCTCAGGTCGTAGGCGCCGGACATCAGCCGGACGCCGCGCACCTCGGGAAACCGGTAAATGCGCTCGGCCACCGCGTCAAAGCCCACGTCGCGCTGGGGAGAGATCTTTACCTCGATCAGGGCGGTCACCTTTTCCTCCCCGCCGGCGCGGTCCCAGTTGATCAGGGTAAAGTAGCCGAGAATGATTTTTCTTTCTTCCAGCTCGGCGATTCGGCGGGCCACCTCTTCTTCTTCCCGGCCGAGCATGGTGGCAATTTGCGCCGGGGTCAGCCTGGCGTCGTTTTCAAGCAGTTCGAGAATTTCTTTCACTTTGGCGATGTCCACTCCTTTATATTGTATCGGAAGCATGACTTTGACGATCTCCTGCGGGCTCCTCCGAAAAGACCGGGCGAGTCGGGGGTTTTCGGCCGGCCCGGCCCGCCGGTTCAGGCCTTAACGGACACCCGCTGAAAATAAAAATCCCGCCCTTTAGATTAGGGACGGGAATATTCTCGCGGTACCACCCTGATTGACCCCGGGGGCAGGTCCCAATCGGGCCTTCCCTGAGCATCCTCTTCCAGCCTGTTAACGGGGGCCAGACGGCAAAAGCTTACACTCGGCGGCCGATTTCGGCTCGCGGCTCCGGGGCGGCCCGGGCGTCTTCCTCCGCCGGGCTTACACCTTTTCCCGGCTCGCTGGCGATTGTGTACGCCCTTTTTCCCCATCATCGTCTTGTTTTTATAAAATTACGGTCATTATAGCATGATGGGGCAGACAGTGTCAACAGGCAACCGCGGTCGGCGCAAATCCTACATGGTCAGGGTGCCCCCGGGTGTCTCAATCAGTTTCAGCACCTTTTCCTCCCGCCCGCTAAGGGCGTCTACATAGACCAGAAAGGTGTCTTCGTTGAGCTTTCCTTTGAATTCATAGCTGAGCCGCTCTTCTTTCACTCCGGCCGGGATTAAAACAAGCCGCCCGCCCGTAACGGAAAAAAGCGGGTTTAAGGTGGCGCGGGCCTGCTCCGCCGTAAGGGCGGCCCTGGGCAGGTCCCGTTTCCGGTGGGACATCAGGTAGCCGGAAGACTCCAGGCCGGTCACCTCACCGTTGTCCAGCGCCACCGTGACCTTGACCAGATCGGGGTACAGGACCACCCCTTTCTCGACGGAAGTGAAATTGTAGGTGACGTTGCCGGCCTGGCGCTGAAAATAGTTGGACTGCATTTCGCCGAAGCCCCGGCCGGCCAGGAATTTCCGGGCCTGATCCCGGGCCTGGTCGACCGTGAGCGTCTGGGCGCCGGACGGGCGGGCGTTTAAGAGCCAGATCACCCGGCCGCCACGGCGGCTGATGTCCATGACCGTCCTCTCGTCACCCCCGCCCGCCGGCGTCACCTCAACGCGGTAGGCCGGGATCCGCCCGCTGGTCGTTCCGGTTACGGCGCCCCGGGAGTCGGACCCGGGATTCCGGTCAATGAAAGCGAGGGCTTTGGCGACCGCCTCCTCCGGGCCGATTTCCGGCTGGCCGGCCAGGGCCTCCGGTTCGGTTCGCGCCAGATGTTCGGAAAAGGGCCCGTCATAAATCAGCGTGGGATAACGGTCCATCTCTTTGTCGATGGCCTGAAAGTCACTCTGGCTCAGGTCGCCGGGCGCCTGCTGCAGGGAACGCCTCACCTCCCGCACCAGGGTGCCGAAATACAGGTTGTCCCCGGACACACGCTCCTGCATGCCCTGCAGCTCAGCGTTTAAAGCCACGGACTGATTATAAAGGTCTCTTAAAGTATTCCAGTGGTCTTTTTCAACGCCCTCTCCCCGGCTGATCTGACGGATCAGGCTGTCGGCATAATCGGCGGACTGGGTTAAGAATCTGGCCGTGCGCCCGGCCAGGGCGTCGGTAAGCGGAAGCTGGGTCAGATTGGCCTGGGCGAAGTTGGCCTCCAGCCGGATGTCCGTCAGGAGCGACCGGTCCAGGCGCGGGTCGGCCGCCACCAGGCTCTTGGAAAGAAGCACCTCAAGCCGCTGGGCATTTTCGGCCAGGTCGAAAAACGCCCGCTGGTACCTGTTGTTCAGATAAATCTCCATACTTTTTTTAGCCCGGTACTGCTCGAATCCCCAGGCTCCCAGCGCAACCAGGGCAAAGACTCCCAGGAGCGCCGCAACGGCTAACCACTTTCTCGGCACGTCGAACCTCCTAACCCGGACAAGCCGGAAATGATACTTTCAGCCACTAAATATTGTGTGCCTTTGATTACTAAAAGTACTTTTGTAACAGCCTCCTGGCAGGCTGATTCCAAAATAACATTGCAGTATGATTTTGCCCTCACCCCCACCCTAACCCTCCCCCTTCAAGGGGGAGGGAATAGTAAGCAGGAGCATTTGTTGAAATGATAATTACGAAACAGCCTCCTAGCGGGCGAATACGTGGCGGCCGATCTGAGTAATGATGTCTCTGCTCCAGATCCACGGGCTGACATCTTTCCCTGGGTTCCAGAAAAAGAGCGCTCCCCCGGTCGGGTCGTAACCGCTCAAGGCCATCTGCGCGGCCTGGATGGAATCCTGGCTCAACGGACGGTAGGCCTGGCCGTTGGTTATGGATTCAAAAGCATCGGGCTGAAAGACGACCCCGCTGATGGTGTGCGGAAAGGACGCGCTCCTGGTGCGGTTCAGAATCACCGCGCCCACTCCCACTTTTCCCAGCAGCGGCTCGTCCGCCGCCTCTCCCTCAATTACGCGGGCTAAAATTGAAGTGTCGCCGCGGTCGCTGGCGGCGCCCCGGGACACAGTATAAGCTGTCTCGGGCTCAGGCTCCGCCAGGCCGAGGGACTCCCAGGTTCTCCGGCCGACGATCCCGTCTCCGGCCAGCCCGTTGTGCCACTGAAAATTTTGCACGGCCTGGTACGTCTGGTAACCGTAATACCCGTCCGCCGTCCCGTTGAGGAAACCCCACTGGCTCAGCCGCTGCTGAACCCGGTAGACATCGTCCCCGCTGCTGCCCCAGTACAAGACGGACTGTGCTTTGGCCTGCGCCGCAAAGGCGAATAACCCTGCCGCCAGCAGGAACAGAAGCGGCAAGTAGATTTTTTTCCGGCTTTCTCTTACTCTCACTGCAACACCTCCCCCGGATGATAATAGTATTTTTTCTAAATATACCGGAATATATGTACAGAACTGCCGGCCTGATCTTTATATTTAATCAAAAAAGCCCCTGCCGGCGGCGGCAGAAGCTTTGCCAAAAACATTGTTTCGTTATCGCTGCCTGTGCCTCGAAGCGGGGTCGTTTCAACTCCGGGACGGCCGCTTAAACCGTGCCTTGCGCTCTCACCTGCAACAATGCGCCCGGTACTGCCCGGCCCGCTCGACCAGCTTCACGGCCCAGCCGGGGTGGGTCACGGCGTGCAGGTGAGTGTAGCCGGCCAGCACGTTCTTATAGGTCAGGCCGTCGATGTCACCGTCGATCCCGTGCCCCCGCCGGATGCGGTAGGCGGCGCCAACAGCGCCCCGGTCCAGGTTGACCAGCCGGGAATGGTGAAACTCGTGCCCTTTGATCACCTGGCCCGGTTCAAAGCAAAGGTTGTCGCCGGCCACCTCCGCCATGACGTACCCGTGACCCTGGGGCTTTTCGTTCATCAGCACGTCGAAGGGGAGCGCCCCGCACATCTCATAGGCGCGCCCGCGCCAGGTGATGGTGCGGCCGAGGTACATCAAGCCGCCGCACTCAGCGTAAACCGGCAGGCCGCACTCGATTTTCTCCCGCACATCCTCCCGCAGGGAACGGTTGGCCTCCAATTCGGCCGCAAACACTTCGGGAAAACCGCCGCCGATATACAGGGCGTCCACATCTGGAAGGCCCCGGCTGTGCAGGGCGTCCAGCGGCAGGATGCCGGCGCCGGCAGCAACGAGCGCCTCCAGGTTTTCCGGGTAATAAAAGGTAAAGGCGCGGTCGTAAAAGACCCCAATCACGGGACCTTCCCGTCCCTCCCGCCGCAGGGAGTCCCTGCCGGTCAGGCAGATTTTTTCGGGGTGCCCTTCCGCCGCCGGCAGAGGGGGAGCCGAGGCGGCCAGCCGGACGATCCCGTCCAGATCGAGGTGGCCGGCGGCCGCTTCAGCCAGCGCCTCCACGGACCTGTGCAGCGCCTCGTTCTCAGCGGCCGGGATCAGCCCCAGGTGGCGGTCGGGAATGGTAAAATTCCGCCCCTTGGGCATGGCGCCCAGGACCGGAATGCCGCAGTAATTTTCCACGGCCGCGCGCAGCATGTTTTCGTGCCGCGGCCGCGCCACTTTGTTCAGAATGACCCCGGCGACATTGATCCCCGGATCAAACTTTTGAAAGCCCATGACCATGGCGGCCACGCTCCGGGTCATGCGGGTGGTATCGACGACCAGCAGGACCGGGGCCTCAATGGCCCTGGCGATTTCAGCCGTGCTCCCGCTCCCGGCCAGGTCGACCCCGTCAAAGAGGCCCATGGCCCCCTCGACGACGGAGATTCCGGCGTCCGCGGCGTGCCGGGCAAAGGACTCTCTGAGCTTGTCCCGGGCCATCAAAAAGCTGTCCAGGTTGCGGCACTGCCTGCCGGTCACCTTCGTCAGCCAGCTCGGGTCGATGAAGTCCGGTCCTTTCTTAAAAGCCTGCACGGCTGTGCCGCGGGCCACCAGGGCGGCCATCAGGCCGACGGAAACCGTGGTTTTGCCCGAACGGCCATGAGGCGCGGCAACGACCAGCCTGGGCAGATTTACCAGTTGCTGCATTTTTTTGCTCCTTTCCAACCGGCCGGCAGATCTGATTACAAAACAACGCTGCACCTTTTAAAGCACCCGCCGGGCCCCGTCCCGAGTCTGGCATACTCGCAGAGAGAGTGCGCGGGGAGGGATACGGTCCATTAACCAGCTTTCAGTTAAAGGCGGCTAAGGACAGGTTGGACAGTTGCCCGGCAAAACGAAAGACACAGCCCGGCAAGTAAATAGAAGTGATCCCACTTCTTACACCCACTTACCGGGCCTGTGCCCCGTCCATACAGAAATTCATCCATCCAGGGACCGCCGTCGTTTCACGAAACTTACACGCAACCGGTCGGCTTCGGAAGGCCGGCCAGTTTGCAAGCGCCCTTCGCCGGACCCGTCGGGAACAGTTCGTAGATGTACTTCAAGCTACAGCCGGTCTCTTTGCACAGCTTCCGGATCATCGGGGCAATCTGGAACTGCTTATAGTAGTCACGCAGGTAGTTGATGATTTTCCAGTGGTCTGCCGTCAGTTCGGGAATCCCCTCGCCGGCGGCAAAAATCCTGGCCACATCTTCGTTCCAACACATCGGATCGACGATGAATCCGTCTTCGTCCAGCTTGATCTCGACGCCGTTTACCATGATATTCGGCACGCCTGCAGCACCTCCCAACTTCGCAAATTATTTTGGCTACCCCCTACGGAGAAGTTTTTGCCGCTCATTTTTCGGCCAACTCCCCACGTAAAAGATACCATGGCCGGCCTGTTCCGTCAATTGCAATCTACTTCCAGACCAGGGCCTTGCCGAGGAGGTCAATTAAGCCCTTCACTTCCACTCCGAGCTCGTGCTCCTCGACCATCGGGTAGAGCTGCGCCTTGCAGATCGAGCATGGCGCGCAGAGGTAGCCGTCGCCGTTGGCGCCCACGCCGGTAGCCCGGACCTGGTCGGCTTTCTTCTGGGAAAATTTGATCCGGAGCTGGTACATCTCGGGATCGTCGAACAGGATGGCCGAACCGCCGCCGCAGCAGAAGTTCAGGTGCCGGTTCGGGGTCATTTCACGAAAGTCGTTCACACAGGCGCGGAGGGTGGTTCGCAGGTTATCCGCCAGCCCGCAGGCCCGGCCGTAGTTGCACGGGTCGTGCAGGGTGGTCGGGTGGGCGACCTTGGTCGGATCCAGCTTCAACTGGTTGGTCCGCACGTAGTGCGCCGTCTCGTCGTGGAGGTGGGTGATCGGCCAGCGCACCGGCCGGTCGGCCATGGTCGGGATGTACATCTTGGCGGCGCGCCAGCCGTGGCCGCACTCGCCCCAAACGATCTTCTTGACGCCCAGCTTTTCAGCCGCGTCCAGAAGCCGGGTGACGTTGCCCCGCTGGGTGGCCCGCTGGTCGAACAGGTAGCCAAAGTTCCCGGCCTCGGTCATCGTGCTGGGGATGGTCCAGTTGGCGCCGATGTACTTGAAGAACATGCCCGCGCCCATCAGCGTGTATGGGTTCAGAGCGAAGTCGGCGGAGGATGGAATGTAGAGGATGTCTGAATCCGGCTTGTCAACGGGAAAATCCACTTCCACGCCGAACTCGTCCATGATTTCCTCGCTCATAAACTCCAGCGTGTCGACAATACCCGGCTTTGGCAAATTCATGTGGTTGCCCGTTTTTTCCATGGCGGCGCCCGTTGTGGCGTGCAGCTTGGGCACCATACCCAGCCAGTGCAGAATCTGGCGGCCAACCATGGTGACCTCGCAGGTGTCGATCCCGAACGGGCAGGCGATGGCGCAGCGGCGGCACTCGTTGCACTGGTAGAAGTAGGAGTACCACTGTTCAAGGACATCCAGGGTCAGGTCCTCGGCGCCGCACAGCTTGCCGAACCAGCGGCCTTCGGTGGTAAAGTAACGGCGGTAGATCTTGCGGATCAGTTCCGCCCGGTTGGCCGGAATATTGTTGGGGTCGCGCGTGCCCAGATAAGTGTGGCAGTTTTCGGCGCAGGCCCCGCACTTGACGCAGGACTCCATGGCCAGGACGAAGGAGCGGAACTTCTTGCGCATTTCGTCCAGGTGCTGCAGAGCCACTTCCACCTTCTGCTCATCGGGGACAGGTACGATGTGGATTGCCCTCAGTTCTTTCTCATTTGCTTTAACCGGCTGCATAGACCCTTTGTACTCAGGCATTCATTACACCCCCCCAGCAGTTTTTACAGGAACTCCGCCGGACAGGTCAACGCCGGGCAGACCGGGTTCCGTCTCTTTGTAAGGCCTGTTTTCGACATAGCGCAACGCGAACATGCCGAACAGGTGCATCAGCTTGCTGAACGGCAGCACCACCAATAGAATCTGCACCAGCAGCACGTGAACAGCCACCAGCGGCTTGTGCAAAATTTCCGCGGCGGCCGGAATGGTCTGGAACGTAAACAAATAGGTGAAGTACTCTTTTACCGGAGCGTACTCAATGCCGGTAGACGGGACAAGCCGCATGAAGTCCCCCACCGCCACGATGGCCAGCAGAAGGAAAAGGTGCAGGTAGTCGCTGGTCGATGAGACCAGCCTGACCGTTTGGACGGCAAAACGGCGGTAAAGCAGGTAGAGCAGGAACACAAGGAGAACAAGGCCGAACGAGGTGCCTAAGAAGTTGGACATCTGCTCGCTGAGATGCTCCGATACACCGGGGAAGATGGCAAACTGGGTGCCCAGGAAATAGAAACCGACAAAGTGGCCGGCCAATACATTCAGGAGTGCGATGTGCATCGGCCAGCCGCCGATCCACAGGCCCCGGTCTAAAACGAACAAGCTTTTAAAAAGTACGGCCTGGGCGCCGATTTCCACGCCGGCCTCGCCCACCGTCCGGGGAAAGTTCGGATGAGACAGGGTGATGTTGTGCACAATGCGCGATCCGGCCCAACGCCCCAAACGGTATAGAACACCGACAGCAAATAAGGTGATGGTGATATAAGGCAAAACTTGCAGAATTATGAATGACACTTTTTTTAAGCACACCTCCTCTGGGAATAGCCAAAGCTGATTAAATTGCGCTGCGCAGCCCGTTTAAAAGGCTGCTTAAAAATTGGCAAACTTCAAAAAACTGACCGGACACCTCTCTCATCAAAACACACAGCAACCCGGCGGAACAATTAAACACGGTTCAGGCTGTAAAACAGACACCACCTTGCCGGACAACGGGTCCAAAACGCTATCCACAGCTACGGCCGCTCCCGGCCGCGGCTGTGGATACAGCAGTCAGTTAACTAGGCCTCGGTTACCGTAACAGCATCGTGCTCACAGCTGGCGGAACAGGTTTCGCAGCCCAGACAGTCAGACAGCTCACCGGTAACCTGCGCCTTGCCGTCCACCAGGGACAGGATCCCCGCCGGGCAGGCGTCGGCGCATTCGCCGCAACCCAAACATTTTTCTTCATCAATGGTCACTGTGTACATAAAATCAACCTCCCTTAAATTATTTTTATAAATGCCCACATCTAAAATGCCGGCAAAATCAGTCCTCTCCGACACATACAGATACTATTCGTTGCATTTTTATTTATTCCTTCCTGGCCGGCCTACTTTTTTGCCGCTGCCGACCGGCAATTTCCGGTTAAAACACCAGGCAAACAGGGGGCTTCCGTACCCGGACCGGGCTAGCGCACCAACCTGACGTAAGAAGTGCCGATATAGGGGAATTCCGCTCTGCCCGCCTGAACCAGTTCTTTGACCGCCCTGTCGACGTCTGTTTTTTTTTCGTTCATGGCGCCGGCCATATCCTTGGTTTTGGCCTGCTCCACCCGGCCGAGGTACTCGATAATCTTTTCCTTCAGCGCGCTGCTCAACTCTTCACCCCCGATGTTTACCGGGCCGCCGCAGGACGAATGAAGTCCGTTTGCTTCTCAAGATGTCATCCATGTCGTTTATTCGTTGCTGATTTAATTATTCCTCCTCCCCCGGTTGACCCGGAACCGGAATATTTCATCATACCCCGGCCGCCTGTATTTTCCCCGGCTCCATGTTCCATCCGCTTTTCGTTAAAAAGCGGAATGTTTGACTCCTTTACGGGCTATTGATATAATTAAATCCATAATTCTTTTGCTTTTCAACGAATACAAGCGGGGGAGAGGAAACGATGCCGATCTTTGAATTTCGCTGCTCGGACTGCGGCGACATTTTTGAAAAACTTTTTTTAAACCCCGGAGAACAGGTGGAAATCGCCTGTCCCAAATGCAAATCAGGCGCTTTCGAGCGCGTCATCAGCCGGACCAACCACATCATGGGCTCAGGCGGCAGCGGCGGTAAACCGAAAGTCACGGCCAAGTCCTGCAGCTCGGGAAACGGCTGCGTAAGCCTGGAAATCCCCGGCCCCAAATAAGCAGGAAAAGAGGATCGTCTAAAACCGCCATGCATATAGACACGGACCAATTTCCCCCGGGGAAATTTTTTTTAAAAAGGCCGGCCTGCCCTTTTTGCGGGCTGGATGTGGACAAGCCCAAAGAACTGGAGATAAGGAGACCGGGTGAAATGCCCGTCGGATCCTGCGCCTGCGGCGCCGTATACGCTTATGACGTCACCGGGCACAGTCTGGGCGCGGCCTTTGTCGAGGCCCTTGTTTTCGGGTGCGACATGGATTGGGACCTGGGCCTGGCAGTTGCTGCCGGAGAGGACTACCTGGAAAATCTGGTGGAAAACTACGATATTGACAGCCACCTGATCGTCCCCGGCGGCTCCCACCAGGGCCGGCGGGTATCTGGCGCGCTTTATTTTATTCGAATGCACAGCGACATCCAGGAAGTGACCCGCGCGGGAGTGGAAAAAAAGCTCGACCGGGCGGTTCCCGTTTCGGTTCAGAAACCGGCCGGGCTTCCCGTGGAAAAAGACCTGACCAGAAAAGAGGTCGAGGCACTGGTGCGCGACTACCGGGTTGAGCCCCTGGTCCGCGCGGCCGGGCAGGACAAACGAATGATCCGGGAACTGCAGCGGCTGCTTTATTCCAGCGAAGAGCTGGTCCGCTACAGAACGGCTGAAATCCTGGGGAAAGCGTCGGCCGTCATCGCCCGGAACGACCCGGGAACGGTCTCGAACCTGATGCAGCGGCTTTTAAGCACCATCGTCAACCCCGGCGCATCAAGCTGGGGGGCGATTGACACCATCGGCGAAATCATTGCCAACACCCCTGCTCTCTTCGCCGGCTATCTCCCAACACTGTACCGGTCCCTGGAAGACGACATGCTCCGCCCCCGGCTCCTGCGGGCCATCGGCAAAGTTGCGGAAGCAAGGCCGGATCTGTTACGCCGGGCCATCTTCCGGCTCCTGCCTTTCCTCCGCCACCACGACGGTGAAACCCGGGGCTACGCAGTCCGGCTGTTCAGCTTTCTCGATACGCCGGAAGCAAAAGAAGACCTGAAACAGCTCCTTGCAGACAGTCACCCAATCAGCCTTTACCGCAACGGCGCTGTGGAACAGATCACGGTCGGCCAACTGGCCGCCGAAGCGCTGCAGAGCAAGTAGGGACGGTTCTTGCCTTGCCAGGTAAAATATGGCATTTGCAGCGAAAGGACAATTATACAAAGGCAAGAAGAAGAAAGGGAAGGTTTTCAATTCAATATACCACAAAATCCTGGAAGAATCGCGCGGGGCCATAAGCGAATCCACGGTGAGCAAGATTTTGGTAAAAGGCTGAGGGGCAAGCAAGAACCGTCCCTACTTGCCCCCGATTAAGTCCGCCGCAGCCGTTTTGATGGATTTGGAGACGGACACCAGGAGGGAGGCCCGGTCCGGATCCTTTTGACCGGACTGCGCCAGCAGCTTCCGGGAGAGACGGTAGAGTTCCCGGTAGGCGATGTCCAGGTCAAAGGCCTCGTATGAGCGGCCCTTTTCAAAACCGGCCTTCCAGCAGGAGTGCAGGCTCCCGTTGACGACGGTCGGGACCCCGTAGACCCTGCAGGTGATAGGCCGGTGGGGATAAAGCAGGCATTTTTCGTCCTGGTCCAGGAGCGGGCAGCGAACCCTTTCCCGGGCCATGGCCACGGCCTTCACCGGCAGGTTGTTGTCATAAGTTTTTAATCTTTTTTCCACTTCCAGCAGCTCCCGGTCGGCCCGGCCGGCCATGGCGAGGCCTTCCTGCCGGACGCTTTCTTCCAGCCCGGCAAAGTGATGGCTGATATAAGCGGATTCAATGAGGAAAAGCCCGAACACGGAATGGCAGCAGTCCGAGCACTGGACCCCGCACTTGACCAGCGGGCCGTGCTTTTCCATCAGATCGCGAACATCCTGGTCGGCCATGGCCGCCAGGGCCTCGTATTCCTGGAGCAAATCGGTGTTTATGCTCATTGTTGACGGTAGGGCTCCAGGTTTTTCAGAAATTGCGGGTGGACCCCGAAGCCCAGTTCCACAGCCCTGTCCACGTGCTCTACGGCCTTCTGATAATCTTCATTTAGATAGTAAGCGTAGCCCAGGTTGTTATGCCCCAGTGAAAAATCGGGGGCGAAGGCGACCAGCTTTTGGCCGGCCTCGATGGCCTTCTCCACATCGTCTTTCTGGAGATACGCGTTGATCAGGTTGCTCCAGGCCTGGGCGATTTCCGGGTTCAGCTCAATCGCTTTTTCCAGCGCCTCAATGGCCTCGCCGGGCCGCGCCATCTGCAGATAGGCAAATCCCAGGTTGGCATAGCCGCGGGCATAGCGGGGCTCGATGGCCACTGCCTTCTGGTTTACTTCCACCACTTTTTCCAGCTCATCCAGCTTGAAGTAAATGAAGCCCAGGTTGACGCACGCCTCGAACATGCGCCCGCTGTTGGCGACGGCCTCTTCAAAGAACGGAATGGCCTCCCTGTATTTCCCCTGCTCCATCAAGATCACGCCGAGGTTGTTGGCCGCGTTGGCGCAGTCCGGATTTTCCTTCAGGGCATTGATTTGCTGTTGTATAAACGCCTGGGAACCCGGTGGTGTTTTCCCTTCGCTCATCGTATCCGCCTCTCTGTTAAAGTAAACTCCCCTTGTTGAGCGTATTCAAATATTCGCTGGAAACCCCAATCATTATTATAAACCATCGTTCTGAAAAATCAAAGGAACGTGCGACAAATAGAACCGTCCCCACATGTCGCGCGATAAAAAGGGGGCTGCGGTCGGTACAGACCGCGGCCCCTTCATACACAAAAGATTTACTCTTCGGTTCCTTCGGTCGGGTCTTCGGTCATGCCCCGGCCCTTCAAACCGTACATGGTGCTGCTGCCGGTGGAGAAGTAGATCAGGATCCCTTCATTAACCAGCTCTGTAGCAGCCTTTTTGACGTCTCTCATTTTAGCGCCGGGGACCTTTGCTGAAGCGGCCTTCTCCATGTCCTTGAAGTAGAACTTGGTTTTTTTGCTGCCCTCGGCAAATTCCAGAATGGCTTTCTTGAGATCTTCAGTCATCGTAATCTCTCCTTTTTAATCGGCGAGCCTACTCCTCGTCTAAATCGGGGTCCGCCGCCTTGGAAAGGGCCCAGGCCGCGTCGGTGAACTTGAACTGGGTGCTGGTCCGCCAGGTGTCATAGGCCAGGCGATAGTCGTCGATCAGGTGCTCGGTGAAGGGCAGGCCGGTCTTATCGAAGAATTTCTCCCAGCCAATCCGCTCGGCCCAGTCGCCGAGGCGCTCGTACTTGTTGGCGCCTTCCGCGTAGGCGTTGACGATTTTCTTGACGTCTTCAATCACTTCCGGGAAGCGGGGGAAGTTGTTCGGCAGCCAGGGCACGACGACCTTGGAGAACTTGGGCTCGCTGATCCGGTTGGAAATCTTCCCGCCGGCCAGGATGGTCACGCCGTCACCCTCCTTATCGGAAAGCGGCAGGGCCTGACACATGGTATAGCAGTTCCCGCAGAACATGCAGCGCTCATTCTTGATCTTGACGGTTCTCTTGCCCTCGGCCGTCTTGTCCGGGGAAATAGCGCCCACCGGGCAGGCGGCGATGGCCAGGGGAATCTCACAGAGCTTGCTGATGTAGTCGTGGTCGATGATCGGCGGCTTCCGGTGATAGCCCAGCAGGGCGATGTCGGAGCAGTGCACGGCGCCGCACATGTTCAGGCAGCAAGCCATGGAAACCCGGAGTTGGGCCGGAAGCGTCATGCCGGTAAAGTATTCATAGAGCTCGTCGGCTACGGCCTTCACCATGGAGGAGGCGTCCGTGGCCGGGGTGTGGCAGTGGATGTAGCCCTGGGTGTGCACGATGTTGGTGATCCCGGCGCCCGTTCCGCCGATGGGGAACTTGAAGCTGCCGGAGACGTGCTTGCGGCTGATCAGATCGGCTTTCAGCGCTTCCAATTTTTCCAGGCTGTCCGTTAAGAACTCAATGTTGTTCCGGGTGGTGAAACGGACATAGCCGCCGCAGTGCTTGTCGGCAATGTCGCAGATCTCGCGGACGTGCTCGACGGACATAAAACGGGCCGCGCCGCAGCGAACGGTAAACACCTTCGCCCCGGTTTCCGAAACGTGCACCAGGACGCCGGGCTCGATGATTTCATGGTAGTCCCATTTCCCGTAGTTCTCTTGCACAACCGGGGGGAAGTACTCCCAGTAATGCCTCGGGCCGAGGTCGGTCAGCCGGCCGCTTTGCGGTTCATTTGGGTTGTATCTGCCAAGTCTATCTAAAATTAATTTTTCAGCCATTTCTCTACCCCTCCTATCGCTTGTGTCTCGTCCGGTAATCGTTGATTTCCCGCTGCCAGCCGCCGGTTACATCTTCTTCCTTCCAGAAGATGTACGGGTTGGAGCGGGGCGCCTTCACCATCTGCGGCGTGGCCGGCAGTTCGCAGGCTTCAATGAACTTCGGCAGGCCGACGCGCTGAATCAGTTCACCCACGCGCTCACGGTTCCGGCCTTCTTCCATCCAGAACTCCCAGACCTTTTCGATGACCGCTTTAATGTTGTCGTAGGGAGGCTCCGCTTTCATGAAGGGGACGAGCAGGGTGGCCATCTGGGCGCCGTCCAGGATCGGGGCCTTGGCGCCGCACAGGATGGTTACGCCCGTATCTGTGCCCGGTTTCAGAGCCCTGGGCATGGCGTTGATGCAGTGCATGCAGCGGACGCACTCGGCGTTGTCGATCATGAGCTTGCCGTCTTCCATCCACATGCATTTGGAGGGACAGAGATCGAGGACTTCCTTCTTGATGTCGAACTTGCCCCAGTCTCTTCCGCTGAAGGCGCCGGCGTTGGGCGAAAAGTCGCCCGCGATGTAGGACTGGACCGCAGCCTGATCAATCCGGATGTCGTCGCGCCAGGTGCCGATGAAGGACAGGTCGGAACGGGCGATGGAAGCCACGCAGCCGTTCGGGCAGCCGTCGAACTTGAACTTGAATTTATAGGGGAACGCCGGACGGTGCAGCTCGTCCTGGTAATAGTTGGTCAGTTCATAGGAGAGCTCCTGGGTGTCGACACAGGCGAACTCGCAGCGGGCCTTGCCGATGCAGCAGGAGGGGGTGCGCAGGTTGGAGCCGGAACCGCCGATATCCTGGTCCATCACGTGGGTCAGCTCAAAGAAAATCGGCTCCAGCTGCTCGGTGACGGTGCCCAGCAGGACCAGGTCGCCGGTGGAGCCGTGCAGGTTCATCAGGCCGCTGCCCCGGTATTCCCACAGGTCGCAGATGGTCCGCAGGAAGTTGGTGTCATAAAATTTGCTGGCCGGCTGGTTGACGCGCATGGTATGGAAGTGGGCGACCGCGGGATACTTTTCCGCAAGGTCGGAGTACCGGCCGATAACGCCGCCGCCATAACCCATCACGCCGACGATGCCGCCGTGCTTCCAGTGGGTTTCACCATCTACAAAGGACTGCTCAAGAACGCCGAGCAGGTCCTCGGTGCCTTCTTTGTCAATCAGCAGCCTGTCGTCGGCCAGTTTTTTCCGGTGCAGGGCATTTCGCTTGGCATCGGCCACGAAGCTGGGCCACGGGCCTTTTTCCAACTCATCCAACATCGGAATGTCGTGCTTGATTTTAAAATTTTTGAGTTCCTCTTCGGTGTAGTTGTGCAGCTCGGCGTCGGTGTAAATGCGAGCTTCTTGATAGTTAATGCCCTTTACAGGACGTTTCGGTTCAAAAGCCACTAACAATACCTCCTCTTTGTACGTATGGACTTAAACCAAAAAGACTTGTCCTACCCTGCTCCGCTTATCTTTTAAGGCTTAACCCCACGTGATTGCTGAAACATACTAAAAACCGGCAAACAGTTTTAAATATGTTCCCCCCCCTGAGATCCCGCTCCCGTCCTCCGCGTATACCTCTTACTGTGTCTGTCACGCATCATCGGCGGCAAAAGCAATTTACCCCCCTTCCCTGATTATTACCGGCTGGTGCTTTTTAAAAACTCTTCAAATCAAAACCATTCCAATTTCCTGCCGCCGGACACACAAATCCCGCCAAAAAGACGCGTCTATTTTGCCCAATCACCCGCGTTTTAAATGGCGCTCCGGACTTGTGTTCAGGTCAACTCGTTATTAAAAACACTGCTCATAACAGGGACCCGCGTAGCATAGTAAAGCTATTCGCTATATCCTGCGTTATTCCTCCCGGCGACATGATTTTCTTGATCAATTTCGCTAAAAAATTGATCAGACTGCCTGTCGAAAGCCGCCGGTGTCTTTCCCGTGGCTGGTCTGTTATGTCAGCCGTAATGCCGGACAAGTTGCCAAGTATTATTATACCTGTCCGTCCGGGCAAAATCCATAGGAGTTATCTGCCAGGCACAGCAGAGGTCATATAACCAAAACCAATACCAGCATACTCCCCTTTTTGGGATGATTGAGCTCCTTCAGGAAGACAGTCGGCCGGCCAGTTCGGCCACCGTAACCTTTTTGAGTTCGCCGTCTTCATAAACCGGGACAGGGCTCCGGTCCTCCAGCAGGTGACTGCAGCAAACAGGGTCCGGTCTCTCCCCGACGGCAGCCAGCAACCGCAGGGTATACCCTCGCAATATCGGGTCCGGATCATTCAGAAAAGAGGTCAGACCGGGCAGCGCCTCCCGCAGCAGGGCGGGCCGGGCCTCGGCGATCCGGCCGGCCGCCCACAGCACTCCCCGCCGCAGCATCGGCTCGTCGATAAACGAGAGCACAATGGAAGCGAACTCCCCGAACAGTTCCGGCCGGCGGTAAATAATTTCGCCGATGGCTTCGGGGGCGCTCCAGCCGATCCCCCCGGACTCGTCGTTGATCGACCAGAGCAGGTTGCGCAGGATGACCCGGACCGCCTCCGGGTCATCCTGCGCCAGGCGGTCGGCCACCGACCCCATGGCCTCAATGGCCCGCCAGCGCACCAGCCCGTCCAAATCGTACAAAAGCCGGTTCAGGTACCGGATGGTTCCCCGGTTCCGGCTCACCCGCTCAGCCAGCTCGCTGAACTTTCTCTCTTTCAGGAGGGCAACAAATTCCTCCCGGGCCGCGCGAGACGCCAAGAAGCCTCACCCCCTCTCCAGCAGCAACAGCCTCGACATAACCCGCAGCACGTTCCCGTAAACGGCCGGGTTTGACCGTACCAGTCCAATAAATTTTTAGCGTAAACTAAACCAGTTCACTGCCTGAATAGCCCGCCGGATGTTTTCGATCCGGACCATCTTTCAGAACCGGCGCCGGTCAGATAGCCGGCGCCGCAATGTTTATTCTGCCTCGTGGGAACCGTAAAAACAAGAGAGAAGGCCAAAAAGCCTTCTCTCTAAAGCAACCATCCTTACAGCCTGCCTACTACGGACTCAACGAACGGTTCTGACAAGACACGGAAGGAACCCGCTTTTCCGATGGAACGACTTGGACTGGTTACTCTCAAATCCACGGAACACCCTTTGACGGAACTTCATTCGAGCAATTTACCGAACTCAAACCGGAAACAAAAAACACTATCCAAACGACAGGTCCACTCATTGCAACAAACTCGAAAACAACTTCCGACGATCATGCAAGGACTTGAATACCCGAATCTTGTAAGGATGGTGCTTATAGTTAATATAACACGGCGGCTTGTAAATTGCAAGGGTTATTTTTTAAAGATAACCCTGTTTTTTATGCGCCGGCCAATCACCTGAGAATGTATCTTTTTGTCAATTCCCGAATCCAGAGAACAAGAGACACCTTCCCGTTGGTTCCGGCCTTTTTATATATGCTGCGAAAGTGCGTCTTCAGGGTGTTTTTGCTGATGTTCATACGCAAAGCGATGGCGGTGTTGTCCAGCCCTTCCAGCACCAGCAGGACCACTTCCATTTCCCGGTGGGTAAATCCCTTGTCCAAAAGATGGGCTTGAATCTGCTCCATTTCTTCCCCGCAGCTTTCCGCCTTTTCAGCCGCACGGGCGGGGCCGGGGATCGCCGGGGAAAAGATGTGTCCCGCGTCGGCGGAGCATGGCTGGGAACAGGAGGCGGGATCTTCCGCCGCAGCGCATGAAAAATCCGGAACAAGACATTCGGAAATGCCGGAATCGGCTGCTCCGTCCGCAGTCTTTCCTTCATTTTCAGGAATAAGCCGCCGGACCGGCGCGGCCGCAAGGGAGTCCCCAGCGACAGGCACGAAGGTTGTTCCCCGGGGCGGAACGGTTTCGCAGGGCGCCTCCGGCTCGTCCCCTTCTCCCGCCGCCGAAGATTCCCGCAGCCCCGCCAAGAAGGGAAAAGCGGTGAACAACACCAGGCCGGCCAGCAGGGACGATTTGACCGTATGTTCCGCCAATCCAGCGTTTTGCAGGAAACTTCCGGCCAGTGCGCCGGCCAGGACTGAAAAAACATTCAGGCAAAACCCCCAGCCGTAAAAGCGGGCGGCTCTGGCCGGATCCCCGCCGGCCCGGTCGGCCAGGTAAAGGAAGATGAATATGTCCAGGCAGACGTACCCGGCCTGGATGATCATCTGAGTCAGAATATAGGCCGGAATACCGGGCCAAAAGGAAAAAAGGGTGAAGGAAGCGCCCACCAGGCCGACCCCCGTCAGGGGCAGGAAGCGGCGGCCCCGGCGGTCGGCCAGAGGACCCGCGATAAGACCGGCCACTCCGTAGGAAAAAGTGCCGAGGTAGGCGGCATATGGGATATTCTGGCCGACTACGGGCTGAATCACCTGGTACATCAGGCCGCCCGTCAAGTAAAAAACAAAAACCAGCAGGACAAACTGCCACCAGTTACTCAATAATACAGTTGAAGCATTGGCATCGCCGGAAGATTTCGGCCGGGATAACGCGGCCGGGGCGGCAGGCAGACGCAGGGCCGCAAAAACCGGGATCAGCAGGAGCAGGGCAGAAAACAGCAAAGCGGCCGGCGCAGGCATTCTGCCGGCCGCGAAGGTCTGCGCGGCGTTGAGCGCCGCCCCCGCCAGGAAGGAAAGGGCCACCACCTGCCCGCGGCGCGCCGGCCTCACGTCCACCGCCAAACGCCTTCCCCAGGCCACCACAAAGGGCGCCGCCGCCAGTCCCAGCATCCCCCCCAGATACGGCCACAGCCGGGGCGGGGCCAGGGCGAAGGCCGCCGTGAGCAGGGCGCAGAGCGTGGCGGAAATAGAAAAGAGGCGCCTGTCCGCCCCGGCCCCGGCCAGAAAGTATCCCGCCGCCGCCAGGCCGGCCATGTGCAGGGCCAAGAAAGCCGTGGAAACGGCGCCGATGTCGGCCAGGTCCCGCTGGGCTCCCGCCGCGGCCAGCACCGGGCCGTAGATGGGAAACGACCACAGCCAGCCGGCAAAGCCTCCCAAAAACAGGATGGCCCCCCAGTAATGGCGATCCGTTTCATAAAAATATTTCAAGCAGTGGCGGAATAACCTCTTCAAAACGACAATCCCCGCGTTCTATACAAAACTGTTCTCACCCCTCAGGGTTATGAGAAAGTGGCCGCCCATTTTTTAAATCACCCCGGAGGGCGATTTACTTACCCATGGAAATTATAGATGATTAAAGCAAAAGGGTCAACAAAAACAATTCTTCTTGTGTTTCTTGCCGCAATAAAAAATACGGCGGCGAACACAGGCGGGCTCGATATCGTATTTTGGAAAGGAGGTGTGCCGGTCAATGGGCTTGACGCGCAAAAGGGGCGCGGGGTAAAAAATGTGAAGGCGCATGATTTTGAGAACATCTTTTTATTAAAAGGAAGGTGGAAGTTTGCAGTCGAAGTTTCGTAAAAGATGGCGCTGGCTGAGCCTGGTGCTGGCAGTCACGTTCCTGCTCAGCAGCATCCTGCCTGCCGGCGCGGCGTCTGTCCTCCAACCGGGCCGGCCTCCCGGCGATTCCTCCGACATTGTCCCGGGCGAGATCGTGGTCAAATTCCGGCCGGGTGTCGAAACCGCCGGAATGGCCCGCGTTTCCGCCATCGGGGCTAAAAAGGTCGCCTCGGCGCAGACAGGCGCCGGACTGTACGCGCTGCCGCAGGGGAGCGCCGTCCGGGATGTCATAAAGCAGCTGCAGGCCGACCCCAACGTGGCCTACGCCGAGCCGAACATGTACCGGAAGCTGCAGACAGCTTCCTCTGCCGCCACGGTGAGCGCAGACACCTACATCGATCAGCAGTGGAACCTGGGCGCGGTAAACGCCCAGAGCGCATGGAGCATTGATCTGACGGGTTCGATAACTGTCGCCGTGGTGGATACCGGCGTCGACAGCAGCCATCCGGATCTTGCCGGGAGAGTTTCGTCATCCGGCAAAAACTTTGTGGCCAAACGGTCCGACGGCACTGCCTACGGCCAGGATGACGCTTCCGACGATCACGGGCACGGAACCCACGTGGCCGGCGTCATCGCCGCCGTGTACGGCAATGGACTGGGCGTCGCCGGCGTGGCCGGTCCCGCCCCGGTTTCCGTGCTGCCGGTAAAAGTCCTGAACAACGAGGGCTGGGGAACCAGCTTCGACGTCAGCCGCGGTATCGTCTACGCCGCCGACCAGGGCGCCGGGGTGATCAACCTGAGCCTGGGCGGCGGATACAGCAGCGTTGAAGCTGAAGCCGTAAGCTACGCCCAGCAAAAGGACTGCCTGGTGGTGGCCGCGGCGGGCAATAGTAACATGAACGCCGACAACACGGCCTTCCCCGCCGCCCTGCCCGGCGTCCTCACGGTGGCCGCCACAGGCCAGGGGAATTCCAGGGCATTGTTTTCCAATTACGGGAACTGTGTTGAAATCGCCGCTCCGGGTGTCAGCATCCTGAGCACGGTGCCCGCTTCGGTGGGCGGAGAAGTTTACGAATCGGGGGCATATTACGACTCCTGGAGCGGCACGTCCATGGCCACACCCCACGTCTCCGCCGCGGCGGCCATGTATCTGTCGAAAAATTCGTCCGCTTCCGCTCAAGAAGTATTCGACGCCCTGACCGGCACCGCCGCCGACCTGGGCGAGCAGGGCAGAGATCCCTACTTCGGGTACGGCCTTTTGAACGCGGCGGCCGCCCTCGGCTTTACGCCTGCACAGCAGGAGGCGTTAAGGATCATCCGCCCGGAAGGGAGCGATCCTGTCTTTGGTAAAATCGGACTGGCGGCCCGGGTGGCCAAACCGGAGTCAGTGGATCATCTGCAGTTTTACCTGGACAGCGAGGGTACTTTGCTCGGCAAAGCAAGCCGCACCGCTCCGGCAACTCCGCAGTCCGTGTTTGAACTGGAGTGGAACAGCGCCGCCCGCAACGACCAGGGTGACTTGCTGTATCCGGACGGCGAGCACCAGCTTATCGCTATTGCTTATGACAGCAGTGGTGAACTGGGCCGGACCGCGCTGCCGGTCAGGCTGAAAAACAGCGTGGAGACCGGACTCAGCTTCCAGGTCTTGGATCCTAAAGGCCAGCCGGCCTCCCACGCCTGGATGACGGTACTGTTAAAAAGAACCTTCCATTACTATGGCGATTATTATGGTGTTGCAGGCGGAAGTTCACCTGCCCCCCAGAGCAGTCCTCCAGGTGGAGGAGCGTATGAAGGATACTACTATGAAACAGTGGCCTGGCTGCCGGCCGACGCCGACGGGCGGGTGCGCGTCCCGGGCACGCTGGCCAAAGATCTGAACGATTTCGTGGTGGTGGTGAACGGCGTCTTCAACGACGGCGGCCGTGACACCTCGTTCCTTTACCAGCGCCGCGTCGAGGGCCCGCAGGGTATGGTCATCGACGGCGCCAACGCCGTGCAGACCTTCCTGACGGCAAAGAACAAGGACGGCGGCGACCTGTCCGATCCTTACTACCGCGCCGCGCTGCTGGATGAAAACGGCGTCGCCTATATGTACGCCTCCCTGTCCGCCGGCGACAGTTTGAGCAGGACGACTGCCTATGTGGATAAAGGCGCCTATGATCTCTTCGCCCTTTCCGAATCTTCCGGCGGCACCTACTTCCTCTTCCGCGACGGCTATAAAGTGGAAAACGCCGGTGCAACAGTAATCTTCGACGGCCGCAACGCCGGGGCGCTGAAAACGTCCCTGTCGTCCGGACAGAAAAAGTCTATTCTCTATATCATGAGAGAAAATTCAACCCTGTCCGGGGAGCCTTGCTTCGGCTATTCCTTTGGCATCGCCGCTGACAACGAGGTCTACCTCTCCGCCGGCCGTTACTATTACGACGCCGATGTGTTCCAGGAGGATGCCCAGGGAACGACATGGTTTTACGAGATGTACAAGCCCGAGGCGGTGGACCTGGCCGAACGGGAGGTAAAGCCGTTATCCTTCGGCGGCAACTTCGCCTCGGAACTGGCCTACCCGTGGTCCGTAAACGACACGGTGTATCAGGACCAGGAACTCTGGGTGCGAAACAAATTCACCGACGCCGGCGGGCATCGCCTGTTCCGGGTCGAGAAAAATGTCGCAGCGCCGCCGGACGGCGCGGTGCTGAAACTGAACCTGCCCGGCAAGCCGGTGAGTTACAGCGTGCCCGCCCCGCAGGGCGCCTGGCAGGCAGTGGCAAACAACGGGCCGGGTGAACCGGTTTATCCATATTTCACTCTGCAGGGATCGGATGATTCCGTGGCGGCCCAGACCTATGGTAATTTCAGTTTGCCTTATTACGTGCCGCTCACCGGCACGGCTGCCGGCAGCTACAACGGCCGGCTGGAGGCCGGGATCGGCCCGCTTGCCTCCAATGACCCGCTGAGCGCCACCAGGCCGCTGACGGTCGTAGCTGCTGGCGAAACGCCGGCGCCGGCGTCCGTAACAACCGTGGTCTACGACCTGAACGGCCAGCCGGCGCTGAACGCCGAGCTAAAACTGTACCGACTGCGGGACAAGTATTCAGGATACGATGACTGGTGGGGCAGCAGTTACTACAGTGATCCGGCCGGAAAAATAACCGTTCCGGTGGATGCACTGACCAGCAACGGAGATGAGCCCGGCCGGGTGAACGTGGCCGTGGTGGGCTACCGCACAACTGGCGGCGATTCGGTGGCGGTGGCCAGGGCCTTCCGCGACGCCGCTTTGCCGGCGGAGTTCCTCACCGGCACGACCCGTTCGGTAATCCAGACAGTGTACGACCATGACGGAAATCCGGTCGCTTATGGTGACCCCGCCGTGATCTTCACGCCCGTGCTGGAGGGCCAAAGCCTGCCCGGACTGAAGGTCTACCCGGACCACCTGGGAACCAATTCTTGGCCCAATACAAATGTGGTTTACCTGGAGACGGGAAGCTACCACTTCGTCAGCCAGTTCAGCAGTTATACAGGAGGTAGTACTCCTCCAGGAGATAGTCCTCCTCCAGGAAGCAGTTCTCTGCATTTCAATGTTGCTCCGGCTGAATCTTACTACCTGATCGCGCCCAATGTCCAGGTGACAAGCGATGCGCAGGTTACCCTGGACGGTCAAGCCGCCGCAACGCTCAAGCTGGACGTAAAAGGCGAGGGGTACTTAAAGGAAGGCGGCTACTGGCCGCAGCACGAACCATTGTTCATACCCTTCAACCAGTACGACAACTGCCTTGAGGCCATGCCCTTCGGCGCCGCCAATTATGTAACCGGCGGTGAAATAGATTACCGCCCGCTGGCCGACGTGGTGCGCGCCGACCCCGAAAGGAAGCAGGATCTGTGGAACTATTTCCTGGCCTGGTCAAACGGAGAAGCGACGCGCTTTACCGTGAAGGAATCGGTTTACCGGAGCTTCGGCAGCGAATACGGCGCCGCCCTGAGCCTGGACAAGGATCTCTACACCAGGGTGGAAGACATCACCGGAACGTCGGTATTCAGGGATACCTATGAAAACAAGCTGATCGACCTGTTCGTATGGAACGAAACGTTCTACGACCACAACCACCCGTTTGCCGACACCGCCGACACCGGCGGGCAGAAGCCGGCCGCGCGGCCGCACTTCAGCCGGCGCGCCGACGGCAGAGTAGCGGTAAACGCTCTGCCGGAGGGCGGAGGTTGGTATGAAGTAAACTACGTCGACCCGTTTCTGTATTTCTACAGCGGAACCGGAGCCGGCGCGGAAAGAGTCTTTAAAGACAGCGGCTACCGGTACTACCACGGCTTTGCGGCGCCTGCGGAAAAGGTCGGGAGCACCACCGGCGCCTACCGGGCCGAAGTGGCCCTGGGAGCGGGACCGGCCGGACCGGTGCGCAGTCCGGCCGACAAAGGTAACTTCACCTTCTCCGGCGGCGGCGTGGCTGTCTCGATTCCGGAAGCCGTCCATGCCGACGGTCAAATGTGGCTGGCCGGCCGCACCTTTATCGTCCGCGGCATGGCCGACGGCGGCGCCAGCGTAAGCCTCTTCGTCTACCAGGGGGACAACCCCGGCGCCAGCCCGAACTATCCGGTTACGGCCGGTGCTGACGGCCGGTTTGAGCAGGCCGTTACGGTAAACGCCGACGGTCAGTGGAACATTCTGGCCGAACAGTCGGACCGGGGCTACCAGGCAATAGTGACGGCGCAGGTGGATACGGCTGCTCCGGCGGCGCCCACCGGCCTGACCGCCGCTTCCGCCGGTGACGGCCGCAGCGTGAATCTTGTCTGGAACCAGGCCGCCGAGGCAGGTCTGCTGGCCAGGATCGAGCGCAGCGCTGCGGGCGGCGGTTACTCCCCGCTGGCTGAAAAAATTGCCGGCAATACCTACGCCGACACCGGCGTCCAGCCGGGTACCGGCTACGACTACCGGGTGACCTGGGTGGACCGGGCGGGCAATGCTTCGGCCTACGCCACCGCGTCCGTCAGCACCAGTGAGCCGGTGCAGATTAATTCCGCCTCTGTGACTGCCCAAAAGGGTCCGAGCGGCTACCTGAAACCGGGTAAAGACCTGCAGGTGACTGCCCGGGGCACTGCCGGCGCCACGGCGCAGGCCGTTGCCCAGTTGACCAAAAACGGCCAGGCAGTGACCGAAACTATCACCATAACTGAAACTCAAACCGGCGGCATATATTCCGGCAGCCTGCCCATCGCAGACGGCGCCGCCGCCGCCGTACAGCGGATCGACGTGACCCTGAGCAAGGATGGCAAAACCTCCCGCACCCTGGACGCTCTGGGCGGCCGTCCCCTGAATGTGGGCGGCACGCTGGCCGGCACGGTTACCCGGAACGGGGAGCCGGTTGACAATGCTCAAGTAGGAGTTTTTGCCCCGGGCGGTGACGGCATGAGCGCCACCACCGGACAGGACGGCGCCTTCAGCTTCGAGGGTCTGCGACCGGGCAGCTACACGCTGCGCGTTGCTAAAGATGACAGCACGGCAAGCGCGGTTTACGACCTGGCGGCTGGGGCAGTAGTCTCCGGCATCAACCTGAGCCTGCCGGAACGCTACGACCTTACCGTCGAGGTGAAAGATAAAGACGGCGCGGAGATGGATTTCTCCGGCCTTTACGTCGGCATTTCCGGCCAGAACTTGAGCCGCTACGAAAAGGTGGCAAAACAGACGGACGGGACGTTCAAGGCCGTTTTCCGCAATCTCCCGGCCGGCCAGTACGAATGGCGGACATACGGCGCCGGCTGGAGCCTGTCCAAGCCTTACATCGACAGCAGCGGCACGGTGGCGGTGGGCGCCAATATGGACCCGCTGACAGTACTGCTGGAGTCGCTCGCCAGCCGTTACGGCAAGATTACAGGCAAAGTACTTTCTAAAACTGACAGCAGTCCTATAGCGGGCGCAACGGTAAGCGCGTACAGCGGCAAGGTCTGGGGCGGCAACAGCGTTCAGACCGATGCGAGCGGTTCTTTTGCAATCGACATGCTGACTCCCGCGGACGACTACAGCCTGCTGGCAAGCCATCCCGACTATATCGAAAAGAGCGTTCAAAACCTGAACGTGGCGGCAGGCGCAAATAACGCCGCCGACGCCGGGGACATCCTGCTTGATCCGGGCTGCAGCGTGAGCGGGGCTGTTTACGGGGTCGACGAAAACAACGTCACGACGCCCCTTGCAGATGTGCCGGTCTATGCATACGGTGGCGGCACTTACCGCTACGTCCGCACCGACGGCCAGGGCGGCTACCGCATCGGCGGCCTCCCGGCGGGCAGCTACATCGTTGAGACTTACGCTTCCCGCATGGGCTACCGCGACAAGAACGCCGCGGTTGCCGTGACGGATACGATCCGCGATGCCGCCGGGAACTTCACCCTGAGCATCATGGGCTCCATCGACGGCACCGTGCGGGGGCAAAAAGAGACCGAGACCAATCCTCTGCAGTACGTCTACCTGAACGCTTCCGGGCCGTCCTGGGGCTGGGCCCGCACCGGCAAAAACGGCTACTACATCATGCGGCACCTGGAAGCGGGCGGTTATAACCTGAACACGCATAACTATCTCGGCTACGTAGACCAAAGCGCGTCCGGCATTACCGTCGCAGACGGCCGGCGCTCCACGCGGGACTTCACCTTGATGAGCCTGGAAGACGCCAAAAAGGTCTTCTCCGGGACCGGCAACGGACTGACCGTGAGCGCTCCTTACGCCGCGCCGGGCGAGCGCCTGACCTACCGGGCCGCCTACAAGAACAACGGCACCCCCGGCTTTACGGCCGAAAACGTCACCGTCACCTTCGACCTGCCGGAAAACGCCACGTACGTCAGCGGCAGTCTGACGGTGAACGGCAGTGTCTACAGCAACCCGGCATTGGCTGACGGCAAGTGCACACTGGACCTGGGGAATGTGGCGGCCGGTGACTCCGGCGTGATCGTCTACCAGGCGGACGTTTCTGGAACCGCTTTGGACGAGGCGGAGCTGGTGTCCAGGGGAACCATCGCCTGGCAGTACAACACCAGTGAAGGTGTCAAATCCGAGGCGCAGCCACTGGGTCTGGCCAGCACCAACCTGGTCTTCACCACCATCAACGCCCCGGCCCAGACGGCCGACGGCAAGGTGAAAGTGTACGGCAAGTCGGTGCCGGGCGCCAAAATCAGGATCTACGACACCTATAACGGCAGCGAGGCCGTCATCGGCAGCGCCGAGGCCTTCGGCCGCTGGTGGAACGCGGAACTGAACCTCACCGGGTACGGCGAGCACAGTCTGCGCGCCGCCGCCGACCTGAACACCAGGCAATCCAACCCGTCCACGACGGTTGCGGTGGTTTACGACACCGGCGTGCCGGTGATTGACGACGTAGTAATTACGGCCGCCTGGAACAAGGACGTGCACCTGAACCCGTACCTGGGCGTGGCCGCCATGGGGATCACGGAACGCTATCCGATCAGCGTGGAGGCAGTCTTCAACGCGGACTCTGTTGTGAACAGCGTCTATTTCATGTGGCTGGGTTCCGACTCCCAGGAGAAGCGGTACGATCTGACCTCCAGCGGAGGGAAATGGTCGGTCACCACCGACTACGGCTGGCAGGACTACGGCGAGAAGCTGATTACCTTGATCGTCAAGTCCGGCGAGAAGGAATACCAGTTCCCGCTGCTGCTGATTACCGTCCTGATCGACCCCAGCGGCTATGTCTACGAGGGAATCCCGTCGAACCGGCTGGCCGGGGTTACGGCAATCGTCGAGGAATACAAAAACGGGGCCTGGACACCGTGGAACGCCGCCGCCTTCGGGCAGGTGAACCCGCAGGTCACCGACGACCAAGGCCGCTACGGCTGGGATGTTCCGGCCGGAACCTGGCGGGTGCTCTTCAGCAAGGACGGCTTCGACACCTGCAACAGTTATCCCGGCTGGGACGGCAAAGTGCCGCCGCCCAAGATGGACCTGAACGTGAACATGATGAACACCGCCGGTCCGGCACTGCAGTCGGCCGCTCCTTCTTCCGGAGCGACGGGTGTCTCCGCGGGCACGGCGGTAAGCGTCACCTTCAACAAGTACATGGCCGTTAACTCGATCAGCGAAGCGAACTTTAAGCTGAGTAAGAGCGACGAGACACCGGTAACAGGTACCGTGGCTGCCCAGAACGCCGAAAGCGGCCTGGCGAAGACCTTCGTCTTCACTCCGTCCGGCGCCCTCGCGGCAGGCTCCACCTACACGGTGGAACTGGCCGGCGGCATCGTGGACTACACCGGCCGCAGCCTGGCCGCACAAAGCTGGAGCTTCACCACCGTCTCCAGTGGCGGTGGCGGCGGTGGCGGCGATAGCGGTACAGGACCTGGCGGTGGCGGTACGAGTCCCGGCGGCGGCACTCCGCAGCCGCAGGACGGACAGCCCGTCAGCCAGAGCGTGATCGCCTCCAGCGGCGGCACGGTGGCTACAGCCGACCAGAGCGTCTCACTGTCCATCCCGGCGGCGGCGCTTACCGCCGACGGCACGGTGAAGATCGCCGAAGTAAGCGGCTCTGCCGTACCGGAAGCGGGTAACTTGAGTCTGGGCAGCAAGGTCTTCGACATTACAGTCGAGAACGCCGCTCTGACCAGGCCGGTCACCCTGACATTCAAGTACGACACCGCAAAGTTCAGCGGTGTGGCGGCGGACAAAATCGGCATCTACTACTGGAACACCGCCAGGAGCAGCTGGATCTATATCGGCGGAACGGTCGACACCAGTGGTCATGTCACCGCCTCAGTGAACCACTTCACCAAGTTCGCCGTGATGGCCAACGGGAAGCTGCCGGCACTGACAGATATCGGCAACCACTGGGCATACCATGAAATCAAGCGCCTGGTGGGCATGGAAGTTGTCAACGGCTATCCCGACAACACCTACAGGCCGGACAACAACGTGACCAGGGCGGAATTCGCCAAGGTCGTCGTCGAAGCGATGGGCTGGGCTCCCGAGTCCGGCGGTCCCGGCTTCGCCGACAACACCGGCATACCCGCCTGGGCCAGGGGCTACATCGCCACGGCGGTGGACAGGGGCGTGATCAAGGGCTACGAGGATAACACCTTCCGGGCCGCTAACCTGATCAGCCGCGCCGAAATCGCCGCCATGGTGGTCCGCGCCATGGGCAAAGAAAGTGACGCAGCCAAAGCAGGAGCACTGAGCTTCGGCGACGCCGGCTCCGTGCCGGCCTGGGCCAGGGGCTATGTCTCCGTAGCCGCGGCCCAGGGCATTGTCAAAGGAAAACCGGGCAGCCTGTTCGCGCCCGCCGACAAGGCCACCCGCGCCGAGTCGGCCGCGATGCTGGTCCGGATGCTGAACAACCTGGGTATCTAAGCGAGGAATCGAACAAGGTAGAGTAAGGTAATGCCGCAGTAAATTACTGCGGCATTACCTCTTTTAGGGAGACCAGGGGAACGGTTCTACCAACCCACCTCAATAACATCTCCCTCATTTATCGGGTCGGTGTATTTGGCCTCCCGGCCGTTCAGTAAGAGCTTTATCTTACCTCCGGAGACCACTCCGCTGAGGTCAATATGGTTGAATACATCCACAAAAATATATGAGGATTTATCATCAAGCACTATATTCTTTTTATTTACGTTTACCTGGATCCTGTTACCAGATATGCGGGCAGGCGCCCCAGAAAAGGGCGCCTCTGGAAATGGAGTGTTATTCCTGCGAAACTCCACCCTGTCCCCACCGTTAAGCTGTTGCTCCCCAAAAACCTCCTGTCCATTCACAAAAACGTCGTGGCAGCGCAAATCAATACCACTGAATTCCGCCAGTGCATATACATTATTCAATGTTTTAATTTCAACCATGTCACCGTTGGTAATCTCCTGATCCTCAGAAACCTTCTTCCCGTTAATAAAACAATGGGTCTCAAAAACCTCGGCCCGTCCGTCAATATAAAGCCTGACGGGTGGGTAATCCCCGGTAAAATCACGGAGGAAGGCCCTGGCATCCTCACCTCTTACAGTTTTCTCTATGATTATCCGGTTTCCTTCGCTGAGGGCGGTCTTAAGCGTAGCTGGATCGTCGTTTAAATAAATTTCGGCAGGCTTGCAAAGCCCTCCAAAAATAACCTTCCTCTCTCCGTTCAACAGAAAGCGGAGATCTTTACCGTTCTTGCCCACCAGGTCACCCAGGTTGTACTCTATCAGCCCCAGGGCGTCGAATACCGTCAGTTCCCTGGAGTGGAACAGCCTGTAGTCATTGTTGTTTATGTTAATGGTAATGAAATTGTGCCCCGCGTTTTCCAGGGCCACCTTAGCTATACCTACTACGGTAACCCCTTCAGGGCCGCTTATTTCAGATTCATCAGTCAGAAGGTCGGGAATAAATTTTCTTCCCCGCAAGCCCACCCTTTCAGGGGAAAGGCCAAGTTTTCCGGCTATCCTCCCGGTAAAGGTGGGCACCTGCCCGCCCCCTCCCACACAGAAAACCGATTTGGGGGACTTGTTCCCGTTAAGCTTTAAAACCTCCCCGGCTATCCTGTCAGTTAGGCTCTCCAGCGCAGGATCCAATATTTCCAGGACCTCGGCGCAGCTGATGGTGGTCTCTATACCCATGATATCCTGGAAGGTTATGTCCTGGCCCTTACAGATTTCTCTTTTGATAAATTCAGCCGTGTTAAAGTCCACCAGATAGCCCTGGGAAATAGCTTCGGTAATCTCGTCGCCGGCCACGGGAACCATCCCGTAAGCCACTGTTGACCCGTCCCTGGTAATGGCAATGTCAGAAGTGCCCGCACCTATATCCAGAAGAGCAAGGTTTAGAAGCCTGTATGATTCCGGGATAATGGCGCTGGAGGCGGCAATGGGCTCCAGGGTAAGGCTGACGGGCTCCAGGTTTAACCTGCCCAGAACGGCATAAAGGCTGTTAACCACGGAATTTGGCAGGAAGGTGGCCAGCACGTCCACGCCTATTTTTTTACCAAAATGACTGATCAGGCTGGTTATAGTAAAGTTGTTAAGATAGTAATTCACCACGGTGTAGCCAACACAGAAAAACTCCTCTTCATGGGAGTCGCAAGTCTCCTCCCTGAGCTTTAGGTGCACTTCCTTTACCGCATCTATCTCCAGGCCGCGGCAAATCATAGTATCTATTTCAATGTCTTCTCCTATTTCCTGTTCCACATGGGCAAAACGGGTTTTTAAGGACCGTCCCGCAGCGGCTATGGCCACTTTGTTCAGTTTTAATCCCAACTTCTGCTCCAGATCGGTCTTGACCTTTTTAACCGCCTGGACAACCTTGAATATATCATGTATCTGGCCGTCAAAAACCGCCCTGCTCTCATGCTCAGTAACGCTTTGGGCCAAAATCTTCAGCCTGGCGCCCTCAAGCCCCGCCACAATTCCAATCACCGACCTGGTACCTATATCCAGAGCAAAAATTGTGTTTTCCTCTTTTAGCTGAGTCCGGGCAAGACCTTGAAGCTCTTCACCAAACATAGGAACACTCCCCTAAAACATTAATATTTATCAGGAAGTTCGATAAATCTTCACAATCACCCTTTTTTAGATCTTCACCGGCCATGGCTCATGGCAAATCGATCAGCTCCGCAGTGTGAACAACTTTTATATCCTTACTTTGCGAACTATACTGCTCCGGAGGTCCCGCCCCTCCCGTGATCCTGCCTCCATGCTCCGTTCGTTTCTGCTCTTTTTACTCACCCAATCTCAAAACATGTCTCTATAATTCGCCATAATGCCGGGTTTTTCCTGTGCGTAATTTTTGGATTTTGCTGAATTTTTCAGGATTTAAGGGTGTTACATTGACCGGCAAGGATAAGGCCGTATTAAATCAATATGGGGACGGTTCTTAAAGGGAGCAACCGGAGGTTTTGCGCGTAAAAAAGGCTCAACCGTCCCCTGACGCTTGACACACTCTCATTTAAGCGGGCGGGTGGTTTCTAATTCAAGATCGTATATATCCAGATCAGCAATTAAACTTGCTCTATCCTTGCCGGATATGTAACTTCGTTGTCTATGCTTATCCCTGGATATTCTAAATTTACTTTCTATGTATCCTTGTTTGGCGGAAATCACTTTAAATGGTTGTGATAAATCTTTCCTCACGAAAAATGCATTGCATCCTGTGCTATCGGAACCAATAAAGTTATAGCCCTTGATACCGGCCAGTTTGCAAAGAGCCGGCAAGGAACAGCCAAAATATAAATTCGAATAATGCGCGTCTGATATATTGAAATGAGGATCGTAGGGGACCACAACAGCGCAATCATCTCCAAAAACACTGTTGTACTCACATATAACAATTCGCGGGCTAACCACATCAATAATTTCCCAAACCCAATAATCGTTGCCATCTAAATCAATACTCAGCAGGCCAATATCGCCACTTATACCGGCTGCAGCAATTATCTTATTAATGTTTTCCCTGGTTACCCATTGACAAATTGCGGTTAAATCGTGCTGCCAGTAAACAGGATCCTGTTTTATACACTCTATGTGTCCGGGGTTGCTGTCAATGACAAGCCCTTTCCAGTTATCATTAATAAGAAGAAACCTTGTATTAGACTCCTTGTAGTTATTAACGCCAAATTCAATAAAAATTTTGTTTTCAATTGGAATGTTGCTTACAATATATTGGATGATCCCATCTTCTCCCCATTGCGAGAACACTTTAAATTCGACATCTTTTAGTGACGCCACCTCCTTTGCTTCCATCATTTTTTCAGTATGTAACTTCGCCAACAACAATGAATTGACTTCTATTTGATTAAGTATTGTGCTCATCATGCTGGGAAGATCGCCGAGCAGCAGCGCGCGAAATGCACTGATCAATTTCTTCAGCGTCTTTTTCACAACCAAACACCCCCAATAATTTACACTCTACCTAAAAGCCATACTATTTCACAGTAAAACACCGATCCACGCTGCTTGTGTGTCAAAGAACCGTCCCTTGACACACTTGACACATTGACACACAAAAAAACAATTTAACTGTCAGCTATCGCAAAGGATACCGCTTCCAGCAGCTTGTCACCCAATATTTCAGTACGAGACCGGCCTTTGTTTATCAGAAGAGCCTTGTCCGGCTTTACCCGATTCCAATTTAGTACTTCAATCATTTTAGCAGCCATGTCATCCGCTGACCCGGCCTTAAAAAACAAAATATTATCTTCATTTATCTCCAAATTAATTTGAATATCTGAAACAATGGCCGGAACTCCTACCGCAACAGCGTCATAGACAGAACCACCGCCGGGCCCCCCCTCGAAAAGAGTTGGCTGAAGAACAGCAATGGCGTTACGCATGATGTGAATTTGATCTTTTTTAGCTAGATAACCTAACAAATGAATCCTATCGGCGAGACCCAGATCAACAATTTTTCTTTTCAATTCGTTAAAATAGTTTGGAAAACGATAGTCTTCAGTCTTTCCGGTGCAAACAATATCAATATTATCTATGCCCGCTTTGCTTTTGAGTTTTGATAATGCTTCAAAAGCCGTTATGTGTGATTTGTGAATCCAAAATTGATTGGAAATAATAAAATACCGTTCCGGCAAACGGCAGCCCGTCTTAAAATCACTCTCGTCAAACCAGGTCTCAACAGGTACCGGTGCGAAAGGCAAGTTTTGAACACGACAGCTATGTTCAGGAAAAAATTTATGGGTATCATCTTTTACAGCTTTTGAATTAACAATTATAACTTTAGCCTCCTTTAAAAGACGGGCAAATTTGTGGTCGCGGTTCATAATTGCTTCATTGCTAAAAAATTGAGGGCAATACCTGTGCTGAAAGTCAGGAATATAGCCTGCCCAGGGAATGGGAAACGAAACTCCTAAAGAAGTTTCCAGCGGAAGAACTACATCTGTTTCCATCTCGCGCAGACAAGAAGTCAAGCCTTTATATGTATTTTTATAAAAAACAATGGGCAGTTCGCCATTAATATTTCTAAATGAATCAAGAATCAACGATTTGTCAAATGGTTTCGGCCGGGGGTAAAAATGTTTTTCAAAAAAAACATTCCTTGCCATATCTCTACAGGGGCGAAGAATATTCTTCAACAGCGTTATTAGATCACTGCCTTCGGGAAGAAGTAAAAAAACCTTGATGGGGAAAGTTTGACTTTTCAGTGCGAGCGCATTGGCGCATAAACGCAGAAAATCGATACCTCCGCCCCAGTTTGTGAAGGAATTTCCCAAAAGAGCGATGTTTATCATCTGCTTCTCCTCGCCGGCGTTCCGATATAAACTCCGGGAACAATAATATCTTTGGTAACTGTAGCTCCCGCTCCAATAACGGTGTTTGAGCATATGTTCACATTGTCTATAACGGTGGCGCCCACACCGACAAAAACAAGGTCCCCGATTTTTGTCCGGCCGGAAACAGTAGCATTTGGCCCTATGTGACAATGCTGGCCAATTACTGCCTCATGTTCAACAACAGAAGCAGTGTTTAATATTGTATTCTTACCGATGATTGCCTCAGGCCCAATATGACAGGAATGGGCCACAAAACAACCGATATCTATTTTACAATTGCGACCAATATAGGCATTATCGGAGACTACAGATATTAGATTTGATGTGCCAACCAGATCAAATCTCTTTTTTCTTCTGGCATTGTCTCCAATTGCCAAAAAGCAATGATATGGCTCGGCTGGAAAATTTTTTACAACAGGAAACCCGAATATTTCTTCGTCTCTCCGGGCGAAATCATCTATAAATACCAATATCGCCGCCGGTTCATTAAACAGGATAACATCTGCGACACTGCGGCTATGACCGCCACAACCCCAGATAACTATTTTTCTTTTAATCTCACCGTTCATATTTTTTACCGTAAAAATTTGCTATTCTTGCAAGAATATATTCCACTTCGCTTTTCTCCAGCCCCGGCCAACTGGGCAGATTTATTCCACACCGGCTCAGTTTTTCCGCGACCGGATGCCGTTGATACTTCCGGCTGTACATCGGCATGATATGCGCCGGGTAAAACAGCGGCCTCGTTTCGACCCCGGCTTCCGCAAGCGCTTCACGCAAAGGCCCCCGCTGCTCCGGATCATCTACCAGCAAGGAGCACATCCAATAGGAATGCCGCACAGCGCCAACTTCTTGCTGCACGGTTACCGGCAATCCTTTCAGACCTTCGTTATACCACCCGGCGATCCGGCGCTTTTTAGCCAGAAACCGATCGGCCTGCTCCAATTGCGCCAGACCGATGGCGGCACAGATATTGGTCATCCGGTAGTTGAAGCCGATCACGTCGTGCCAGTACTCACGGCAGCTCGCCAAACCCTGGCTTTTTAAACGCACTGTCCGGTCATAGAGAGTGTGATCATTAGTAACCACCATCCCCCCTTCCCCGCTGGTAATGGTTTTATTGCCAAAGAAACTATATGCGGCAATATGACCAAAAGAACCCACATGCTGTCCTTTGTACAAAGCGCCAAAAGCTTCCGCACAGTCTTCGATTAAAAACAATTCGCGCTCCCGGGCAATGGCAGCCAGTTCATCCAGATCACAAGGGTGGCCGTAAAGATGAACCGCCATAATCGCCCGTGTGCCGGGAGTAATTTTGCGCCGGACATCCGCCGGGTTTATTTGCCAGGTATCCTCGAGTGAGTCTGCAAAAACCGGAGCAGCCCCCGTGTAAGAAACGGCATTCACTGCGGCAATATAGGTGAGCGTCGGCACTATCACCTCATCCCCCGGCCCAATACCTAAAGCCGCCAATACCAAATGCAGGGCCGCGGTACCGCTAGAAACCGAAGCAGCATATTTCACATTTGTATACTCGCGGAATTTGTTCTCAAACTTCGTAATAAACTCGCCTCTTGATGAAATCCATGTCGAGTCCAGACATTCGTTAACATATTTCTTTTCATTTCCAGCGAGGGACGGCTGATAAACAGGTATTTTAATCATCTTGCACTCCTCTCCAAAGCCTCGTCGAAAATAGATAAATATTTTTTTGCCACCTCCGTCCAAGTCCAATTTTTGAACGCTTCTTTGGAGTAAAGGGCATCTGCCTTAGCCTTGGCCGGGTTCAATATGATTTTGCGGATTTTAGCCGCTATGTCCCGCGGGTTTCTCGGGTCAAACACCTCGGCCCGCACACCTTGAACCGCCATGTGTTCCAGAAAGGACGGAATATTGGACATTGCCACCGGCACCCCCCTGGCCCAACCATCCAACCCCGGCCCGTTTCCGGCTTCATAGAGTGAACTTGTTACCACTGCAGCCGCACATTGAATGAGCGCATCCATTTGGCGATTGGTCACATATCCCAGGCCGATCACATTGGGACGGCTATTGTCCTTCTCCACACCGAGCATACACGCACGACCCGTTGCCATCTCCGTGCCGGAACCGGTCAAAACCAAAGAGATATCATGCCCCATTTCATTTAAAAGCGAAATGGCGGACAATAACGGTCCAATATTCTTGTGAATTGTAAGATGTGTGGGGTATATAACATACTGCGAGTTGATCCCAAGAGCTTTCAGCATTTCTTCTGCTTCGGTCACATTAATATCCGATCCAAGGCTAAACGAAGCCAGGTGAACAACCTTCACTTTATCTGCATATTCAGGGTAAAACTTGCCGAGCTCGGCACGCATAAAGTAGGTAGAGGCAACCGGCGTCGCTTTTTCCAGCCATACCGGCATCTGCCGGTTCAACGTGTTTAACTGCCCGGCAGTATAAATCCTGGCGCCAAAAAAATATTTATAATTAAAGTCGTGAAAAATAGCGACCATGGGCCCTTCCACTTGGGGACATTCCATTAAATACGGCCAGGGGAAGAAAGACAGGTCGAATCCTTTTACGGCGCGCTCCACCTCTTTATGAACCGCTCCGGCTAAAAATGGAGGCAGAAATGGAACCCGCCCGCCAAATTTGTCCTGCAGCAGACGAATAATTTTAGACATTCTGAAAGTTCCCTGCGCATCAATATTAACGAAACGGGCTGATTTTAATTCTTTAACCTTAATCCCGATCCGTAAAAATTCTTCTTTTGTGTTCTCGCGTTTGATGCTGGAGGGGTTCCCAAAGTAAACTATTTCCATGCCGGGACGGCAGGCTCTTAGCGCCGGCAGCAAAGCCCGCACCAGACGACTGCCTCCGCCACGATTACCCATGTGATCAACAACTGCCAGTTTCATCTCTAAACTACCTCAAATAAAATAGTTGTTGCGATAAATTAAATTAGCTAACGGCTTGTAAAAATGTTTTGGCAAGTATTTAGATAAAATTGAAAACATCGTATCCTTGCTCAGAATATCTTTTGTATGTGGACATAATGATTTGTATCGCAAGCTCTTAATCCATAACTCACCGGTTAAAAGGTGCGGTCTGTCAACAAAAGGATATCGAATAAAACAAACTCTTTTGGCAAACATTTTTTTTACCAATTCCGATAAACTTTCCACCGAGTATATGGAACAATGCGCAGGCGCAAAATAATCCCAATCACTATTATGAACAGCACCGTTGTACATCCCGGTTGAAAAACATATATAGCCGCCCGGTTTGCACAAATCAAGCAAGGTTGAAAAAATTTGGGGTGAAGTTGCATGCTCGACAACCTCAAGAGATATGACAATGTCAAAGGCTTCTTTTAATTCCTCGATCCTCTCATCAGTCAATATATATTCATTATTAATTTTTCCAGCCTTGCAATAAGGGTCATAACCTGCTGCATTAATACCCTCGTTTAAACAATATAAGAGAAAACTACCTTCGCCGCAGCCGTAATCCAGCAATGAAATATGTTTCGGATTAACTTTTATTCTTGAGCATATTTTCAAAATCAAAGAAAAAGCCGTTTTTGCTCTGGAGACATAGCCAGGGTCTTCTTGATCAAAAGAACATTTTTTATAAAATTCTGAGACGACATTTTTTTCTGCTCTTTCGATATGATCCGAGTATATAAAACCGCATTTTTGACACTGTTTATATTCTGCAGTACCAAACGGAGCTTTTTCCTTAACAAATAATTTCTCCATAACCGATCCGCAGATTTTACAATTATCATCAGGCATTTTTTTCCTTCAAGATCCCCCTGACTTTATTTACAGTCCAAACTGATGAATAGGTCACCGCCAGCAAGTAGGCCAGGTAAACCCCCGGAAGCCCCATTAAAGGAACTAAAATGATTGATGAACTGATTAATACAAACGCGTTTATAAAAACAAGATGCAATTGAGAATATATATGATCCAGATAAATAAGTATTTCGGAATACGTTGAAACCAAGCCTGAAACTATAAGCAGCATTGAAAATAAAAACCAGCCTAAAAATCCGAATCCTCCGCTTAAAGATTGCCTGATCCAAACGGAGATGAGCCAATCCCCTGAAAAAACCAAAATAAAACAAGGAATGATATAAATGCCCAGTTGAATCAACACGACCCTTCGAATTGAATTGCCAACCCACTTCCATTCTCTCCGCTCAAAGGCTTCTCGAATCGCCGGATAAAACGGGGATGAAACACTTGTGCCAATGGTAAAAACCAGCATGTAAATTTTCAGAAGAATATTATAATCGGCCACCATGCTTAACCCGCCCAGATGCGCAAGCAAGACATTTACAATTTGATTAACCAACAATGACCCGATCTGGAAAAAAAACAGCGGCACACTGGAACGGGCCACCCGTCGCAGAGCAGAACGAGAAATCAACCGCCAGTCCAACCGGCACCATGGCAGCCGCTTGTGCAAAATAACCCAGGCTAATAAATTGCCAATGATCGGGCCAATCGAAACAAACAATACCAACCAGGGCATACTGAGTTTTAAAAAGACGGCAATCAACAACCCCGCCAGGGAACCAATTGAAGAAAGCGCTTGTACGGCATTAACTATATATCCAAGCTGATACGCTATAAATACCCTTCTGGCGACTGAGCCTGGAAGATTAAATACAAAAACCAGGCCGATTACCAGAAAACACCTGCCGGCAAGATCTGTAAGCGCGGCATCATGAAGATTCAATATGGACTCCCAGGGAAGCCACCTTGCAAGAACAGCCACCGGCGCGGCACATAGAACAGCGATCATGAAAGATGCGGCCAGGGCAGTTGCCACATAAGCACGCGCGGCCTGTTTTTCATCCCGTCCATTGGCTTCGGCCAAAGCATTCGTTAAGCCGCTGCCGATCCCAAAATCAGTAAGCTGCAGCCAAACCGCCAGAGAGCTGACCGCCATCCACAAGCCAAACTGTTCTTTACCCAAATAATGGATGGCAAGCGGCGCCGACAGCAGCCCCAGCAAGGCGGTAATTACTCTGACCGCGATACTGGAGGCGCCGGCCAACGTAATAAGCCTGTACCGCTCTTTTGATTTACCCGCCTCCGTGGTTGTATCAAAGGGAGTAAAACATAAAGCACCCCACAACTGCCGGACACGAAACAGGAAAGTCACGGCAACGCTCCAAACCATTCCATACTCTGCAAACCTCAGTTACCGTCTTATAACCAGGCTTTATTCCTGATAGCTATAAACCTTAAACCCTTCTCTTTGGCAAAACAGGTCTTTTTTTGTTTCGGCCAGGTCCGCCTTCACCATCATTTTGACTAATTCGCCAAACGAAACTTTTGGGGTCCAGCTTAATCTTTGCCTTGCTTTCGCAGGGTCTCCCAGCAGCATATCCACTTCCGCCGGCCGAAAGTATTTTTGGTCAACTTCCACCAGGATATTTCCCGTTGCTCTGTCAACACCCTTCTCTTCGAGCCCAAAGCCCACCCACTCTATTTCAATACCGATTTCGGCAAAGGCCAGTTCGACAAAGTCCCGAACCGAGTAAGACTCACCGGTGGCGATCACATAATCGTCGGGCTTTTCCTGCTGCAAAATAAGCCACATCGCCTCTACATAATCAGCAGCGTGTCCCCAGTCCCTTTTGGCGTTCAGGTTACCCAAGTAAATCTTTTTCTGCAGCCCGAGTTTAATCCTGGCGACAGCCCTGGTTATCTTTCTGGTAACAAAATTCTCTCCTCTTAACTGAGACTCGTGATTAAACAGAATTCCGTTACAGCTAAAGATCTTGTAGGCCTCCCGGTAGTTTACGGTAATCCAGTAAGAATACAGTTTGGCCACCGCATATGGGCTGCGGGGATAAAACGGGGTTTTTTCAGTCTGGGGATTTCCCTGTACTTTACCGTACAGCTCACTGGTCGAAGCCTGGAAAAACTTAGTTTTTCCTGTCAATCCCAGTATTCTGATGGCTTCCAGCAATCTCAGCGTTCCCAGGGCATCCGCATTAGCGGTATATTCCGGCGTTTCAAAGGAAACCGCGACGTGGCTCTGGGCAGCCAGATTATAAATTTCGGCGGGCCGTATTTCATGAATAATTCTGATCAGATTTGTAGAATCAGTCAGGTCACCATAATGCAGATAAAAGTTGACCTCTTTTTCATGCGGATCCCGGTACAGATGGTCTATTCTGGCTGTATTAAACAGTGACGCCCTTCTTTTTATGCCGTGTACCTGGTAACCCTTGTTTAACAAGAACTCGGCCAGATAGGCTCCATCCTGACCGGTAACCCCGGTAATAAGTGCCAGCTTCTTCATGTTTTTGATTTCTCCTCGTTCAACAACACCAGCCGCTAATTGGTGTTATTGTGCAAAAAACCTGCTTGTATTAACATCATATGCAGTTCACGAAAATGTGACCCATCTAATCTGCTGACCTTTAAATCAAAAATATTAATCAGCCTAAACAAAAAAACCCCCGCGGGGTTTTTAATATTGTAAATTTGCCTCACGCGTAAAACCAATGGCCGAAATTACGCGTTAATTATGGTACGGTTCACCCCGGCTGATCCGGAACCAGCGGTAAACCTGCTCCAGCAAAATCAGCCGCATCAGCTGGTGGGGAAACGTAAAGCGGGAGAATGAAAGAAGCATCCCCGCGCGGGAGAGTACGGCCCGGGAATGCCCTAAAGCGCCGCCGACGGCGAGGGTGATGTCGCTTCTGCCGGCGAGGGCCAGTTCGCCGAGGCGGGCGGCCATGCGCTCAGAGGTGGGGGACTCGCCGGCGGCGTCCAGAACGATCAGGAAAGTCCCCGGGCGTAAACGCCGGATGATCTTTTCCCCCTCGGTTTCCTTTACTTTTTCTCTTTCCGCGGCGCCGGCGTTTTCGGCAAAAGGCTCGTCGGGGACTTCCACCACGTCCACCCGGGCATAGGGCTTCAGCCGCTTTAAATACTCGGCCGTTCCCTCGGCCAGATACCTCTCCTTCAGCTTCCCAACAGCCATTATGGTCATATGCAGCATGGCAATACCCCGGCCTCCTATCCGGAAACCCGCCGGAGCCGGGCGCCCAGGAGCTTCAGCTTGTCTTCCAGCCGGTTGTAGCCGCGGTCGATATAGTGAGCGTTGCTGATTTCGGTTTCCCCGTCAGCGATCAGACCGGCCACGATCAGGGCGGCGCCGGCGCGCAGGTCGGTGGCCTTGACCTGGGCGCCGTTCAGCGCCGGCACGCCCTCAATGACGGCCATCCTTCCCTCCACCTTGATCCGCGCTCCCATCCGCTTCAACTCATCGGCGGCCATGAAGCGATTTTCAAAGATGTTTTCCACAATCACACTGGCGCCGGGCGCCGTGGAGAGAAGGGCCATCATCTGGGATTGCATATCGGTGGGGAAGCCGGGATAGGGCATGGTCTTCACGTCGATGGCCCGCAACGGCTTTCCGGCACGCACCCGCAAAGCGTCTTCTTCTTCGGTCACTTCCGCCCCGGCCTCGCGAAGCTTGGCGCTCAAGGGTTCCAGGTGCATGGGAATGACATTTTCGATGGTCACGTCCCCCCCCGTCGCGGCGGCGGCCACCATAAAGGTTCCCGCTTCAATCCGGTCGGGGATGATGGAATACTTCCCACCGCCCGTCAGCTCGGCCACGCCGCTTATTTTGATCTGGTCCGTGCCCGCGCCGCGCACTCTGGCCCCCATGGCGTTTAAAAAATTAGCCAGGTCGACGATCTCGGGCTCCTTGGCCACGTTCTCGATCAAAGTCTGGCCCCTGGCCAGGACGGCGGCCATCATAATGTTTTCCGTCGCGCCGACACTGGGAAAGTCCAGGTAGATCCGGGCCCCCTTCAGTTGGTTCCCGGCGGCCCCGCAGACACAGCCGTGCTCAAGAGACAGGCTGGCGCCCAGCCCGGCCAGCCCCTTGAAATGCAGATCCATCGGCCGGATGCCGATGTTGCAGCCTCCCGGCAGTGCCACCCGCACCTGCCTGAAACGGGCCAGCATGGGACCCAGAAGGAGATTCGACGCCCTGAGCTTTTTAACCATACGGTACGGCGCCTCGGCGGCCCCCCCCCCGGGTGGCGGCTTTACCCGCAGCATGCCGGGCTCTTCCCAGGCTGTCCTCGCCCCCAGGCTGTGGATGATTTCAATCATGACCCGCACGTCGCTGATGTCGGGGACGTTTTCCAGCACGACCTCTTCGCGAAGAAGAATGGTTGCACACAAAACAGCAAGAACGGCGTTTTTAGCGCCATTTATCCTGACCCGTCCCCGCAGGGGGACACCCCCGGCTATGACTATCTTGTCCATCGATCCTCCGAATCGCTGCTGTTATCTCTTTAGAGTATTCGACTCAAGATCAGTTATTCCTGCCCGTTGATGTCGTTTGTTGTCGCACGAAACTATTTGCCGGCCATCGCCTTCCATTCCTCGATGGCTTGTTTTGCTTTTTCCACGTCGATGCCGGTTTTCGCCAGCTCGACGTATTTCTCCAGTTCCTGAACGCCGCCGGCGTAATCCTTCTTCCCAACGCCGAGAACGATGCCGTACATGTAATGGGCTTCTTTATTCTGTGGGGCTCGCTTTAAAACTTCCTGATAGGTGGCGATAGCCTGGTCGTACTTACCAGTGGAAAAGTAGACAGACCCTACCTCCAGCCGCGCCTCCAGATTGTCCGGCTCCCTGGCGACGATCTCTCCGTAAGTCTGCAGGGCCTGGTCCTGGCGATCGGCGTTCTGGTAGGCTTCGGCCAGCTTCATCTGTACTGCCGTGTCTCCCGGATTTTCCCTGTCCCTGGATTCTAGTTCGGCCAGCCTGTCGGCGAGGGATTGCTGCCGGGCCGCCGGAGAATTATTGGCATCGATGTCGGGCTTGTTGCCGAAGATGCTCAGCAGCGGCACCACCAGGCCGATGGAAATCAACACCGTCAGGAAGATAAAAACAGCCCTTTGGAGCTTGCTTCTTTTGACAGACTTTTTGCTGAACAAATTTCATCACCTCAAACGTATTATAGCACCGGGAATTTTATGCGCAACATTTTTTAGGGGAACCGGAAAAACAGCTTTAAAAAATGCCTCCCGCGACGCCCTGCCGGCAGCCGTCGGGAAGCAGTTCTTGTTTGCAGCGGTTAAAGGTAATTCATCGGGTTGCGGGGCTGGCCCCCGATGATCACTTCGAAGTGAAGGTGCGGCCCGGTCGAATTTCCGGTAGAGCCTCCCAGACCGACCAGCTGCCCTCGGTCCACGTATTGTCCAGGGGTTACTTCAATGCTGGAGAGGTGCGCGTACCGGGTCACCAGACCGTTGCCGTGGGCGATTTGCACCGCTTTGCCATAGCCGCCTTCCCAACCCGCCGCGATGACCCGTCCGCCGGCCGCGGCCGTGATGGCGCCGCCGTAACCGCAATCCAGATCAACACCTTCGTGCATCCTGCCGCCGCGCATGCCGAAGGGGGAAAGAACTCCGCCGCCGCAAGGCCAGTCCAGCCGGGCCGAACCGCCGCCGCCACCGCCACGGGAGGCGAGCATGGTCAGCGAACCCCGGGCGACAACCTCAGGGGTGGCTTCGCGGACCAGATTCCCGGCCAGCACTTCGCGGCCGGTCTCCAATCCGTTCTCCCGGACGATGCGGTACCTGACGTTGCGCAGGCCGTTCTCGCCGGGGCGGACAATCTTTTTTTCACCAAAGAGGAGTGAGTCGTCTTTTACGGTTTCGACCGGATAGGGGATGTCCTCGTCGAGAGTCA
>Ga0209347_1000906_pt1 | contig 59777 bp, 45 predicted proteins | sample AutmiccommuBRH23_FD_187382 | JGI IMG/M metagenome (GOLD analysis project Ga0209347, IMG submission 187382) | Deep subsurface microbial communities from Mt. Terri, Switzerland - Autotrophic microbial communities BRH/23 (SPAdes) (version 2) | ecosystem: Environmental > Aquatic > Deep subsurface >... | reverse complement strand
TCTGCGATTGAATTAACATTAAGCTTGCCAGAGAAAATATTCGTATCTATCTGACTTTCCTGCGACACAAAAAGATTTCATGGGAAAGTCATTTATTTTTTTATGTAAGACTTGACACAGGCTAATGATGGTGTTATAGGAAGCATAACTTGAATAAATTCAAAAATATGATATAATTTGAAATATAATTAAGCATATTGAAGCATATTTCAAATTATATCACTTTTTATTTTGAATTGGAGTAAGTTATGAGAATCTCAAGCGGAGAGTTTTATCAGCATTTTTACAAAGATAAGCATTTCAAGCGATATTTTTTTATTCCTAACGATCTTTCTTCTGTAGTACGGGAATTAAAGAGTGACTGCCAACTTACATCCATGCTCATGCTGGCACACCGGGAGTTGGGGATTTTAGAAGGAATGACAAAATACATCACACAAATATCGCCTTTTGAAGATATGATCCTTTGCACAGAAGCATGTAATTCCTGCGCAATAGACAAAATTTTAGCTACCTGCATATATGTTTTGGTGAATAAAAAAAGCGATGTCGGTAACACTGCTGCGCATAATTGTTATCAGGCGATGAAAGCACTTGACCGTGAACCTTTGACAACAGAAATTGTTTGTCACCTTCACCGTGCAGTAATGCAGGGGATGACAGAGGGTACAACTGGTAAACTACGAAAGACACCATTTTTCATGCATCCAAATTATACAACAAATTCAGTAGAGTATAATCCACCTTTACCGGAATTGATCAATGATCTATTAGATGAGTTTATGGAGTTTGTTCGTAGCAATGACAGAGTAGATGTACTGGTGAAAGCGTCTCTTGCTTATTATCAATTTGAAACCATACATCCGTTTGAGAGCGGAAATGGACGTCTGGGAAGGTTATTTCCTGCTAAAATTTTGCTTGAGAGCGGCGTGCTGTCCAGGCCATTGTCGACAATTTCGAACTACTTATTTGAAAACAACGATGAGTGTCTAAGGATGTTTATGGGTGTTCAGCATTTCGGAGCATATTTGGATTGGATTAAGTTTTTTGTTCAAGGCATAATTGAATCGACGCGAAAAGTAATAAGGCAGTTGGATTTGGCAAGTGGTTTAAGGAAAGAGAGTATTTACAAAATAAAATCTTTGCAAAAATTTGACAAGACTCTCCTGCCTATCTACGAGTACGCTGAGCAAAAGCCGATAATTTGCATCAAAGAAATATCACAATATTTTCACGTTTCTTATAATACAGCTGCGAAAGCAATATCCGTACTGGAAGATTTAAAAATTTTGAGTTTGAAACACGAACAAATACGGTACAAGGAATTTACTTACGACAGGTATATAAACATTTTTGGCTGTACGTCATAGAATTTTTACAGAAAAAACAAAACAATTTTTAAAAATGTTTATTTTGTTCTCGAGTTTGTATATAGTGTATTTATTAGTACTATGCGAGGTGGTATAGATGAACATCATGACCGCAAAAGAGGCTGCAGAGCATTGGGGAATATCCAAACGCCGTGTTGCTTTATTGTGTGAACAAGGGCGAATTAAGGGTGCGGATAAATTGGGAAACAACTGGATTATTCCAAAAGATTCAACGAAGCCTGCTGATCAACGAATTAGAAGTGGGAAGTACATTAAAAATCATGGTATCAATTGCAACTATGTTCTAAAGCAATATGACATGATGCTTTTGCATTTTGAGCTGCAAAAAGAATTTGATGGGCTTGTCGCAAAAATCACATGGATAGACGAAGACAAAAAGTATCTTCTTCCCCTTGATTTAATTGTGAGTGATGAAGGTTTACTGAGATGGCTGAAAAACAGGGCAATTCCGGCTAACCGTGCTTATGTAGAGAACTTTCTGGCAAGACTTGGACTGAATGAAAAAGATACAAAGGGCATCATCGACATATGCAAGGGCTTATCCTTAAATGATAGTTACTGGACGCCTGCTGCGAGCTTTATGGGAACTTTTGCGAAAAACAATCTGTTTGAAAACCGTTTTTCAAACACCTTGGCGTCCATTGCTTTCACTGGGCATGGCAGTATGCAGCCCTCATCGTTTACATCTTCACCAGAGTTTACCACTCATGGGATGCTTGCAAAATGTTGGCGCAAGGTCGGCGGCAAAATTATGCTGTATAAATCCGGTACAGAGGGTGCTGCCAACACGGGCAAAGAGCCGTACAGTGAATATTATGCCTATCAGGTAGCGAAAGCGATGGGGATTGATGCGATAGAATACGGCTTATCCATCTGGAAAGGTAAGCTTTGCTCCACCTGTGAGATTTTCACCGATATTGACACATCGTACATTCCCATTGGGCGGCTTATACGTGAGGGAGGTATTCGTGCTGTGATGAAGTTTTATAACAATCTCGGTGAGGAATATTATCAAAAGCTCATCGATATGCTCGTGTTCGATGCGGTTATCTGCAACACAGATCGGCACTTTGGAAACTTCGGTGTTCTTGTGGATAACAAAACCAATCATATAAAAGACTTTGCACCGATTTTTGACAATGGACTTTCGTTGTTCTGTTATGCAATGGATGAGGATTTGAAAAATCTTAAAACCTATGCAAGGACGCGAGTTCCTGCAACCTATCCTGACTTTGTGGAGTTTGCAAAGCAGATAATGACAAAATGTCAAAGGGATAAACTTAGACCGCTCCTTAATATCAAGCTCAAAAAACATCAACGGTATAATCTATCCGGTGACAGATTGAATGCTATTGAGGCATTTTTAAAGGATAGGGTGAGAGAGTTGCTTAAATAGTGCAAGGGATGGTGCGGAAATGCATAAGAAGGGTGGAAATGTGGATATTAAAGAATTTATAAAGGAATTAAAACGGGTCACCGGAGATTATACATTGGAAAAATATTACAATGCATTTACAAGAATTGCAAGGAATATCTCTCCGTCACAGCGAAAGTTCATATTAAACATACTTGAGATCGTTGGGAAACAAAATATGGACGACCTTGATACAGGTTTGCTGCTGGAAGACATAAAAAGCTTCAATGATAGAGTTGAAAGCGGTAAGTATTATGACCACTGGGGTTGGGATGAAAAAACGCATAGGGAAAGGGAATTCGGTGACGAGAGCTGGGCGGATGAAATGGATGCCTTTTTCAGGAAAGCCTGCCATGCATATGAAAAGAAAGAATACCGGATTGCAGTAAAAGTATATGAGGTTTTGTTTTCGATTTTTTGGATGGCCGATGAGCCGGGTCATTTGCCACGGGGGTGCGGTTATGAAGAAATGCTTGTTACCGATTTGAAAGAAGAAGGATTATACTTCCTGAAGGCTGCGTTGGTTTCAGAGAAAGTGGACAAGCGGCACGAAAGGTTTCATGAAATTATATCAAAATACCGTCATTTTCTACCTACACCTGTGGATATAGAAAAGCTTGTTGATGAGATGGCTTTCACTGAAAATGAAAAGAAAAGTTTTTTATTAAAAATAATAGAAATGTACAGTTCCATTCCAACAGATTCCCATCATTATAGACTTTATTTTCAACCTGTCCTGTTTCAGGCATTGCTTTTGACCGGCGGTGTGAAAAGGCTTAAGGATTTTGCAATAAAAAACGGCAGGAATAACCCCGAAGCCTTTGAATTATTGATATTTGAATTAAAGAAAAGCGGGGATGAAAAGTCTGCGCTTGAAGTTGCAAGGACAGGTTTAAGTATTATTCCAAAAGGAAGCAGACGTAGAGAATACATTGCAGAATATATTGCTGAAACCGGCAGGAATACAGCCAATCCCTCCCTGGAACTTGAAGGAGTCCGTGAAGCGTTTTATTCCAGGATGTCTATTGGATATCTTGTGCAATTGCATGAAGCATCGGTGCAATGTGGTTGTAACGGTGAGGAAATGAGTAAAGCTCTTGCCGCACTGGAAAAGCGGTATTTGCCGGAAAAGACAGGAAAAGGGTTTGATGATGACGATGTGGATTGGTATTTGATGAACCAGGCATATGTCCTTATGGGCAAAAGCAGGGAATCATTTGCCCTTTGCAATAACAAGTCAGTTGACCGGTATGATGCAGACAAAATAAAAGCTCTTACCATACCGTATATGATTTATTTGCTTGGAATGAAATATGGAGGGGGAAAAGCAGATAGCTTGAAAGATATCAAATTTGGATGGAGAGCGTCATTCGAGTCTCCCTGGTCCGCTAATGATAAAAATGATATTATGAATTCCTTTATAGATGTTACCGAAAAAAATGCCGGTACAGTTGCCGGAACAATAAAGGACGAAGAGGCGGCAGGATATCTGAAATGGTGTAAAAAGGAAGTTTCAAAGCGTGTTGATGATATTGTCGGAAATAAATGCACTGAGAGTTATTACATTGCCGCAAACCTTCTTGTGACAATGAATGAATTGCTTAATATTTCCAATATGGGCGAACTGACCGACGGGCTATTGGCTTATTACTATAAAAAATACAGCAGGTATTCAGCATTTAAAAAAGAAATTATAGCATTTCGAGATAAATGTGAAAACGTACAGGAATGATATTATTTGCAATGCAGGAAGACATGCGAAAAGACATGCGCAAGAACAATTATGTGACAAGGAACAGTTTTAGAAGGGTATTTTGCTTATTAATAACATGACTAAAATTTATTAAAGCACAAGTAAAATATTTATTACCGTGTATTGACACTAATTTAAACGTAGGGTATACTAGCCTTGCACGCGTGTATTGACACTATTTTTAGAAAGAGGTAGAAAAAACTGAATGAAACAATAACTACATTAGCATTTATGCAGGAAGTATTAAAATCTTATAAAAAAACCGCTTCTTTGCAGAAGACAGCTGATGAAATGGAAATTTCATATGCAAAGGTTAGGAAGATTCTTATTACATTAGGGGAATATAAAACGGATTTTAGCTTGGAGGTTCGAAAAAGAAGAAGTATGGGTAAGAGTATTCCGGAAATTGCTACTGAATTGAATACTTCAACAAACAGAGTTACTGCATTCTTACCATATGAAAAAAATCTTTATTCTGGTCCGGAACTAACAACAGATGCTAAAAAGAGTAAAGTATATAGAAAAAGAATTAAATTTGCCCGTGAAAAGTTTGTAAACAGAGCAATAAATAATGATGAGAAAAGAAACTTGTCAATAAGAAAGGAAAAGTTTATGAGAAACGATTGTTATAGCAATACTAATGCGTTTAAAACAGTACATCTTCATTTGGAATTAAAAAACGACCATTTAGATGACGCAGAGAAAGCGATTCTGCGCAAATACGGGGAATCATCAACAGGAGACTCAATCAGCAGAAATGTTTTAATTCCATCAGATATGCCCCTTCATAATTTGCACTATGCTATACAAAGATTATTTGGATGGCAGAATTCTCATTTACGCAGATTTGTTCTGCCTGAGGAAATCTATAACAGGCTAACAGATAGAACTGTAAAAGGCTGGACTGATTTAGTGGGTATACTTTTTCAGCCTCCTGGTGAGTGCGAGCAAGATGTTTTTTGGGATGATGACTACCAAAGTGGGAGCATAAAAACATGGCTTAAGAAAAAGTATACAGGACCATACTTCTTCCATGGAGTTATGGAAGATTTTGAATGGGCTCAAAATGACATTAAACAATTAATTGAGCGTTTTCCAATTCTTGAGGTTAAGGAATCTTTTAGGGATTATAGGAGTAGGAGCAAGGGGAAGGATAAAGTAAAACCACAAATTATAAAAAAAGCACCACTTATTGAATTAACTCTGGAAGAAATGAACAATTTCATTTATATGGAGTGTGGAACAGAGAGCTTGCTTGAACGACTTGAAGTAGCAACGGTTCTAGCTTACAAGGATGATGATGTTTGTAGTGATAATGGTATCTTCCCAGTAACACATAACCTAATCTACAATTATGATTTTGGAGATGATTGGACAATAACCATTACTAAGGAAAAGGATTGCAAGGAATTACTTCAAAAAGGCAGTATTTCAAAGGATGAACTATTAGATGCAGAAGCGACAGTATTGACAAAACATAAGCCTGTATGCATTCATAAGGATGGAGTATTTGTTCTTGATGATGTAGGTGGGTTGCATGGCTTTATAAGTTTTCTGAAGGATATTTATGAAGGTGAAGACAAAGAAGAACGAAGTAATTATAAGGCATGGGCACAAAGTCTTGGATGGAGCAAGAGAAAAATATCAAATAAACTGACTTTGTAGAGGAATGTAATATAGAAATTTTTATGTAAGACTTGACACAGGCTAACGAGAAATACAAGGGAGATACAATGCTGCAAAAGACCTTTACCGAGGATTTTATGACCGGTAAGAAAAGAAAGAATAATGGACAGCGAAATAAGTATTATGTGAAGGATAGCCATACTGCCATTGTTTCTGCCGAAATATTTGATAAGGTACAGGAGGAAATGACTAAGCGTTCAAGGCTTGTCCGCAAAGAGGATGGCTCTGTAGAAACCAGCGGAAAATATAACGGTAAATACTTTCTGGGGAATTTGCTTGTGTGCGGTGATTGTGTAGCGCCTTATCGGAGAAGGACGGAAAGAGGCAAAGTAGTCTGGCGCTGTGCGACAAGGATAGAAAAGGGCAAAGATGCCTGCCCACATTCCCCTACTCTGGATGAAGGATGGATGCAGGATACCTTGGGCGAGGCTGTTTGCCAGAACGGAATTTATGATGAAAGCGTTATCAGGAATGAAGTTGACAAAATTCAGGTTTTTGATGCTTTTATTCTGACTTGTCGCAAGGATGGGTCTCAGGAGAAAAGGTTATTCCAGTATGACTGAACCTGTGACATACTAATAATTGTCAATAAAAATGGAGGTAAAGCCTCTGGACAGATTGATCGGGGTAATTCCCAAGGCAGAAGAAACAAGCTGGGAGACGTGTTTTATGCTTAAAAACTTGATAAATAAAGGCTTAAGCTGTTTTCCTCAATCGCTCATTATGTGACTCTTGAAGAGATAAAACAGATGGCAAGGATATTACTTACGGGATTATATTGAAACAAGAACATGTGTTTGGTATAATGTGTAATAAGATTACTCTCAACCCTATCGAATTCGATAGGGTTAAATACTGGGGTAATGGAGGTTTGGGGTGGATAAAGAAAATTCAATCAAGTTATTTGAAGATAAAAGAGTTCGTGTTTTATGGGATGAAGAACAGGGAAAATGGTATTTTTCAATTATAGATGTGATTGCTATCTTGACTGAAAGCGAAAATCCACGCCATTACTGGACTGTGTTAAAAGGACGATTGAAAAATGAAGGAAATGAAAAGGTCACAAATTGTGAGCGTTTGAAAATGATTGCTCCAGACGGCAAAATGCGCATGACAGATGTGGCCGACACAGAACAACTTTTGCGGCTTATTCAGTCAATCCCAAGTAAAAAAGCTGAACCGTTTAAACTATGGTTGGCTCGAGTAGGTAGCGAGCGGATTGATGAAACCGCTGATCCGGAGCTTGCTATTGATCGTGCTTTGGAAACCTATCTAAAAAAAGGATATTCGCGCAATTGGATCAACCAGCGTTTGAAAACAATTGAAGTCCGCAAAGAATTGACCGATGAATGGGAAAAATTCGGCGTCACCGATAAGCGTGATTTTGCGATTTTAACCGATGAGATAACGCAGGCATGGTCAGGCAAAACAACAAGGCAATACAAAAAATTTAAAGGACTTTAAAAAGAAAATCTTCGGGACAACATGACTAATGTTGAGTTGGTACTGAATATGTTGGCGGAGGTTTCAACTACCGATATTTCCCGTCAGGATGAGCCGGAAACAATGGAACAGCATAAAAAAGTCGCACAGCGCGGCGGCTCAGTTGCAAAGTCAGCGCGTGTGCAGTATGAAAAACAGACAAGAAAAAAGGCAGTAACTCCTTTGAATGCCAAAAGCTTTAAAAGTTTGGCTGATAAAAAACATAATGATGGAGATGAGGAGTAATTTTTGAATTTCGGCATTTGATATATAGTTAAAGTAAAACAATTACTTATTTATCATAAATAATATCCAAATCATTGGCACAAGGCATGTGGAATGTGTGGTAAAGATTGAACGAGGCTTAAATCCAGAAAAATGAGGAGTTACAGGCGGATCTGCTCCTGCCAAAGGAGGCTACTCAGGCATTACAGGCGTCCGGATTGTTTGGAACAAGAATGTCTTCAAGAGGAACAAGGTGAAATATTAGTGAATAAAGAGGAACTAAAACATAAAGTACACTCTATTGTAAGCAGTACGCTACAAGAGAAAATTTATATATCCCCTGTAGAGCTGCTGATGAAAATTGGAGTATTATCTGCTAAAGATTATGAAGATTGGCGGTTCGGCCGTGTACCATACCTTGAAAAAGTATGTGAGACCAACTTGAGCAAGTTGTCATTTATAATGAAAGAACTTAGGGCATACGCTCTGGAGAATCAGTTAAAGTCCTCATGGACGGCATATAATCAGTGGGGCGTAAAAGGCAAGAAAATCCCCTTGCGCTTTAGCAAATCCGGAGACGCCGTTATAGAAGAAGCCTATGCTACACACTATGTTGTCAATACTAATAATGAATAATGTGAGGTGAAAGAGAAGACATGCTGAAGCCGAGTGAAGTTGAAAAAGCAGCAAAGGCTATAGAGCCTGACAATATCAGATTCCGTTCCTTCCTGAAGAATCATGCCGATGAAGAGGAACTGGATAAGCAATTTCTGGCATTACATAATAAACTGTTTGCTGATTATGACTGCAGAAAATGCAGGAACTGCTGCAAAATGTATAAAGGAACATTTCAGGAAGATGAACTGGAAAATGCGGCGGAATACATGAATATAACAACTGACCAGTTTAAAGATTTCTTTCTGGAATTCGACGAAAGAGCATACAGCTATGAAACCAGGCACAGGCCATGTGATTTTCTGGATGTAGACGGAGAATGTAAACTGGGTGATATGAAACCTGAAAGCTGTAAGACGTATCCGCATACAAATCAGCCTGAAAGGTTATGGAGTCTTTACAGTATGTTAAATGTGGTTGAAGTATGCCCGGTAGCTTTTGAGATATTTGAAAGATTAAAGGAAATTTATAGATTTAAAAGTAGACAGCGATATTGATTTGCCTATGCCAATGAAATTGTGGTGAATGAGCACAGGCCAGTTTGCATCCATAAAGACGGAGTATTTTTGCTTGATGATTCGGGCGGATTAAGTGGCTTTGCTGATTTTTTAGGGACTGTTTATGAAAGTGAAGACAAAAAAGAAAGGGATGAGCTTCGGGCATGGGCGAAGAGTCTTGGATGGAGCGAGAAAAAGATTGCGAATAAAAGGATATTGTAGTGTGATTGAAATACAGGGGGAAAGATGGAGCAGAAAGAATTTGTCCGGAAATCAGATGAAATACTGAACAGTATGAGCCTGGAGAAATTAAGAAGATGCCTGCATAATATTGCAAGAAAAACGCCTGAAAACAAGAGAGCATCATTTCTCCAGCTGCTTGAAGATTGTCATGATCAAGATGACCGAGAAGATAGTAAGTATGAGGGGACATTTCAGTATAAAAGATTGATACCTGATGAGAAAGTAAAAGAAAAGCTAAGTGATATAAAGAGATCTTTTTCTAAAATAGAAAATGGCGATTTGCGTTTGTCGGCTCAAGGATATGAAGATTATTCCAATGGATATTGGGCAAGTGACTGGATATGGGAATATGAGGACAATGAAGGTATTGGCAGGATAATCGAGGATGCGGTTTTGTTTGCGCATGACTGTATGAATGATTGCAGATATGAAGAAACAGTAACAATTTTTAAATTGGTTATGGATACCAAAATAATTATTTGAGACTTTTTACAGATGGAGAAGCGATAAGGGACTATAAAGATTTTGCGGAAAAAAGAATAGAAAAATTGCCTGTATCTGATAATCATTATAATCAGCACATATCTGAAATAGCAGAAAATAATATTACCGATCTAGAATATAAATATCTATACTTTTTCTCGGGACATTTTGAAATGATTAAAAGCTGGTGTATGGAACAGAGAAGTCCATTGGGCTGGAGCGGTAATTTTATCGGATATGGTGTAGATTTATTACTGTTGTATTTATATGCGGATAATAATCTGAGAAAAGCCGGTAAAAAGATAGCAGTCCAGGTTTCAAACAGGATGGGGTTTAATGAGAGCAATAACCTTGTATTTATGAAAGAAAATTCTGTATTTGAAACTGAAGTGAGTACGCAAAAAGGCGAAGAAATATTTTGGAGTATCTTTTGTTTATGGAAAGTAAATTATGCAATAACTGTGGATGATATGAATTCATATGTGAAGTGGCTGGAATCCGTAATTGATAAAAGAATAGATGGAATTGTGGGTGGAAAATACAGAGATAAATATAATGATGTTGCTTTATTGGCAGCTGCATTGGGAGAAGTAAAAGAGGGGACTCAGCATTGTTTTGAACTGACCAAAAGGAAATGAAACACAGGAGCAATATTGAAATTATTAACGGAAAGGCAAAAAGAAAAGGAACCCATTACAGCGCAGAGCGTGAGAAGCAGGAGTGAAACGAGAAAATGTATAAGAAACTTCTAACGAAGAAATTTTTCAGGGACAATCCGTATTTGGAAAACTCCGTTCAGCGTTTTATTTATAGCGTTCTGCTATATGAAGGATTGGAAGATGCAGCCAGTGAAATAATGATGAAGCAAAGGTTATTGAGTGATGAACGCCTTGAACAGATCACTCAAGAGAAGGAACTGATTCAGGCAGAACAAAACCCAGAGATGATATTTCAGCTCTTACGAAAAAACACAGATGCGGTCAATCGAGGTGTACTGATTAAGAAAGTGCTAGAGTTTGAAGAAGTGCTCCTCCCTAAGGTGATGGAAAAGTTGATACGCAGCTATCATGACATTTTTATCGAGAATTCAATACATCTTCTTGCTAGAAGTCATAAAGACTATACTCCGTTGCTGAAGGAAAAATATGCCGAGAACCGAAACCCTTATGTGCAGTCATTAGTTTGTCTGATTATTGGATTGAGAGGGGAAGAAGACGCCATTCCCTGGATACTGGACAGATTCTTTGAACTGAAAAATCTGTACCCAGGTGAAACTTATGATCAGGGTCCGCTGCTTGCCTTGCACGAACTTAATTACCGTTTCTATAAAAATGACAACACGTGTCAATAATGTAACTTTGTGATTAACAAAAGGAAGTGAGAAAATGCAAATAGCACTGACAAAAAAATTAGCAGATGCAGAGGGGATAAAAGCTCCTTTTGCACGAGAGGATGAAAATCCACTGTTTTCTTGGACCGCAAACTGGACAAAGGTATGGGATAATCGTAGATCAGAGGATATGATCGTGTTGGTGAACAACGCTACACGCTTTACTGTTGCCATTTACCAAGTCAAGCGGAAAGATCTGAAAAATGTAGCGGAAATGATGAGAACGGCCATTTCAAACACACTGTTGTACATGAATTTTAATCCCGAGCTTGTGGGGGAATATATGCGTCTGGCAGGTGCGGTGGGGTTTGTCCAGAATCGTAGCAGACAGACAGCGGCGTGGGTAACAAAAGCGGGACTGGAATGCGCTTTCTATGTTGGGAATGAATATAACGGCATCGCCAAAATGTTTAGTGATACGGTTGGAGTTTCTGCAAACTACCGTCCTGTCAATTATTCCGGTAACGTTAACGAGAGTTTTATACCTTACCAAGCAATGATTAACGCACTTTCTGAGCTTACCGGAAAGCAAGCTTACAAATACCGTGCCTTTGAATTGCTGGTAACACTTGATTTGGAAGTATACGTGGCGGTGCGGAGAATTATTGTGCCTGCAGACATAGAATTTGCACGCTTCCACAAGGTGTTGCAGTCGGTGTTTGACTGGCAGAATTGCCATCTTTATGACTTTACTATCTTTGAAGGCAATAAGCGTATACCTGTCGCTAGAATTATTCCATTTGAGGAGGGTCTGGAGTACGATAAAGATGCTTTTTTAATGAAAGGGCATACCTTATCAGAGTTTTTGCCAGAGCACAAGCATATGCTCTATACCTATGATATGGGGGATAACTGGGAACATGAAATCCGGCTTATGCGTGTGATCGAGGATCACGACAAGGAATCACCCTTCTTGCTGGAAGCAAGTGGTCAAACACCACCTGAGGATGTGGGCGGCGTAGGAGGATTTGTGAACTTCCGTGAAATCAGATTGAATCCTAGTCACCCGGAATATGGGGAAATGAAGGAATGGGCAAAGTATTGGACTATGGAGCTTAGTGATTGGAAAAGACGTCCAAGGGTAATACATGATTGAATTGGATCCATAGAAAAAGACTTTTTTCGGGTTTTTGAAACTGAATTCCGATGACACCAATAAGGCGAGAAAAGGAGTAAAAATATGGTATAATTAATATGGGTTTATTCAGAAAGGGGTTACGCTAATGAAGCAGCGTTTATCGGTACGATTGCTGGAAGAAAAGGAAATGGAACTCAAAGGTGGTCTGTACCATCAGACACAGATCAAGTTTGCATATAATTCTAACCGGATTTAAGGCAGCCGCCTTTCTGAAGATCAGACCCGGTATATTTACGAAACGAATACTGTCAATATGGAACAGGATGAAGCGGCAAGTGTTGATGATATTATTGAAACTGTAAACCACTTTTCCTGTTTTGACGATATGCTTGCTCATGCGGATGAGGAACTGACGGAGGAAATGATTAAGGAATTTCACAGGCTCCTGAAACGGAACACATCCGATGAACGCAAAGAATGGTTTCGTGTCGGGGATTACAAGACCAGACCGAACGTCGTCGGCGACATGAAAACAACGGCACCTACAAAAGTCAGCATTGAAATTCAAAAACTGCTTACTGATTATCATCAAAAAAAAGATATTACAATAGATAATATCGTGGATTTCCATTACAGCTTTGAAAGCATACATCCTTTTCAAGATGGTAATGGGCGGGTGGGCCGTATCATCATGTTTAAAGAGTGCCTGGAAAATGATATTATGCCTTTTATCATTGACCATAATCATAAACTGTTCTATTACCGTGGCCTTAAGGAATACAAAACGGAAAAAGGATATCTCATGGATACTTGCCTATCGGCACAGGATCAATACGAAGCAATGGTCTCATATTTCTTTCCGAATATTGAACAATCTGGTCCGGAGATGGATTGTAAGTAATAACAGGTGCTGAATTGCGAAAAAGACCTATAAAGACAATGGATTCCGAAATCCACCCCGCCGCCAAGGGGGATACCAGCTTGGTACGGCATCTTTTTCGACCGTTCAAGGCATGTTGAAGCCATAATCCTGTTGCAACGACTGAACACCTGATGTGAAGCTGGTTTGCGGGGATAGTTATGAAAACATGCTTTGATGTGATAAGATTCTTTCACATCTTTTCTTTTTGGTAGAATGTAAATGGGGTTAGCTGCTGCTTTTCCATATGTTGCAGGTCTGTGCCTGTGCAGTACAGCGGCAGTTATTACCAATTATTATTATGAATAAGGAGATGCGGTGGCATCCGGCGATCCTTGAATCTTCGCTTGTATTCTGTGTTGTAACCTCCCTTGACGATGTATCGGAATACCGATATAATGGATGCAGGTGATGAAAATGATAATACAACAGATTTTGCAGGATATGAAAATGTCCCGTTATCGTTTATCGAAAATCAGCGGGATTCCATGGGCAACTCTCGCAGATATTTATTCCGGGAAAACTCACCTGGATCGGTGTGGTGCAGGAACACTTTCCAAATTGTCCAAAGCACTTGGCATATCCATTGAGGAACTGCTGGCACTGGAAACTGAGCCGAAAAAAAGCACAGCCTCCGGGAAACTAGATAAAAAAACTTACTTGGAAACTGGATTATCGGAGAATATACAAAAAGCGATAAAAGACTATTTGCAGGGCGAAAAGGAGCAGGTGCTATATCTTGATTGCCTGTGGAATGAGTTATATGGAGCCATTAATGCCGACCTTTGGGCTAGCTTGATTACGGAGGAACAGGCAAGCTATCTGCGCGTAAAATATCTTGGCACAGGGGGCAAGGAGGATGATATAAATGATTGATTTTACATTGTGTGAAGTAAATAAATTCAGAGCCTACGGCGGGGCAAATGGGAATAAAATTAATATAATTTATGAGGGAAATAGCTATATGCTTAAATTCCCGCCTGTTCCAAGCCGCAATAAAGCCATGAGTTATACCAACGGATGTATCAGTGAATACCTCGCTTGTCATATCTTTGAATCTATCGGATTCAAAACCCAGGAAACCTTGCTTGGCATCTATACTGATTCACATGGGAAAGAAAAAGTGGTAGTGGCCTGCGGAGATTTTACTGAAGGCGGTAAAAGGCTTATTGAGTTTGCGCATCTGAAGAATACCTGTATCAACAGTGAACAGAATGGATATGGCAAGGAACTTTCCTCCATCATACTGGCAATTGACGAGCAGACGCTTCTGCCGCCGGATCAACTCCGGGATTTCTTTTGGGATATGTTTATTGCTGATGCTCTGCTTGGCAATTTTGACAGGCACAATGGCAACTGGGGTATTCTGGTAGATGAACAGTCTAAGACGGCGGAAATTGCTCCCGTTTACGATTGCGGTTCCTGTCTTTACCCGCAGCTTGCAGCAAAGGATATGGAGGCTGTCCTGAACAGTGAGGATGAGATTGACCGACGGGTCTATGTTTTCCCTACCTCGTCCATTGAGGAAGATGGAAAGAAGATTTCCTACTTTGAATTTATCTCTTCTTTGAAAAATCGAGATTGTACGGCGGCGCTGCAAAGAGTTTCCTCACGGATAGATATGGAAAAGATAAGCACGATCATTAATGAAATGCCGACGCTGCTTCCAGTACAAAAGGAGTTTTATACTGTACTAATTTCAGAGCGAAAGGCAAAAATTATTGATTATAGCATGGAGCAACTTATTAAGCTGGATGGGCAGAAGTCGGAGCAGGAGGAACTGCAAAGCCAGGGACAGCAATTTATTATGTGATATGAATATACTGTAAAAAGAACCGTGCCATTCGCGAAGAATGGTGCTTTGAGTAATATATTGATGGATTGAATTTGACCAGCTTTTGATAATAATCAAGTGCCATATAATACCTTGCCGCCAAGGCCCCACCAGCTTTGTGCGACATCATTTTTGTATCCTCAAGGCATGTTGAAAATTGTGTGTTATTGTCGAAAAAGTGAATAAGAGTATGCATAACATCTTTCGATAAATCTTAGCTGAAAACTAAAGTTTCTCCGAATTGTTGTGCAAAGACATACAGAATGTGTTACGAGGATTGAACGCACTTGAAGCCTTGATGGAATAAGGAGTGGTCAGGACAATCAAAGGGAGCCACAACGAAACCGGAGCCAGACCCGGCCGAAAAGTAAAAATCATCAATCTTGGGTTAGACCCTGAAGAAGCCGTTGCCATGGGGCTGGAAATCGAAAAGGTGGAAAAATCAGGTCGCAAAAAAAGGCGTGGCGAACTATGTTGATCCCGTGTGGGAGGGCTGGCTGCAGCAGTACAGGGTGGAACTGAACGCCATGAGTACACCGCAGTTTATTGCCTGGCTGGAGGGGAAAATCCAATTGTATGGATAAAGGCAAAGTGATACCGCCCGCTAATATCATGCAGGAGAGCCTTGAGCACAGCCTGCATGATAAACTCGGCTGTCCAGATTAATGTTCCAAGGGGCTTAATGGGATCTTCAAAAAGCAGAAGGAGATACACCCAACAGAAATGAATTTCCAGATCTGCTTAAAATCATTGGCGGTATGGTATAATAGGAAGTAAATGGTGAATAAAGGGGAATGCGCATGGAACAATACAGCTGGGCTGTCCAACTGTGGCAGTCATACCAAATATCTTCCGCTGCCGAGCTGGACAAATATCTTAACAGCTTCCGTATCCTGTTTGCGTTCCATTCCGGAAAGATAGAAAACGAGGAAATCACCTATCACGATACAAGGGAAATCTTTGAAAATGGCAAAGTCGCCAATTACACCGGCAGTCCCCGCGCTCTATTCGAACAGCAAAATCAAAAGCTGTGCTATGAGTTTATTAAAGAGAAAATCGTCAAAAAGGAACCACTTAGTGTTGGGCTGATCAGAGAAATCCATAACGTTCTTACCAGTGGCACCTACGACGAGCGAAGGTATATAGAGAACGAAGAACGTCCGGGCGAATTTAAAAAACATGATTATGTAACCGGTATCCATGAGGTTGGTTCCGCCGCGGAAGATGTAGAACGCGATCTGACAGAGCTGATCGCTGAGATGAATTCATACGACGGCGGGAATGTTTTGAAAGCTGCCGCCTATCTTCACGCCCGGTTTGAGTACATTCATCCTTTCGCAGACGGCAATGGCAGAGTAGGCAGGACTCTCTTGAACTATTTTCTCATGACCCATGACCATCCGCCCCTTATTGTCTACGACGAGGATAAGAGGATGTACTATGAGTGCTTGCAGAAGTATGATGAAGTCGAGGAACTAAATTCCTTGTGCGAATTTCTTAAATATGAAACAGAAAAAACCTGGAAAAAGGCGCTGATACTTACCGAAGGCCTAAAGCAGGAGCGCAAGGGCTTGTCGGATTTCACCTAAAGTATGTGACAAAAAAACTATTTGGAAACGAAGGTCATCTCGAAAGGGGTGGCTTTTTCTTTGCCCGATCGTTTACTGGCTTACGTTTTCCGCTGGGTGTGATAACCAGTGTGCTTTTGTTGAAGATATCAAAGGGCTTAGGGCGTAATGCTCTTTTTTTGAACCGAAAAGCCGACATAGCAAACGTTTATTATTTGCAATAATTTAACATTGAAAAGATTAATCTAGTAGAATCATTGAAAAGTCAGGCTGGATTGATTATTGATGCGTTGACAAAGTAAGGTCAATTTAATTGAAGGGCTTTGTAGGAGGACATTCATGTCTATGTACTATGAAGAGAGGTTTGGGGGAATTCTTTAAACGCATCAAGCGACTTCATGAAATAATTATCCATCTAAAAAACAGATATGCTACAATATTTAAAGCACCGGAATATTATCCTTTGAGGATATGTCATCCGGTGCTTTAGGTGTCATATCTCCTCCTATAATGAGAAGATACATGAAATATTAATTTTTAATAAGTGGTTTTTTTTCAAATGTCCTTGACATGGGGACCACTTTACTTGGCAGTCAGCATGATTTTATTAAAACGATATGGGGTGTTGGATATAAATATATTGAAGGGAAGGAATGAATATGAAGCTGAAAATCAAACTTCCTTTACTGTTTTTGCTGACGTTCCTGTTGATTATCCTTTGCGGTGCTTTATATCTAATTACACTTATAGAACATGAAAAGCCTACATTGTCAGGTTCGGAACATGTGCAAATGCTTCTTTTTTTGTTTGTTGTAGCAGGCCTAATATTTGCTATTTTAACAATGTATTTTCATTATAATATTACAAAACCGATTCAGATACTTAATATAAGGCTTAAAAGCGTAAATTTAGGGCGTACTATTACCTCCTTATCCTCAAAAAGGAAGGATGAAATCGGAGAACTGTACAATCATTTTAATGAGATGGAGGAAAGGCTTCATCAGGCACACAAGGAGCAGATTGATATGATTGCAGCCATAGCTCACGATCTGAAGACTCCATTGACTACCATAAATGGATTTGTGGAACTGCTGGTGATGCAGAAAAAACTTTCCGAAAAGGAAAAACAGGAATATTATGAGCTTATCCTAAAGAAATCAAAGTATATGGCAGAACTGATCAGCAGTTTTTCTGCGTTTACCAAAGATGAACTTGATTTAGAAACGATAGAAATGAAACCCATAGAAGTATTGAAACTATTTGAAAACATCGCTGCAGAATATGAAATCGAATTATCCGGACTTGATTATGAATTGAACTGGGAACATTCTTTCAGTGCAAACCAGCTCATAATGATAAATGAACATTTGATACGCCGTGTTTTCGGAAATATTTTCAGCAATGCCGTAAGATATGGTGAAAAGAAAGATCTGAAAGTCTATATGAGCGGCTATACGAGTGGATACTATGCAAATTATCAAGTAGAGGACAACGGCGTAGGAGTGCAGGATAATGAATTGTCTTCCTTGTTTCTAAAGTTTTTTACTATTGATAAGTCAAGGCAAAGTAGCAGTGGTGGGACAGGGCTTGGCTTGGCAAGCTGCAAATCCATTATTGAACATCATGGCGGCGAAATTTGTGCGTTTCGTTCAGATTATGGAGGATTGGGAATCCGGTTTACCCTTCCGCTTGCAGTGTAGAAAAATTGGTACAATTAAATAGATACATTAAATGAAATATCAAAAGTACAAGGGGCTTACTCTGAAAGGTTTAAACTTTAGGGGTTGCCCCTTTTACTTTTATAGTTGATCTTATTATTCAGCACTTCATAATTCTTTATAGTTGCTTTACAAATATTTATTTCTTTTTATCAGCGTTTTATCTTCGCCCTGTATTATTTGTTTAGAACAGATGAAGAAACATATCATTGTCATCTGAACTACAGTTATATCTCAGAAGGGAGAAAAGGCAATGAATAAATTTGGACAGTTAGCAGACAAAAAACCATTAATCGACCTGCATCAAGTCGTCAAGACCTACGAGTCCTCATCTCAACCTTTCACCGCACTTCAAGACATCAACCTGCAGATCCGGGAGGGCGAGTTTGTCGCCGTGGTTGGCAAATCCGGCAGCGGCAAGACGACGCTGATGAACCTCCTGGCGGGCATAGACCGGCCTACGGTTGGAGGGATCACAGTTGCCGGTACACAGCTGCATTCGCTGTCGGAGTCACAGCTTGCGGAATGGAGAGGTCGGACAATCGGCCTGGTTTTCCAGTTTTTTCAGTTGCTTCCGACCTTGACGGTAGTCGAGAACGTAATGCTGCCCATGGACTTCGCAAGGATCGTTCCTGCGACTGAACGTCAATCCAAAGCTCTGGATCTTTTGGATAGGGTCGGTATCAGGGATAAGGCCAACAAGTTGCCTACCACCCTGTCAGGTGGAGAACAACAAAGAGCGGCCATTGCCCGGGCGCTGGCCAACGATCCGCCGATCCTGCTGGCAGACGAGCCGACGGGCAATCTCGACTCGGTGACCGGCGAGGCAGTTATGAAGCTGTTCACCGACTTGAATGCCGAAGGGCGCACCATCCTCATGGTGACCCATGAGCTGGATATCATGCGTTCCATCAGGCGGCAGGTGGTGTTGATGGACGGCCGCATTGCCGATGAGGTCCAGATGCAAGCGGATCATCTGAAGTCAGAGGAGGTGAGGTCATGACACGGCTGTTGTTCGTAAAGCTGCTCAGGGATATGCGAGGGACTTGGGAGCGAATCGTGCTGATGGTCCTGGCCTTGAGTATTACGCTGGTAATGTTCAGTGGGGTGTTATATACATGGGGCATCTCTAGCCGGGATACTTCCAGCGCCTATCTGGGTACTAATCCGGCGTCGGCATCGATTCTCTTTGAACCTGGGCTGAGCGCTGAAGCGATGGCAGCCATTACAGCCGAAGCCCGCAAGCAACCCGGCATCATCGATGCTGCCGTACGTACCCAGTTTACACTTCAGATACAGAATGAAGACGGCGGGTGGGGGGCGAACCCGCTTCAGATCTTCGTCTCGGCACCTGATGACCCGATGAACATAGAATCCTTTAAGGTTGAGCAAGGCAGTCGGCCAACGACTGCAGGGGAGATCCTGATTAATCGCACCTCGCTTGATTTGCTGAATCTGGAGGTTGGAGATGTTGTGGTTGTTCAGGCTCCAAATGGCACACCCACACCACTTCGTATCAGCGGTGTAGTATACTATCCGGCTCTGGCACCTTCAGAACAGGAGCAGAAAGCTCATGGCTTTATTACCACAGCATCGCTGCCTGTCTTGGGAGTACCCGTTACTCTTGACGCTCTTAAGATCCAGGTCGCCGATCAGCCGGGACAAACTGTACCAAGCCGTAACCGGGATGTTATTGTAGCTGAAGCACGGGATCTTGCCGGCTGGCTGCAGCAAACCTATGGCGTGGACGTCCATGAGATTCAAGTTCCAACGCCTTATGCTCATCCTCACCAAGCACAGATGGACTCGGTTCTGCTGGGACTTCTTGCCTTTGGCGTAGCCGGCTTGTTACTCAGCGCGATCCTTGTTGCCACCATGCTCAATGGGCTGTTTACCCAGCAAATTCCTCAGATTGGTATTATGAAGGCCATCGGTGCGAAATCCAGCCGGGTGCTGCAGTTGTACCTGCTGATGACGCTGGTGATAGCCGTCACGTCTACCGCCCTTGCTTTTGTCCCTGGTATCTTCATTAGCCGCGCTTTTGCTCCTATCATTCTTACGTTGCTGGGCATAGATGTCGTGAGCTTCACAGCTCCATTGTGGATGTATGTGGTGGTTATTGCTGCTGGTGTCGGTACGCCGCTTTTATTCTCTCTGGCTTCGCTTGTAAAGACCAGCCGTATGACAGTCCGGGAGGCCCTCGACTATCGAGGCGTTGAACGCCGCAAGGAAACCTCGGCACGCTTTGATGCCGGACTTGGCTGGCTGCGGGGACTTAACCGCATAGTACTTATGGCATTCCGTAACATTTTCCGGCGACGGGCCCGGTTTCTGCTGACCGTCGGGCTCCTGGCCAGCGCCGGCGCCGTGTTCGTTGCAGGAATGTCCACCATGGTTGGCTTCCAGGCATATTTAGAACAAAACAAGGAGTCACGCAATTGGGACGTCGAGGTGCGAATTGCTGTTATCGATCAGGTCCCGGCAGGCACATTGACAAGCCTGGTGGAAAAAATCCCTAACGTAGCCTTCGTTGAGGGATTGAGCAACGTCAAGACCAGCTTCATACCATCAGGACAACAGATCAACATTACACGCACCTATCCCGACCAGGGGCACGGCAGCATAGCCGTAACCGTCGTCCCACCGAATAGCTCGCTCATAGATCCGCCACCCCTCCCGGAAGGACGCTGGCTGCGTTCGGGCGAAGCAGGCACCGTTGTGGTCAGCCGGGATATGCTCACAAAAAACCTGCCCGGCGTCAATTATGGAGACACAATTCAACTGGCAATCGACGGACGTCCCACCAGTTGGCAGGTTGTCGGCATTGCCGATTCTGGAGGACATGGCGGAGGCATCTTCATAACCGAAGAAGGTTTTAAGGCTGTTACCGGTGTGAGCCAGCCCAATCTGCTCCGAATCGTGACCGATAACCATGATGAGGCGACCCGGACAGCCGTGGCTCAAGCCGTCGCCAATGTCCTTACAGATGCGGGAATCGTAGTGCGATCTTCTACGTCTGTCAGCCGTTCCGAAGCTGCCGATGCCGGCCACATGGCCCCCCTCATCTATGTTTTCCTGGGACTCTCCATTGCAATAGGTGTAGTTGGGTTTGCCGGACTGTCCGGGGCGATGAGCACCAATGTGCTTGAACGGACCCGTGAGTTCGGCGTGATGAGCGCAATTGGGGCATCCGCCTCCACTGTGCGCCGCCTCGTCATTCTCGAAGGCATCTTTATAGCTGTGGTAAGTTGCGTGATCGCGGCTATTCCTGTTCCTCTTCTCACGGCAGCGATGGTCGATAATATGCCTATGCCTGTAAAAATGCCTTTCCAGATCTCGGTATCGGGAGTTGCCATTTGGATAATCGTGGTTATTCTTGGCGCAGCGTTGGCCACCTTGGCACCCGCAAATCGGGCATCCCGGCTGACCGTTCGTGAAGCCCTCGCATACTTATAGGAGGGGAAAAGCAATGAAAAACAAAAAAGCTACAATAGTGATTATTATTGTAGTAATCGTACTTGTTTGTTTATACTTCGGTGCAAGCTGGTTGATAGGTCAAATGCAATCCGGTCAAATGCCGGGGCACTTCCGCCCACCGCACTAGAGCCAATGTATCTTGCCATATTGAAATCTTAGCATAATTATGATAAAATTACGCTAAGATCATTATGGAGGTGAATATTATGCCGCAGATTAGACCAGTTTCGGACCTGCGAAATAACTTCGCAGAAATTTCAAAGATTGTGCATGAAACATCAGAGCCAGTTTTTTTAACTAAAAATGGTTATGGTGATATGGTAGTAATGAGCATTGAAGCCTATGAACGCAAGCTATTTGAAGGTGAAATTTACTATAAATTAAAAGAAGCAGAATTGGAAGCAAAATCAACCAATGTGCGCTATACGCACGAAGAAGTATTTTCAGATTTGAAAAGAAGCTTGGCCGACAAGATAGGTAAGGATAATGTATAAGTTAACGTTTTGTAGAACCTACAAAAGCCGAGTTACCTGATTTGGTATGCTCGGCTTTTTCAATTATTTGCGATTAAATAGTTCCCTCATTATAGGATGAATAGAATATTGGTTATTCCTTCTACTGCTTTTCTTTCATTCAATTTAACCAATGAAGGTTATAAATCTATTTCCCTTGTTCCTTCAAAAATTCTATAAAGGACTGCGAAGCCATAGATACCGGAATATTCTTTTTCAGCGCAATCCCTATTTTACGTTCCGGTATGGCAGGGGAGACCGGAACTTCCTTCAGTATACCTAAAGCCAGTTCCTCAGAAACAAAGTTTTTGATCACAGAGGCAATCCCCAACCCGATTTTGGCAAATTCAATTAAAATATCCATACTGCTAATCTCAATTTCAGGTGTAAAGCTAAGATGATTGGCCTCAAAATAGTCGTCGATATGGATCCTTGACAGATTCTTATCCTCTAACATGAGAAGTGGATAACTTAGAAGATTCTCCAGTCGGAGAGCACTTTTCGGGATGTCATATTTTCTGCCTGCCACAAAGATATCTTGAATGGCCATTAACTCGATATACTCCATGTTGCCCTTGTCCATGGGAATACTGATAATTCCAAAATCAAGCTGCCCTTGTTCTAAAAGTTTCAATGTATCCGGTGAAGGCCGATTGATAATTTGAATTCGGATGCCTGGATATAGATAATGAAATGCTTCCAGATGAGGTAAAAAGAAGTACCTGCAAAGCGTATTACTTATGCCCACTTTGACAATGCCCTCAGTCCTCTTTTTAAGTTTTTCAAGCATCATTTCTCCATTGTTCAGGGTTTCAAAGGCACTTTTCACGTAATCATAAAGAATCTGACCCTCTGTTGTAAGGGTGACACCTCGAGAATTTCTGATAAAAAGGGTACAACCAGTTAAGGCTTCCAATTTTTTAATCGATTTGCTGATGGCTGGCTGGCTAATATAGAGAATTTTTGCAGCTTCAGAAATGCTCTGATACATAGCGGTGAAATAAAAAACCTTATAGAGTTCTGTATTCAACATAATATAACCTCCGGTTATGAATATCATGAAAAATAGGCATTACCATTATAGCAAGAATTGGAGTAGGATGGAAATAAATGAATTAATAAATTAGGGAGGATTAATTATTGAAGCAATTTAAAAAACATTGTTACCTTATAAAATGGGGTAAAAGCTTTTAATGTAAACACAAATTTTGAGATTGATAAAAAGAATAAGGAGATTAAAATGGGAAAAACAATCGCCGAGAAAATATTTGATGCACACAGGGTAAACATGCCGTTTCCAAATACGCATGTCTTAAAATTGGATAGGGTTTTCTGTCACGAAATTACCACACCGATTGCCATCACGGATCTTATGGCCAGGGGAATGGACAGAGTCTTTGATCCCACGAAAATAAAAGCTGTCATAGACCATGTAACACCTGCCAAAGATTCTAAAACCGCTGAACAGGGTAAGATACTCCGTGATTGGGCTAAAAGGCATAATATCCAAGACTTTTTTGACATTGGGAGAAATGGTGTCTGCCATGCAATTTTTCCAGAAAAAGGATTTGTGAGACCCGGTTATACCGTGATCATGGGGGATTCCCACACCTGTACTCATGGAGCCTTTGGGGCTTTTGCAGCAGGTGTCGGTACGACGGACCTTGAAGTGGGGATACTCAAAGGTGTCTGTGCCTTCCATTTTCCAAAAACCATTAAAATTGTGCTTAATGGCAACTTACAACCGGGAGTTTATGCCAAAGACCTGATACTTTTTATTATTAAAGAACTGACTGTAAACGGTGCAACAAACATGGTCATAGAATTTACAGGACCGGTTATTGATACAATGTCCATGGAATCACGTATGACATTATGTAATATGGCCATTGAAGCCGGAGGCACCTGTGGAATATGTTATCCGGATATGACAACTGTCGAATACCTATGGGAATTCATTAAAGACGAATTCAACTCAAAAGAAGACGCTTTACTGGAATACTCAAAATGGATTTCGGATGCAGATGCTTCCTATGAAAAAGTCTATGAATACGATGTTACCACCTTAGAACCGATGGTTACTTTCGGGTACAAACCAGATCAGGTAAAAACAGTTAATGAAATGTCAGGTGCAAAAATTGACCAGGTTTATATAGGAAGTTGTACCAATGGTCGTATCGAAGATTTGAGAATTGCTGCAAGTATCCTTAAGGATAAAAAAATAAGTGATGACGTGCGGGCCATTGTAAGCCCTGCAACGCCAGCTATCTTTTCAATGGCTTTAAAAGAAGGCATCATTGAAATTTTCCAGAATTCCGGTTTTTGCGTGACAAACCCAACTTGTGGAGCTTGTCTGGGTATGAGTAATGGGGTTCTTGCTAATGGTGAAGCCTGTGCTTCTACAACCAACCGAAATTTTAATGGCAGAATGGGAAAAGGCGGTACCGTTCATCTGATGAGCCCTGCTACTGCTGCAGCTTCAGCAATTTCAGGAAAAATAACAAATTCTAAAGTTTATAAAGCGTAAGTATCGGAGGGAAAGATGAAAAAATTTAATGGAAACGTCTTATTCTTGGATCGAAGTGACATCAATACCGATGAAATTATTCCGGCAAAATATCTTACCGAAATCACCAAAGAGGCCTTGAAACCCTATCTATTGGAAGATTTGTCTCTTAATGGATTTGGCATTGAGGATATTAAAGACAAAGCTGTGCTTGTCACAAGAGCAAATTTTGGTTGTGGTTCTTCCAGAGAGCATGCTCCCTGGGCGTTAGAAGTAAATGGAATCAATGTAGTGATAGCCGAGAGCTTCGCAAGAATATTCAGACAGAACATGTATAATTGTGGTATGTTTGCTATAGAATTACCATCAGAAAAGATGGAATATCTTTTTGAGAACTACGCTGGAAAAGATACTTCCATAACTATTGACATGGATAACGATAAGATTATTGTAACTTCATCAGACCAATCAGACGAACTAGATTTTAAAGTCGGCGAATTTGACAAAACACTTGTTAAAGAAGGCGGCTGGGTAGGTTACGCTGATAAAAACTATTGATTTGTAAGCCCATTAGATTCTCGCATTAAGGTAGCTGGACTGGACGAGGTGTAAATGAGGTAGTACGGGAATTAGGATGAAGTTAAAACTATGAGTTAAAGGCGCTAATCAGATTTATAGACTGATTGGCGCTCTTTTATATTTATAGGATTTCTCTCTTGAGTTTGATTTACTTTGTGGCTCCTAAACGTAATGGAACGTATTCAATAGCATGGGAAAAGCAGCTGGATAGGGAAACAAATTGCCTCGGCATTTTCTATAGGCAATGAGATCGGGAAGTAAATTTGCCTAAAATGGAGGAATTAAAAATTGCCTGTGACCGTCTGGGCGATTTTCTGGAGGGGTTTCGGCAGGCCTAATGGGATAAAAGGGGTGATTTCCTCCCTTCTGTATAATGTTCTGGGTGAGGAAGAGAATATTCGGGACGGTGATAAGTATTCGTGTATACATTGTTAATATGGCAAGAAGAATAGAAAAAATAAAGTATAATAAATGCATTAAATTTATTGAAAAGGTTTAATTTTAAGAAAACCCTTAGTACCTTTGACAAAGTCGAGTGTTCTAAGAAGTATGGAGGAAGAAATTTATGAGTAGTTTTAAAAGAGTGATGGTAGCCAATAGAGGCGAAATCGCGATTAGGGTATTTAGAGCTTGTAATGAGCTGGGAGTAAGGACTGTCGCGATATATTCCAACGAAGACAAATACTCCCTCTTCAGAAGCAAAGCCGATGAGGCTTATCTCATCGGTGAAGGCAGAAGTCCTGTTGACGCTTATCTAAATATTGAGGAAATCATCAGTCTGGCAATCAAAAAGGGCGTAGATGCAATCCATCCAGGATACGGCTTTTTGTCGGAAAATCCTGAATTTGCCAAGCGTTGCGAGCAGGAAGGTATCGAATTCATTGGACCGACGGCAAAGATGATGGACTCGCTGGGCGACAAGATCAAGTCAAAGATTGTCGCCAAGGAAGTCGGAGTCTCGATCATTCCGGGTTATGAGAAGGATCTTAAAACTGTGGCTGAAGCAAGAAGGCACGCGAAAGAATGCGGTTATCCTCTGATGCTTAAGGCAGCTGCCGGAGGCGGCGGAAGGGGAATGCGGATCGTCAGAGACGAAAGTGAGCTGGAGTCTGGCTTTTTAAGCGCTAAAAGCGAGGCGAAAAAAGCCTTTGGCATTGATCATATTTTTATGGAAAAATACATTAAAAAACCCAAACATATCGAAGTGCAAGTCCTCGGGGACAAGTACGGCAATATAGTACACATGTTTGAAAGGGACTGTTCAATCCAGAGAAGGCATCAGAAGGTCGTGGAGTTCACGCCAGCCTTTTCAATCTCCCAGGAAATTAGAAATAATATTTATCAGGACGCTCTGAAGATTGCCAATGCTGTAAAATACAGGAGCGCCGGAACCCTTGAATTTCTGGTAGACAACCAGGGAAATTATTATTTCATCGAGATGAATCCGCGGATCCAGGTTGAGCACACGGTTACAGAGATGGTTACGGGAATAGATATCGTCCAGGCACAGATCCTGATCGCCCAAGGATACGCCTTGAATTCTCCTGAGATCGGGATAAACTCCCAGGAGGATATCATGCTCAATGGGTATTCTATTCAATGCAGAATCACGACAGAGGATCCCGCGACTAATTTTGCCCCTGACACAGGGAAGATCGAATCCTACAAGACGGGTTCGGGATTCGGGATCAGATTGGACGGCGGAAACGGATTCACTGGCGCAGAAATCAGTCCCTATTATGATAGCCTCCTCTTCAAGAACATCTCCTGGTCCAGGAGTTTTCAGGATGCCATCAAGAAATCCATCCGATCTATAACGGAGACACAGATTACTGGGGTCAAGACCAATATGGGATTTTTGATCAACGTTCTCAATCACTCGCAGTTTCTGAACGGAGAATGCCATACCGGTTTTATCGAGGAAAATCCTGACTTAATCTCCCTTACTCAGAAATCGGATGATGAAAGCCGGCTTCTGAAATTCCTCGGCAATGTGGTAGTCAATGAGACGAGGGGGTTAAAGCAGGATTATGACGTTCCCAAGGTACCCGAAATCGAAGGTATTAGTCTGAACGATCTGAGTGGGACCAAGCAGATCCTTGATGCTCAAGGTGCAGAGGGGCTTGTCAACTGGATAAAATCTCAGAAGAAAGTATTGCTTACAGACACGACCATGAGGGATGCCCATCAATCGCTGATGGCGACAAGGATCAGGACCAAGGATATGGTTAAGATTGCCAAGGCTACTTCAGTCTACGGCAATGATCTATTTTCTCTTGAAATGTGGGGAGGTGCTACCTTTGACGTGGCCTACAGATTCCTCAAAGAGTCTCCTTGGGTAAGGCTGGAGCAGCTGAGGAAACGAGTCCCCAATATCCTCTTCCAGATGCTCATAAGAGGAGCGAATGGGGTAGGCTATAAGAACTATCCGGATAATGTCATCAGAGAATTTATTAAAGAGTCAGCAGTCACGGGCATTGATGTCTTTAGAATCTTCGACTCTCTAAATGAGTTGAGAGGCATGGAACTCTCTATCGAGGAAGTCTTAAAGAACGGGAAGATCGCTGAAGCCTGTATTTGTTATACGGGAGACATCCTCGACAGTAAGAAGGAAAAGTATAACTTAGATTACTATATCAAGCTTGCGAAAGAGATAGAAAAAACCGGTGCCCATATTCTGTGTATAAAAGACATGTCGGCCCTCTTAAAGCCCCATGCGGCTTATAAGCTGGTCAGCACCTTGAAAAACGAGATCGGTATTCCCGTTCATCTTCATACCCACGACACCACAGGTAATGGGGTGGCAACTGTACTCATGGCTGTGGAAGCGGGGGTAGATATTGTGGACACTGCGTTTAACAGCATGTCAGGACTTACCAGCCAACCAGCCATGAATTCCATTGCTGCAGCTCTTAAAAATATGGAAAGGGACCCGGGAATTGATTTAAAAGGAATCCAAAAGGTGTCTGACTACTGGGAAGCGGTACGACCGGTTTATGGCAAATACGAGTCGGGCTTGAGATCGGGATCTGCTGAAATTTACAAGTATGAGATTCCCGGGGGGCAGTACTCCAACCTTAAACCTCAGGTGGAAAGTTTCGGGCTTGGGCATAAATTTACCGAGATTAAGGAAATGTACAAGACAGTTAACGAGATGTTGGGGGATATCGTTAAAGTCACTCCGTCCTCGAAAGTCGTAGGAGATTTTGCGATATTTATGGTCCAAAATAACCTCACTCCAGAGAATATTTACGAGAAAGCAGAGCATATGACCTTTCCTGATTCTGTCGTAGCTTATTTTAAGGGGATGATGGGCCAGCCCATGGGAGGTTTCCCAGAGAAACTCCAGAAGCTGGTCCTGAAGGGGGAAAAACCCATCACTGAGCGTCCAGGCGAACTGCTCCCAGATGAGGATTTTGACAAAATCTCTAATCACCTGAGGGATAAATTTGAGTTTGAACCAACTAAGAAGGATATCCTGAGTTATGCCTTGTATCCGGAAGTGTTTGAAGGATTCTTGAAAATTGTAGCCGAATACGGAGACCTGAGCAGGCTCGGGAGCGACGTGTTCTTCCATGGTCTACATGAAGGGGAGATTATCGAGGCTGAGGTCGCAGAAGGAAGGAGTCTAATGATCAAGCTCCGCTCCATTGGAAAGCCGGATCTGGAAGGATACAGAACTCTGGTATTTGAAGTCAACAGGAATAGAAGAGAAATCAAAATCAAGGACAAGAACTGGAGCGACATCAACCTTCTTACCCAGTCTGGAGAATACAGTTTGACGGAGATGGCAGACCCTGACAATAAGAATGAGATTGGATCCCCTATCCCAGGGACTGTGGTGACGTTAATGGTACAAGAAGGAGATCAGGTAACCCAAAATCAGACCCTCGTGGTTGTCGAAGCTATGAAAATGGAAACAAGGATAACGAGTTCTATCTCAGGGATTGTCAGATCGGTGAATATTAAGGAAGGGCAGCAGGTCAAGGCTGGAGAACTCCTTATTGTTGTCGAATAATCGGTATTAGTAAAAAAGTTATGCCTATTCTAAATTGGCCCGCGAAGTCCAATTTGGAATAGGCATTTTATATGAGGTTTGTCACCCTGAGGCTTATCCTGTTTCTTCAAATTCGACACTGGTGACGAATTTGACCTTACTCAGGTGCTCATCCTTCTTGGGATGAAAAGTTAAATCTTGGTTAGAAGGAAATTGAACTGTAAGGTAAATGAATAGTAAAACCCCGGATTAATCCGGGGTTTTAGAGGAATGTTTCGCTAATTAGATGGTTTCTTGTAATATGGATTATCAAGATAAGTGTTGCAAATGGAGCAGTAGATCTTCTCTTCAAGTGGATGATCACTTGCACTAAATAAAGTATTTTTACACTTTGGGCAGAAAAATTCAAACATCCTCGCTAACTCTTTCCTGTTTTTAAAATCTTTCTGCTTCGCTTCGCTATAGGTATTATACTAGAAATTCAGACAAATTTAACTATAATATTGAAGATATCCCTTATTTCAAAGCCTAACATACTAGGAACTTAAAAACTGAAAGGCAGATGATAAGAAGGTTTGCCATATTGAAATCTTAGCATAATTATGATAAAATTACGCTAAGATCATTATGGGGGTGAATATTATGCCGCAGATTAGACCAGTTTCGGACCTGCGAAATAACTTCTCAGAAATTTCAAAGATTGTGCATGAAACATCAGAGCCAGTTTTTTTAACTAAAAATGGTTATGGTGATATGGTAGTAATGAGCATTGAAGCCTATGAACGCAAGCTATTTGAAGGTGAAATTTACTATAAATTAAAAGAAGCAGAATTGGAAGCAAAATATACCAATGTGCGCTATACGCACGAAGAAGTATTTTCAGATTTGAAAAGAAGCTTGGCCGATAAGATAGGTAAGGATAATGTATAAGTTAAAGTATTTACCTTTAGCGCAAAAGGATTTAAGGGATATTACAAGTTACATCGCCGGAATCCTTAAAGCACCTGAGGCAGCATTGAATTTAGTTGATGCTCTTGAAAATTCTATATATCGGCTTCAACAATTTCCTTATTCAAGTAAAGTGTATCAACTAACTCAACCACTTGAAGCTGAATACAGAATGTTGAGTGTAAAAAACTATTGTATTTTCTATGTAGTGAGAGAACTCGAGATAGAAATACACAGAATTATTTATGCGAAGATGGATATTAAAAACCTTATCATATAGCGAATCTAGCGAAAGCGTTGTATGTTTCGCTTAAGCACTAGGGCAACTTCTCTTGTTGGTAATGAAATAATCATTCATAAGGAGCTGGCGAAATAGTGAATACTACAGTTTTCTTCTATAATAAGAACGCTCATGAATTTTTATAAATACAGTAAAGGCAGACATGAGTGAGCACTACAGAAGATTTGAGGAATACCTTCTCCCTGAGAGCACCATTCTGGATGCGGGTTGTGGCTCAGGCAGGGACAGTCTTTTTTTTTTAAGCCAAGGATACAACGTTTCTGCCTTTGATGCGTCGATAGAAATGGTAAATTTGAGCTCGAAACTAACTGGCTTGTCTGTTCAGCATGCAAAATTCGAGGACGTCAACTTTGATATTATGTTTAAGGGCATCTGGGCCTCAGCATCCCTCTTGCATGTTGATAGAGGGTCTATTAAGGACATACTGCAAAGACTGGCAGTAATGCTTAACAAGGGTGGCGTGTTTTATATGTCCTTTAAATATGGCGACAAGGTTTATCAGAAGGACGACAGATTATTCAACTGCTATGATGAAGGTGCCTTCAATGAAATGTTGTCTGCCATCCCAGAGCTAACAATTCTTGAATTATAAGGGACAAGGAACCTGTCCCCCCGTCCCTCCCTTAAAACAAGATAAGGCTTTGCCGCGGTAGAATTATATTTACAATTATACCCGAAAGTGGACTAAGAAATCTAAAAAACCACAGGCCTTTTAACTCACAAATAAAGTTGCTCTGAAATATTATCACCTAATACACGTTCTCGAAGGTAGTTGTCAGACGTTACCCTTTCTAGACTGAATCAGCCAATTTCAGACAATACTGGATTGGCTGTTTATTTTCAATAGATTTATCTAATGGTATAATATTTAAGAACGTTATGACTGAAAGGATTGAATTAGTGGTTACCAGCAATGATCAATCTAAAACGACTACCTATAAAGAACTGATTGCGTTGATCCATGGGGAGGGTACCTTCGAACTTGACTGGCAGCTGATTGAAGCAACTCTGGAGTCCACCCAATTCGCCTACCAGGAAGAAGTCTACCGACACTATCGTGAGAATGCTTATGAAGCTTTTTTACTGCTTGGATTTTCAGATAAATCCGTCGTCACGTCTGAATCACTTCGTTATCTCAGGCTCATAGCCGCTACCTTTGTGAAGAAATTAGCCATGAATCCGGATCTTGAAGTATTACGTGAAAAGGTAATGCTTGAAATAGATGACCATGAAGTAGAGCAGCTCTTGCAACAAGCGCCTTATCTAAAAGGGGCTGAATACTTAACGGACGTTTGGCTAAAAAAGGCCTGGGAAACCCTGAATCAAACCTTTGCTAAAATGATCAGGACCTACAAGGGCAGTGTCCAAGGATTTTTTGCAGCCTACAATCCGAATGTGCATTTAGTGGGACGTGTCTTCTTTCACCTTGTGGAGAGCAAGAAAGAGGACTATCCCTTTGCTTTTTTGGCTACCTATACAGGGGATGTCTCGCTGCAGGGTAAAGCGAAACACCTGCCCCTTAAAAATGCGCTGCAAGACTATGGGGAAAATAGTAGAAAGCTGCTGGAACTCCTGGCGACCGTACATAAGGCCTCGGAGAACAGTGCCTTTATATCAGAACTTGTGGATTCGGGAGAACTCTTCTATCCGCTCAGCTTAACTGCGGAGGAAGCCTATACGTTTCTTAAGGAGATACAGCTCTACGAGGAAGCCGGTATTTTATGCCGTATGCCTAATTGGTGGAAGAATAAGTCCGCCTCTTTGAAAATGTCGGTCAGCGTGGGAGAAAAAGCTCCTTCTCGCTTGAACTTTGAAGCACTTGTGGATTTCAAAGCAGAGCTGTTTCTCGGCGGAGAATCCATGAAGGCTGATGAGTTGAAGCGGTTGCTTACGGAGGCAGAAGGCCTTGTTTTAATTAAAGGAAAATGGGTGGAGGTCAATCATGAACGCTTGAAGGAAACACTGAAGGCCTATGAAGAAGCCCAAAAACTCATGGACCAGATGGATCTCAGTATGATAGAGGCCATGCGCTTCCAATTGACGGCACAAAAAGTCTTGAATCTTTCGGAAGAAGCTTGTGAACTTGAAGTAAGCAATGGAGAATGGCTCAATTCGGTGCTAAAGAAGCTTACGAATCCGGATGTGATCGAAGCGGTGGCCTGTGGCGAAGGGTTTCAGGCTAATTTGCGTACCTACCAAGAAAGGGGCTTGAACTGGCTCCATTATATGAAAACTCTCGGACTCGGTGCCTGCCTTGCGGACGATATGGGCTTAGGGAAAACAGTTCAGGTCATAGCGCTTCTAAATAATATTAGAAGTCAAACCCAGGAAAAAGCGTTACTGATTGTCCCTGCTTCACTGATTGGGAACTGGGTCAGTGAAATCACAAAGTTTGCACCGTCCTTGAACTACTGTGTCCTCCACCCTTCGGAAAATAGGGGCCTGCAGACCAGCGCCGACGTTTTGGCGAAGGATTATGACCTCTATATTACGACTTATGGCATGCTTGCAAAGCACGATTGGTTAAAAACGATGACTTGGGATTCCTTAATTTTGGATGAGGCCCAAGCCATTAAGAATCCAGGCACCAAGCAAACAAAGGGTGTGAAGCAATTAAAGGCCTCCTATAAACTGGCCATGACCGGGACGCCCATGGAAAATCGTCTGGCTGATTTATGGTCCCTCTTTGATTTTCTGAATAAAGGCTTGCTGGGCAGTGCCAGAGAGTTTACTAATTTTACAAAGAAGCTCCAGGATACTCCGGAAGGATATGCCCGATTGAAGCGAGTTGTCTCCCCCTTTATGCTCAGACGGTTAAAGACCGACAAGACAGTTATCTCGGATTTGCCGGAGAAAATCGAAATGAAAACGTATTCGACCCTTACAAAAAAACAAGTGGTCCTTTACAATAAGATTGTCAATGACCTTAAGGCTAAGCTTGAATCGACTGAGCAGGGAATTGAACGCCAAGGGCTCGTCCTTTCCTCGCTGATCAAGCTCAAACAGATTTGTAATCACCCCGATCAATTTATGGGTCAAAATGACTACGTTGAAAATGAAAGCGGCAAATATGCAAGGCTGCGTGAGATCTGTGAAACCATCGTTGAGAAGCGGGAACGGGTACTAATATTTACTCAGTTTAAGGAGATTACCGAGCCCCTGAATCGGTTTCTGGAGACGATCTTTCAGCATCCGGGACTTGTTTTACATGGCGGGACCTCCGTGGCCAAACGTAAGGAGCTGGTCGCTGAATTCCAGGGTTCCGAGTATGTACCCTTTATGGTCCTCTCCATAAAAGCCGGCGGAGTCGGTCTTAACCTAACCTCTGCCAATCACGTGATCCATTTTGACAGGTGGTGGAATCCGGCGGTTGAAAATCAGGCTACAGATCGGGCCTTTAGGATTGGTCAGAAAAAGAATGTGATTGTTCATAAGTTTATTACCAAGGGTACCATCGAAGAAAAGATTGATCTGATGATTGAAGATAAAATAAAACTGCAGCAAGATATTATGCCAGACAGTCAGGAAAGCTGGATTACTGAGCTGGATAACCAACAGCTTATGAATTTGTTTACACTCTCTAAATAAAGTTGGGGAGGGATAATGTATGGCATATTACACTGGATTTCCAGCCTACGTCTCGGTGGCAGAAAAAAGACGCAAGGCCCAAAAAAGTGTCGAGAAACTAAGAAAGAAAAATCCTGATATCTGTCCCGTGATGATTGAAGGAACAAAACTGTCCAAAACCTGGTGGGGTAAGGCCTGGAATGATAATCTGGAGAGCTATTCAGACTTTGCCAACCGAATCGGGCGAGGCCGTAGTTATGTGCGTCATGGAGCGGTGCTGGATCTGAAAATTACACAGGGAGAAATCAAGGCCCTTGTCCAAGGGAGCGTTTCCAAACCTTATCAAGTAACGATTAGCATACTACCGCTGTCCGACGCTGTCTGGCAAGGGATTACAATGAGCTGTGCAGGGAAGATTGATTCATTGCAAGAACTGATTGTGGGTAAGTTTCCTAAGACCCTAAGAGAAGTGTTTACCGCCAAGGGCCAGGGTTTGTTTCCAGACGCTAAGGAAATCAGGTTTCAATGTAGTTGCCCTGACGGGGCTTATATGTGCAAACACGTGGCGGCAGTGCTCTATGGGGTAGGCGCTCGGCTAGACGAGGATCCCACTTTGTTTTTCGTACTGCGCAAGGTGAAGATGGAGGACCTTATTTCACAAGCCATCAGTCAGAAAACCGAGACCTTCCTGAAAAAATCAAATGTAAAGAGTCGTAGGATAATTGAGGATAGGGATATTGGCGATCTGTTTGGAATTGAGATGGAAAGTAAAGCCGAAACGAAGCAAGTGACGAAGAGGGGGAAGGCGAAAAAGCCGAAAAAACCTTAAAGTAAGAGGCTGGAGCAAAATTGCTTCCAGCCTTTTGATATTGCGCGTAACAACCTATTCAAGATATGAAAGCGGTGCTCTTGATAATCCTAGTGCCTCGCTTATTAAACTTGCAGAATTCTATAAAACTAGTATCGACTATCTAGTGGGACTGACAAATAATAGAAAACCCAATCGCTAAGAGAAGCACTGGATTTTTCCGGTATCAATATTTCCAGACTTAATCATAGATATGAGTGTAGTTTTGGTTTTTAATCTTAAACATAGAATTGTTCGGCTGATGTCAGGTTGGTTGCGGACGAATCATCATCATCTTCGTCGTACCTAGATTGAATATAATCAAGCACCCCAAGCTCTCGTTGACGAGCTTGGGGTGCTTGATATTTTGTTGGAGAAATCGATTATTTGTTACGTCATCATGCGCGGGAAATCCTGTTTACCATGAAGTACTCGATGAACTTCCACCGTGTTCTCTTCCATAACTAGGATGTAGAAAACAAGATAGGGATCAGCAACGATCATTCGATAGCCTTGTCCAGCAATCTTCGTGTCTAACGGTACTGAACCCATGAGAGGGAAGTCTGCCAGCCTGCCTAGGGACTCTTTTATCTAAAAAAAGTTAGTTGATACGTGTAATGCGAGAAAACTCTCGTTTGGGAATCACCATTGGATGTTATCCGCTTCTACATTATCGAATTGGATTCCACTTTCTGTACCGGAAAGTACAACAATTTTCGATGCTTTAACATTATGGAGGCTTAGAGTGCCGTCGTTCGGTGGATCAATAAAGATTGTTCCTTTGACAGTAACGTTTTTAAGACTGTCATGGTTACCTTGTATATATAGACTGTACCCTAAGCTTACGTTTTGTAAGGTTAGGTTGTCTCCCCGGATGACTAAGGTGTTATTAAACTCTCCAGGATTGTTGCTATCCGTACCTCCCAAAGTGCTATTATTAGCTGTTAGCAATTCATGGGAAGATAATTGATTGGCAACATTATCGGTTACTACTGCTTGGCCACCTAATACAGAGATATTTTGCGAGAAATTTAATTTAGTGTACTTTAGTGTCGCTTCATTTAATATTTTATCCGTAAGAATAACAGGAGCAAAATCTCGAGCTGCCAAAGGTATACCAGTCAAAGCGTCAACCAGAGTTTCACCGTTTGCTACGTATACGGCACGGTATTTTAGGTCAGTGGCGAAATTCTTTAGAACTTCTAAATTCGTGTCATACTTGGTAGCACCGGCATAACGTTTTTGGTGACCCGGGAGACTATTCTTAACGGTTTCAGACACTACCGCTGTTCCACCTATAACATAGCTATCTGTGATTAAACCTTGAATACTATCGAGATATTCTTTTACTTGTGGAGGAAGTTGACTTTTTGTCGTGGCCAGAACGGGCATTTTCTGGGCAGAAGCAATTGAACCAATCGAAAGCGCATCTGAAGGACTAACCCAACCAGCTACCACGGCAATCTTAGTGAATTTAGCTCCTAAAGCCTGCATCTTTTTAGCTATATTTACAGACGTTTCATACTGATCATAACCACCCAGTTCAATCGGAATGATCCCCATAGATTTTAGCTCATTGATAACTGCCGGTTTGATGACCGCCGTGCCGCTCGTGATATAAGCTTTTGTCGGTTTGAGACGAACAATTTCTGCTTTTGTATACGGATTCAATTTGCTATTTTCATCTGTCAAAAGTATTGGAGCGTTAAGCAAAGAAGCCAGGGGTCCTGCAGCCATCGCATCGATTAGGTTTGGTTGCATCCCTGCAGAAAGAACGATTGAATCTGAGGTTTCTTTCCAGCCCTCCTGGGCAATTTTGGCGGCGGTATCATACTGGTCGTATCCGCTAAAACGAATTACAGGGTTAACGGAAGGGGTTGTTGGTAACTGAATTTTGTTGGCAACAGGAATAATTTGAATAAAGTATTGGTTATCAAAATAATTGGGAAAATCATTCTTGGAGACGGTCAATAAATTTCTGTCTTGGTAAGCCATATAATTTACTTCTCGACTTAGAAAGGATATCGCGTCCAATTTTGTAAAGCTACCTTTACTATTGAGAGTATTATCGTAGACGCTCGATGTTCTGGGAAAAGGCTGATCCGCTAGTCTAGTATTGGCCGTATAAAACCGTTGATAGACGGGATCAAAAGCTACATCGGTAAAGGGAGAATCTAATCTGGTAAGATAATTTAAATCCTTATCAAAGATATTGCCAATACCATTAAACAGATATTGACCATCGGGGGAAAGGCGAAAATCATCCGATAGTAGCAGAATATCTGAATTTTGTTCGTTACGGGACATTAAGTCATGAGCAGGGCCAAAAACCCCGTTGTTAATGGTGTAGTTATAAACATTAATAATACTGCGAGTATATAGATCTTCTTCTACCATATATAATTTATCGTTGGAAATTAATAGTTGGGCAAAACCCTGTGAATCAAGCATGCGCTCAGTTGGATAATATAGATGTGAGTTAAGAACACTTGCGTTACTTAGGTATGCTTCACTATTCTGAGTCGTTTTATCAACAATTTGTCCAGTGCTGCGAGAGTAGCTGGAAATCTCTATTCCTTGAGACGTATAGGCAACAAGATACAGATAGCCCCCGTCTACAGCGATATCGTCTGGAACGCTACTAAGTGGTATTTTCTTGGTTAGACTAAAATTATTAGCATCAATAATGGCCACTGTTCCTGACGAAGCTTGCTGAAGCGAGTTTTGATTGCCACGTTGCATAAGGGTTACATAAAGTTCGTTATTATCAAACGCCATTTTTTCCGGCGGCAGATCTAATTGGAGGAAAGAAATCATCTTAGTCTTATAATTAACAGCGTAGATTCTGCGGTTGGTATTGTCAGTTAAATAAATTACCGGTCGATTGGGATCAATCAGGGAATCAGTCGGTTTAAAATTAATAGGTATTACCGGACTGAGGGGGTCTGGCTGAAAAGGTTGAGGGGATGTACCCACGTTGGAGGTCTCAACAACCATGCCATTGTCACCAGCTGTCAGGACAATAAGCTTACCATTTTGATAAAAAACATGACGGACATAACCATGGGCTGAAAAAGTAGTATTTTGCTTAAAAGTGCGAAAACCATAAGGATTGTTGTAGTCATAATTATAAGCTTTAACCAGTCTGGTGTCTTGTCGATCAGCGACATAAAAGTCATTGGTCTCAGAATTAAAGGCAATGGAAGCTAAAGCATTTGGTAAAGAAGTAACAGGATTAAGGTTAGCATCCATAACAACGCAATCTGTCGTAAATAGATATTCACCATCGGCAGAGAGAAACATGTCTTTTGGCAAATTAGTGACATCATTAAATAATTGAGAGAAATTATTGCTTCTAACCCCAACATCGGAAACATCGTAGCTAGACACTTTAACAGAACTAGTCTCAATGAATGAATAGAGTCGATTCATTTTCGGGTTAAATATTAGCTGACTCTTAGAATCAATTTCAGCGCCCGAAGCGATCTTTTGTTTTGTCTGACGAGAATAGGTGAGCAAGCTATGATCTGCTTTGTTGTACGGGACAATATAAATGGAATCTTTGTTGACGACCATGTCATTTGGAACATAGTCCAGCTGTATTTCATCCGTTATCGTAAACGTAGTGGTATTAATGATTTCAATGGAGCCGGTTGCGGAAACATCAATCAGAGGATCAATGTTTGATTTTTGTAAGGCAACAAAAAGTTCGTCGTTTTCTACGGCCATTTTAATTGGAATGCCATCAAAATTAAGTGACGATATTGCTTTGGTCGCATAATTGACGGCGTAAACTCGTTTGTTTAGATCAGAATCTATTAAATATAAGATTGGTTTGTTAGGATTAAGAATTGCTTTAGAAAAAGGAAAGTTTAGATTAAGAATAGGTGTTAGGGGGATGTTTAAGTTGTCATTGGCATTCGCAACAGGAATCGAAACTAAAGAGAGTTGGAAGGCGACTAGAAAGATCGTCAGTGTCGTTAAGATTCTCTTAATGATTGAGTTGTTATGCTTCTTAAGACATCGAATTTTCAATAATGTATCTCCCTTTCTCTTTACTAAATTAAATCTTGTAGATTAAGAATAACTAATTATTAGCCCTAACTCAACTGGCAAAGAATGTAATTTTTCGTTTGAACCTGAATATTTAGTGAGTACATTTTTTATTGCTGAAAAGACATTACAATTTTAAACCAAAGGAGCGAGACCATATGATTACGAATGAATTTCAATTAGGTGATAGAATTTATGACTATTTAGAAGAAACGATGGATGCAGCGGAAAGAAGTGCTTTTGAACGTGAATTAGAGAATATGTTTGGCTCTCAATATTACGCTTACAGAATTTTTTGCCGAGGAACGTCCGCAGCTTGAGCCGGAACTTCGCCGTCTGGTGGACACAGCCAGAAAGCTTTCGCCGGAACAAATAGAATATCTTCAGAAGTTGCTGGAATCGATGAGTAAGGATTAATTATTTAATTAACACGATTGAGCATAGAAAAATGAAGTAACGCGAGACAGCAGATTATAGTAAATTATTCATTTTCTGCAGAATACTGTTGATCTGGTTAAGTATTTCCAAGCGGTTAGTCTGGATGGAAACTATTTTAGCAAAGGCCGTATCCATGGCGGCATAATCCTTTTCCTTGATGAAGCCTTTGTATTCCTCTACAATATCTTTGATCTGGCCTTTGGTATCTTTTAAAGAGTTCGCCAGTTCAGCGATTTGCGCATTGTAAGCTTTTATCTGAGCGGTTGTTTCTTCTGGAATTACTGAACCACTGTCTTTTAACTCTTTTAGCTTTTGAGCCAGGGTTAAGCGCAGTTGATTGTTTTGCTCGACAACGCTGATGTTGTTTTCACGATTTTTAAGTACATCCTGCCTGTGCTCCGCTAAATCCAGTTTGAACCCTTCGAATTCCTCTTTCTTTGTTGCTAGCTTTGACTGTTTCTCCTGGTTACGGGTTTTGGTTTCTTCAATCTTCTGCTGTCTTTCCTGCAATGTTTCAATCCTTTTGTCTAATTTGCTCCCGTCACCCGGAGTGGCCGCAAATACTGCATTACTCATAACAAGGGTAAAAATTACAGCTAGTACGTTTACCATTATTTTTTTCATTTCACAAAACCTCTTTTCTTTATTATGGGTTTGGGATGTTTAATTCCTCACTTGATACATCATCCAAGCTTTTTATAATTTCATTTAAACTATTTAGAGTGGAATCTACTTCTGTCAACTGCTCAATTTGTCACCTCCTGGCTCTATCTTAACGTTTTTCGTTTGTGCAAAACAAAGGTTAAACTGTGGCAAAGCTGTGGCAATTCTTTTTATCTTAAAAAGAATAGGCTACAATAGTGTCAAGGAAGTGAGAGAAGATGAAAAAATTAATATACCTAGCGGATGATGATGAAAATATACGCGGCTTAATTAATATGTTTTTGTCTAATGAAGGATTTGAAGTGAAATCTTTTGCGAATGGGGATGACTTATTGGCTGCGTTTTTGAAAAAACCTGCTGATTTAGTCATTCTTGACATTATGATGCCGGGGACAGACGGACTTTCTGTATGTACACAGATTCGAAATTGCAGTAATACCCTTATTATTATTGTGTCCGCAAGAGACAGTGAAATCGACCGGATAACAGGGATTACACTTGGTTCGGATGATTACATGACAAAACCTTTTTCTCCTATGGAACTGGTGGCCAGAGTCAAAGCATTGTTCCGCAGATTGGAATTGGATACAGGCGGCACTTCCAAGCACATCTTGGCAGCCGGCAATTTGAATATCAATGCAGCCACCAGAGAAGCAAAGGTAGATGGAAGTCCGTTTGATCTGACTCCAACGGAGTTGGCTTTGATGGTATATCTAATGCAAAACAGCACCCGTGCCGTATCCCGGGATGAGCTCTTGAAAAATGTTTGGAAGTTTGATTTTGAGGTTGACTCCCGGGCCACAGATGATGTGGTAAAACGTCTGCGCAAAAAGCTTGCCGCAGTCAATTGCAGTGTTAAGATTGAATCTGTCTGGGGATTTGGATTCAAGCTAAGCGAAGGGGGAGAATAATTTGTGAAGCCGATTAAAAACGCTATTGTTACTCCCTTTGTAATCATGATCACGGTGTTTCCACTCATAACACTGCTATTATTCAATCTCTCGGTAAACTATTATTTAGATCGAAATGCCAGGACTGAACTGCACGGTGTTGTGAAGACCATGGAAGGCGTGGTGAAAAAAGAACTGCCGGATATCCGAAACACTGCCTCGGCAAATTTAGCTGCTCCTTTTGCCAACCTCTACAGAGCTCTGCGCTCTTCTCAATTAGCAGTGAACACTGAGATGCTTTTCTACAGTCGGGATCAGGAACTTTTTTCTCCGCTCAGGGATACAAACAGTTCCGGTAGTTTTATCAACAATCAGTTAATAAAACGACTCAGTGGGAAGCTTCCTTCAATGAAGGATCACCAAGTATATACCATCCGCATCGGGAAAGATAAATACTTTGTCCTGTCATACCCGGTCACAAATGCCGGGAGTCCGGCTGTTATTTTTGTATCCCATGCGGATAAGGAGATCGCCTTAGTCCGTTTTATCAATCTTATTTTAATAAGCATTATGCTGTTCGGAGCCTTACTGGCCGTGTGGCTGGCCCATCGTTTATCAATCCGGATTACACGCCCCGTCGGCGAGCTGTGCAGACTAACCAGAGACATCGGTTCGGGTGACTTCTCCGCTCCGCTTCAGACCAGTAATAATGATATTCTTGAACTGCAGATGCTTAAACAAAGTATTGGTGAGATGTCCGCTAAGCTTGAAGCCTATGATAAATCGCAAAAAGCATTCCTGCAGAATGCTTCTCATGAACTGAAAACTCCTCTTATGTCTATCCAGGGATATGCAGAAGGTGTTATTAACGGGGTGCTTCCCGATGTAAAACATGCCTCCCAAATCATTCACAGCGAAAGCAAACGGCTGGGTTCATTAGTAGAAGAGCTGCTGACACTGTCACGTATTGAAAGCCAGACGTACAGCAAGGAACTCCCCCAAGTTGACTTGGGGAATATCCTCAAGGAATATGTCCAGCGTCTCGACGGCCTTGCAGCAAAACATCAACGTGAACTAGCACTTGTCCTGCCGAATAAGCCTGTATACGTACTGGCGGAGGATACGCTTTTATCACAGGCAGTAATCAACATCGTATCGAATTGCCTGCGTTACGCCAAATCTTCGGTGAGCATAACTTTACTAGAAGCTGGAAATTCCGCAGTCATTCGAATAGCGGATGATGGTGACGGCATACCGGAAGCGGATTTATCCCATATTTTCGAAAGGTTTTATAAGGGTAAAGGAGGAAATTTCGGTCTCGGGTTAGCCATTGCTAAATCTGCTGTAGAGTTTATGGGCGGGAGCATCCGGGCAGATAACGGTCAAACAGGAGCCGTATTCGAAATAACATTACCAAAGCATTAGGTATCTGACCCATTAAGACATAATCAACATAGCTTGGGTTAATTGCCATGAGTTGGATTTATATGACTTTGCCTTGGCAGATATTCCACTTGTGGAAAAGCTAAAGGCAGTTTTGAGCAAGAGGAAAGATAAGCCTTCTTGACATAAAACCTGACATAATGGATAGTATAGTGTTAATAGTTATTGACAAAATGCTTGGTATGATATTTAATTCGGATGAGGTGATGTGCTGTGATCATGTTTACGGATGAGAAACTCTTAAATTTGTTAATTCAATATAATCCATGGTGGAAGGGAGTGCCTATTTCTGAAAAAACAGCACCTCCCCACCATAGGTTTGCCTACTATGAAGCGGAGAAGCTGCTTTTGCACAAGGATCTGCGCAGATTTGTAATACTATCGGGTGCAAGACGAGTGGGAAAAACCACAATCATGTACCAGCTCATACAGAGCCTTCTACAAAAAGGAGTTCCAGCAAGAAACATTGTATATTTGTCTTTTGATAACCCTATCTTAAAGCTCGGTGGTTTTGACGGCGTTTTAAGAGCCTATAAAAATGCCTACCCTACCGAAGAAGAACTCTATTTCTTCTTTGATGAGGTACAATATGCTGAAGACTGGGAGGTATGGATCAAAACACTGTATGATACACATCCCCATTTACGTCTGGTCGCCACTGGCTCTGCAAGCCCAGCGCTTGAAAAAGGTTCAGCAGACAGCGGCGTAGGACGTTGGAGTGTACTGAAAATACCAACCTTATCATTCTATGAATATTGCGATTTGCTGCAAATATCTGTAAGGCCGCAGCTCGGGCAGGGTATTCGGCCAACACAGCTATATAAAATCGATAAAGGTGATTTCAGTGAGCTGATGACCAAGCTTTCGCCACTTCAACAGCATTTCAATCGTTATCTAACGGTGGGGGGATTTCCTGAGCTAGCCCTGTCGAACGATGACATATTTTCCCAAAGAATGCTGCGTGAAGATGTAGTTGATAAAGTCATTAAAAGAGATGTCCTGACATTATTTAATGTCAGAAATCCTCTGCAACTTGAAAAGGTGTTTTTATACCTTTGTATGAAATCCTCCAACATTATAAACATTACAACAATGTCTAAAGAACTCGATGATATGAACAAAGCTACTCTTACAAACTATATTCAGTTTTTGAAAGAGGCGAACTTGATTTATATCAGCGACCCGATTGGGGTTGATGGAAAAGGAATTCTAAAAGGTCGTTCGAAAATCTATGTGGCCGATGCCGCCATACGCAATGCCGTTTTGATGCTGGAGGATGTTATAACTGATCCTAAAGAAATGGGAATTATGGTGGAAACAAGCGTGTATAAGCATATTGCAGCATTCTACTATACAACAAATGCGCAGGTTGGTTATTATCGAAGGCTGAAAGATAACGAAAAAGAAGTTGATGTGGTCGTTGAACTTCCTGCCGGCCGGATTTTGTGTGAAGTGAAATATCGCGAAGATACACATGTCAAAGAAACAGATGCAATTATCGAGCTTGCGAATGATGAACGTGTGAAGGCACAAGGTGCTTTGATCATCACAAAAAGGGCAGAGGATTATGGCGTTACCTCTCATAATACTAGGATACCCGTTGTACGGATACCTGCTTCAGCCTTTTTGTATTTGCTTGGAAATGCGGAAAAAGAGGGATATGCTGCAAAGATGTAGGTTTACCGATGGTCTCTAAGGGGAGTTGATCGCACTCCGGAAGAAAAACAAGAGTGGAAGAAATGGTGAAAAAGCGATTGAGGTAGTTGTTCCTTCGTGATCCCATGTTGAACTTTTAATAAGGAGTATGATATAAATGCACTTCATGCCCATATTTGCCTGGGCTTGGAGTGCTTTGCTTTTCAACTAAAGGATGCGATTTTTGACTGCAAATAAATGTCCGCGATAAGTGATATGATTCAAGCAATATACAAAACCTATGCCAAAATACTTCATAAATAATGCAAAAAGGAACAGTTATTGGCAGGACTTAACAGAATAATGCAGAATTTATGCATATACTCGATAATATGCTCCATTTTTCTATAAAGGATCGTGTGAAAATCATGAGTGTAAAGGTCTACAATAAACTTATTCGTGATAAAATACCCCAAATCATCGAACAAAGTGGAAAACAGGCCATCTTAGAAGAGGTCTCCGGTAAGGAATACCTAGAATTATTAAACGCAAAATTAGGTGAAGAACTTCAGGAATATCTAGACAGCCAGAGTGTTGAAGAACTGGCAGACTTGGTTGAAGTTGTTTATGCGATCTTGGAACATAAAGACGTATCTCTGCAGGACTTCGAAGTTATCAGAAAGCAAAAGGTTGAGGAGAGAGGCGCTTTCCAGGATAAGTTACTGCTTAAAGAAGTTATCGACGATTGAGGGGTTGAATCAAATTGACAGAAAAGATCAAGCAGAAGATCAGCCTGGGCAGTATCGCCGAAGATCTCTTTGTCGAGCTGTTCTGTGATACCTTTGGTCCGGATCAAGCCCAATATCTATTTCTTCAGTATCCGGTCACAGATATTTATGGCAATAGACGCTCCATTGATTTTGCTCTGGAAAGTGAAGATTTAAAAATAGCCATAGAGATCGACGGTGAAACCTATCATAACCCCCATAAGGTTTCTTCTAATAAATATTATGATGACCTTACCAAGCAAAACAGCCTGATCTATCATAACTGGAAGATTTACCGCTGGGTATACAACCAACTGAAGCACCAACCTGAGAAGGTCAAGGACGAGCTGCGGATTTTTGTCGGGGAAATACCCTCCTTTAGAATGTTGGAGGATTATCTGCCTAAGCAAAAGGGCAAGGTCATTGAACTACGCGAGCATCAACAAGCTGCTTTAGACAGCCTGCAGACCATGCGTGATCAAGGAGAGAGTATCGCTCTGCTTTATCATGCTACGGTCACTGGGAAAACTGTGACCGCAGTCAGCGATGCCAAACGAGTCGGGAAAAAAACTCTGTTTTTAGCCCATACCAAAGAACTAATCACCCAGGCTAAAGGCACGTTTGAAGAACTTTGGGATCAGGCGGAGACAGGCCTCTATGTTGCTGAAGAAAAAGCGAAAGACGCTTATATTGTTTGCAGCAGTATTCAGAGTGTTGCCAGAAATCTAGAACGGTTTAAACCGGATGACTTTAGCTATATCATCGTCGATGAATGCCATCATGGAACGGCAGATACTTATAGGAAGGTTTTGAGTTATTTCAGACCTGAATTTACTCTGGGGCTTACGGCTACCCCGGACAGAGCAGATGGCGAGAGTATCCTGGAGGACTTTAAAAATGTGGCTCATAAACTGGATTTGCAGCAAGCCGTTGAGTTAGGGGAACTTGTTCCGATCAGATGTATCCGGGTCAAGACCAATGTCGATCTCTCCACGGTGAGAATCAATGGCATAAAATATTACGCTCAGGACTTAGAAAGCAAACTCTTTGTGCCGGAAAGAAATAAGCTTATTGCAGAAACCTATTTGAATTATGTTAGGGATAAGAAAACCGTGGTTTTCTGTGCTTCCGTACACCATGCTCATGAGATTTCTATCTTGTTTAAGCAAAAGGGAATTAATTGTGAGGCTGTTTCCGGTTCTATGAAGTCTGCGGAAAGGACACGGATTTTAGATCTGTACCAAAATGGGGATATCCAAGTCTTGTGTGCTTGTGACCTTTTGAATGAGGGCTGGGATAGTCCTAAAACAGAGGTTTTGTTCATGGCCAGGCCGACGCTTAGCAGAAGACTGTATGTTCAGCAACTGGGCCGAGGGATGCGCAAGTGCGCAGGTAAGGACTACCTGATGGTCTTTGATTTTATTGATAATGCCGGCTTATTTAACATGCCCTATTCTCTGCACAGGATGTTTAACCTGAAGGAATATAGGGTGGGAGAGTACGTTGTTGCTTCCCAGAAACAGTTTGAGTTGGACAGAGATTTAATCGCCAGAGGAGAAAAACCTTCTGTTTTTCTGGATTTCCCGGTGAATGTTGCGGATTACGAGCTGATTGATCTATTCAATTGGCAGGATGAAGTGAAAGGGATGATATCTCAGCTGGAGTTCGTGAGGATGGTTGATGTGCAAACAGAAACCATTGAACGGTATCTGCGTGAAGGAAAGATAACCCCTGATTTAGAGGTACCCTTCGGGGATAAACGGAGTTTTAAATACTTTAAGGAAGCAACCGTAGAGAGCTATGCTAAGCAGTATGGCTGGGAGCTGATCAATCCTGCCAATATGAAAGATAAGTTTATGGACATGGTCAGGACTATGGATATGAGTTTTTCCTATAAACCGGTACTGCTCAAAGCCATGCTTGAGCATGTGGACGAAAACGGAAGAGTTAGGGTCGAGGACATCGTTAATTACTTCATGGATTTTTATAGCATTAGAAAAGAGAGAGGGCTAGTGGTTGAGAAGAACTCCAGTCTGTATTGTAAAGACGGATATACGAGAAAGGATGTCGAGAGAAATATCTTTAGCAATCCCTTTAAGCGGTTTGAGGATATGCGATTTATGAGTCGGTGCCGGGATATTGGGTATGTGGAGTTTAATCGGCATGTTTGGAAGAAGCTGACGGGGGAGGAGAATGCGTGGATTGTTGGGCGGTGTGATGAGAAGTTGGAGGAGTATTATGGGAGGATGTTTTCAAAATGACTATATTAATTGCTATGGCATGAATCTTCAAATGCATAATTGCAACGATCTCGGGCGAGCGAATTACTATTCTAGTCATTTGTTTAATCTACCAATAAATGAAATCGCTTGCTAAGAAGGTAATAGTAAATTGTTTCCTCGTACCAAGTACGTTGGTGTTTACTTCATTGTAAGTTAGTTACAGCTATGTATATGCAAGAGTTGAATTTAGGCAAATTCCAATATCACATCGATTGAGAAAGAGTGGGCTAAAAGGAGATGTTTTAAGTGGTTGATTTTAAGAAAAGACTAGGAAAAAGAGAACTCGCCAGAATTGTGCATCCCTGTGAAATTTATGAAACTTTGGATAGGGCAAGTGACAAAGGTCCACTGAGGCCTGTGCAAGAGCAAATTTTACAGCAGTGGTATAACGAATTTGCACAGCAAAAAGATGTAATACTCAAACTACATACTGGCCAAGGTAAAACATTAATTGGTTTGTTAATTCTTCAATCTCGAATAAATCAGGATACTGGTCCTGCAATATATTTATGCCCAGATAATTATCTTGTAGAGCAAACCTGCAAACAAGCCGAAAGTTTTGGAATCAATTATTCTGCAAACGAAAGAGAATTACCCGATATCTTTATTGACGGGAAAGCGATATTAATAACGACTGTGAAGAAGCTATTTAATGGTGAGACTAAATTTAAACTTGGCGCTAAATCCATTAAAGTTGCTACTGTCTTAATGGATGATGCCCATGCATGTATAGACAGTATAAAAGACTCATTTACGATTTCCTTAAAAAAGAATGTACAGGCTTATCAAGATTTATTAACATTATTTGGTCCTGAACTCGAAAAGCAGGGTATAGGTACATATGCAGACATCAAGAACAATGAATATGATGCGTTTTTAGGCGTACCTTACTGGGATTGGCAAGATAAGGTTACTGAAGTTGCAAGAGTATTATCGGCTAACCGAAACCTTAATGAGATAAGATTTGTTTGGCCATTATTGAAGAACATACTTAGAGACTGCAGGTGTATTATCTCAGGAGAAAGTTTAGAGATTTCACCTTATGTACTACCTCTAGGAATATTTGGATCATACGGGAATGCGCAACATAGAATTTTTATGTCAGCAACAATAAATGATGATTCTTTCTTTATTAAGGGTCTAGGATTAGATGCTAAAACAGTCGCTAATCCTCTTTGTATAAAAAATGAGAAATGGTCCGGAGAAAAAATGATACTAATTCCTTCCTTAATCGATGGTTCACTTGAGCGATCCGAAATTGTTAATCTCGTAGCTAAACCTAGAAATGATGCGAAGTTTGGCATAGTTGTCATGGTACCAAGCTTTAAAGGGACTCAAGATTGGAAGGAATATGGTAGTATTATTGCGGATAAAACTTCAATTTATCACGAAATTGAAAAGCTCAAAAACAAGGACTTTGAAAAAACACTTGTTATTGTTAATAGGTATGATGGGATAGACCTACCCGATTATACCTGCAGGATACTAGTTATTGATTCTAAACCCTTTTCAGAATCACTTGAGGATAGATTTATGGAGCTATGTCGTAGTACAAGTGAGATTATCGCAATAAAACAAGCACAAATTATTGAACAAGGTCTTGGTAGAGGAGTAAGAGGTGAAAAGGACTATTGTGTTATTCTTTTAATTGGTACTGAAATCGTTAAGATCATACGGAGCAAAGACACGAGAAAACACTTTTCTCAGCAGACTAACACTCAAGTGGAAATAGGCTTACAGATAGCCGACTTTGCCAAAGAGGATATAAAGAATGGAATTTCACCAAGTAAGGCATTAGCAAATTTAATGAATCAATCTTTAAAGAGGGATGAAGGTTGGAAAGAATTCTATATTGAAAATATGGACGAGATGATTTTAAGTGAAACCTCAAAGATTCTGGAAATATTCGAAGCAGAAAGAAGAGCGGAAAGAGAATACACAGAGGGAAATAGTACTGAAGCTTGTAATATTATTCAGAAGCTAATAGATACACATATTACAACAAATGAAGAAAAAGGCTGGTATCTTCAAGAAATGGCGAGATACACATATTCAATTTCAATAAGTCAAGCAAATGAATATCAAATTTCTGCACATAAGAAGAATATTTATCTCTTTAAACCTAAAGAAGGGATGTCGATAACTAAGATATCCTCAGTAAGTCTTAGAAGAATTGAAAATATTATCTTATGGCTTCAATCCTTTGAAACCTTTGAAGAGCTAAAGATCCAGATCGACAGTATTTTAGGTCACCTTAGGTTTGGAGTAGAAGCGGAACGTTTCGAAAAAGCAGTTGATGATTTAGCGAAGGCCTTAGGTTTTGTTAGCCAACGCCCTGATAAAGAATGGAATGAAGGCCCCGATAATTTATGGAAAGTACGTGATAACGAGTACTTTTTAATTGAATGTAAGAGTAAAGTGAGCACGAATAGAAAGGAAATATTTAAGGATGAGACGGGTCAAATGAATAACGCTTGTGCTTGGTTCGCAAAAACGTATGGAGATGCACTTGTCAAAAGAATAATGATTATTCCTACTAAAAAGATAAGTCACGCGGCAGGATTTAATCTTAACGTTGAAATCATGAGGGAGAATAGGTTGAATCATCTTACTTCAAATGTTAATAAATTTTTTATGGAGTTTAAGAATCTTGACTTAAGGGATCTTTCTGGTAAAAAAGTTCAGGAATATTTAATACTACACAAATTAACAGTGGATGATTTGTTAGGCTCATATTCAGAGATACCAAAAAATTAGTAGTAACCATTTAGGAACCGATACTTCACGCTATACATTCCTAGCATGGCTATAAAATTAGCGCATCAGTTAAAGCAATCATCGGCGTAACTTGCTCGGGTTGGTTCCTTGTGTTTTCCCAGAGCCACCAGAATCTGATCGAAAGTATAAGAACAATATTAGTCTAGTGGAGAGTCCGTCGCAAATCGGCCCAAAGGCTTATCCACAAAATTGATCTTCAAGAACTGATAGTCCAGTAAGTCCATCAGTTCTTTGTTCAAGAGGTGTTGATTGAAACAAACCGCGCCTTTTTACATTCCTAAGCAAAGTGTAAGTTCGAAGTGTCATTAAATTTCGAGATTTTGAAAGATTTGGTATCCGTGGAAGGAATAGCAGAAATTTCGGCGAAAAAGAAAGGTATGACTCTAAATGTTGTCCGATTCTCATCACGATAACAATGTATAGGGAGATTAACAGTGCATTTGAACCGATACAAATTACCCCCTTTACTGGGAATCAGATATCTGTTATTGGCGTTATTGATGTAGCAAAAACTTTTGAAGAAAGCCCGAATCATTTGCGATTGTCAAGAAAAAAGTGAGCCAAGTGAAGTTTGCGTTCGATTTATTAGCAGTTGTGTGGGTCAAGTGGTGACTATGATTCACAAAATTATGTCTGAGTTTCGTGGTAGAATTTACCTTGAGATAAGGCTGTGTGAGTTTCAAGTCAAATAAAATAATTAAGTGATGATATTGTAAAATTTTAGCACTAGTTTATAGGAGGCATCTATATTGATTCAAAAGGTACGCAATTTTCCAATGACTATTTATCTAATCATGTTTTCAGCGGTATTATTTTTCTACTTTTATCCCCCTGTAAGTTTTATTATTTCTGACATTAACGCAAGTCAACTTGGTAACAAAGTAATCCTCATCATTTTTTTTGTTTGTATGGCCAGCATAACGACTTATTCTTTATTCATATTTGATAAGTCCAGCAAAAGAAACCTTAAACTATTCAAAGATGTTTTAGGAAAACTTGAATCAAGGCCAACCCTAGATTTTCAAGGTGATGTATATAAGGTGCGTACCCTGTTCTCACATTCTGTACTTAGTGCTGTTTGGGATAAGTACGAAAACACGATTCGACGCATAGAGTCCGGAAGCTCAGACGATGGTGAAGTAAGAGTAAAATATTATTCAACGATAGAGTCAAACTGCTTTTTCAATGAAGAAGTAGTCTATAGCAATTTATCTTATTTCAAGTTTATCAACTACGCACCCCAGTTGCTGACGGCCTTGGGTATATTTGGGACCTTTCTTGGCTTGGTTATAGGACTTCTCGGTGTGGATTTTAATGATGTAACGAATACAACAAATAGTATTAAACTTCTTCTAAATGGAGTTCAAATCTCCTTTCGAACCAGTATCTATGGCATTGCATTTTCTTTAATATTGACCGTGTATCAGAAAATTCTACTGGGTAATCAAGAGTCGTTAATCGTCAAAATTAGTGATAAAATCGATTCGATTTTTCCTATGAATACACAAGCCGATGGGATTAATCAACTCCATGTTGAACTTGAAAAACAAACTGCTTCTATCCAAAGGATGGGGACTGAAATCGCAGAGTCTGTTGCGAATAAGTTCGAATCATCTTTGCAAAACACCTTAGGACCCACGCTAGAGAAGTTTTCTCAAACCACGGAACAACTTATTGAGATTGTCAAAAATAGTAATCAATCCACAATCGCATCCTTAGTGGATAACATTGGAACGATAATTTCTAGCTCTACAAGTCAAGAGCTAGAACGACTTCAATCTACGATCGGAACTATGGCGGAGCGTAATGAAAGTTTATTATCAGAGTTTGAAAAAACAATCCAAACGTTACAATCTCTCGTAGAAAGTCAAAAGTCGGTCGTTTCGGAAACTAATCTGTCTGCAAATAGTACTAAGCAGATGAATGAGAATACTTCATTGCTTGCGGGGGAGCTTGTCAATATCATAAGTGGTTTAAACAACTTTGCCAGTGTTCAGCAGGATTCCTATGATGGGCATTTGGAGCTTGTGAAGAATGTCAGAGAGACACTCGAACAGCAAGACAAGTCAATGGCGCTATTTAAGGAAACCGTACAGCAAACAGTCTATTCGGCTGAAGTACAAAAACATGCTAATGAAAAATTATCGGTTACTGTTGGTAAACTGGATGAGTTCAATAACAACTTTCAAAGTGTTTTAGATAGTATAAAGAAGAGCGTGGGTGAATTCGAAGGAGCAAGCGAAACTATTTGTAATAAATTTAACGATACCATGGCAAACCTCGGGATGACTCATGCCAGCATTGGTTCGTCGATGGAGGGACTGACAACGGGTCTGAATCAGGCCATTAAGAGTCTTGATGTAATTGTTTCGAACGATTTACGAGAAATTAACGATCAGTACGTGGTCGTAGTGAAGAATTTAAACGGATTTAGTGAGAAGTCGGATAAGCTAGTTGAGCAACTGGCAATCTTTACGGATACAAACCAAGGGTATGTTCAGCTTTGGGGAGATTATAAAGAGAGTTTTGATAATCTCAATCAAGAAATTAACAAAGGTGTTGTTGATTATACTTCAAATGTCAGACAAGGCTTGCAGAACTTATTTAAAGATTATGATGATCACATTTCTAAGGTGCTCGGTGAGTTCAAGGCAACGATTGAGAACTTCGGGAACTCAATTGAGGAACTTAATGAGATCTTAGATGAGAAGAACTTAGAAGGAATGCATCAAAAGACATCCAAGATCATTCAGGATGGAAATACGGTGTTGAAAGCTTTCGTGGGTAAAATGGACGAGCTTAAAGAAGTATATCAACAACAAATGGCTGCAGTTAGGATGACAAGTCGATGAGTGGTAGACGCTTAAGGAAAGTTAAAAAGCATGACGAAGAAATAACCTACTGGTTATCCTTTAGCGATTTAATGTCTAGTTTGTTAATTATTTTTCTACTAGTTTCTGTTTATATGCTTCTTGATTATAAAAAAGCTGCCGCTCAGGCTGTTGCTGTGAGCAACGAATTACAAGATGCGAGATCTGAACTTGAAAAATTCACTTCTATTAATGATGATATTATTAAAAAGATCAAAGAAGAGTTTGGCGATTCTCTTTATATCGATGATACTGGTACCTTAACTTTACAAAGTGACTTGTTATTTGATAGTGGAAAAAGTGAATTGAAGGCTGTGGGTAAGGAGTTTATCCGTAAAAATATGCCGCGTTATTTTGGTATTCTTTTGAAGGACCCAGAAATTAGAAGCAATATTGCCAAGATCATCATTGAAGGATATACCGATGACTTAGGAGATTATCATTATGGTTTAGATCTTAGCCATGATAGAGCCTTAAGTGTCTACACTTTTATTTACAATGATCCTGAATTTGCTGGTTATAGGGAGGATCTTAAAAATTACATTATTTTAACGGGAAGAAGTGAGACGGGCTTTCTGAAGCAGATGCAAGATGAGAGTGTTGAGGATTGGAGAGCCCGAAATCGACGGGTTGAAATTAAGTTTGAATTAAAATATCAAGAGATTTTTGAATATCTCAAGAAAAGCTTAGACAAAGAGAAGATATAAGTATGGAAGAATTAATAACCTCTAATGGGGTGGCAGTATGACAATTGAGTACTATCAATTTGAGTTTGCACGATTCAAGCCTAAAAAACTTGAACGATTGGCTCGATTCGTTTCGTTGGATACCTTCAATATAGCACCTGATTCCTATAAACTCGATAGGCTAAAGGATAAACTGCGTAGCGAAGGAGAGGAACTAAGAAGCAGTGAAATCAAGTTTCTATGCTTCTTTGCGAATTCACTCAAACAAGAGGGACTGTTTTCCAAATTCGGTCATGTTTGCCATAAGTGCTTTACAAAAGGTTCAAGATTTTATTATCATGTTAAAGGATTATTATCCTCTTACTATGATAATTTTACCGATCCCGAACTTTATAAACTACTTCAACTCGCAATAGTTCAAAACAGCGTTTGGAAAGAGCCATTGACGCACGTTAAAGATATAGTGCTTGGATGCCAAGACACTACGTCTTTTATACAGGCTCTATACCGGCCCTTTAAAGGTTGCCTGAGTTTTGCAGAAATACAGAACGTTAAGCATCAATACTATATGAATGATAACCATGTCATATTTCAAAGTATCCTATTGAGGATACTGGATGCTAAGGTCGTAGCGCTGAAATGCGATGAGGATTTTGACTTCGTTAGGGAAATAACAGATTCATATAAAGAAATTAATGTTATTAAACCCTCCTTCGAAAAGTTCCTATTAACCCAAAGCGCTACACAATACTTTGATGATCAGCCGGCACAGCTTGAAGAAATGTTTAAATTGATTGGTAATAAACTCGGAGACGCTTATGGGGTGCTATCGCGAAACAAGTGGCAAGGGATAAGTGAAGAAGCTAAGCGAGTCTTTACCCTTTGGAAAACGCAGAAGAATATCAAATATTTGTTTGGTGATATCGCGGGGGATCAGATACGTTTGAATTTCTGGAAGAAGTACTCTCATTACGTTTATAGGATTGAGTACAACGAGAAATATGATGGTGCAATCTTAATGGAGACAAAAGAACATTTATTTATTGAATTTGCTAAGATGGGTGCGATGCACATGTATTATTTGAAAAACCTTAGTATAGATCAAGTTAATCGAGATTCGAAGGTCTATGGTAAAACGGCAATGATTGCAAGGCTAAAAAACAAAGCCATTGCGGAGATACACTTAAAACATCAGGGTTATTATTGGCCGGAATTGTTTGAGACGGAGTTTCGATATTATCACTATGAAATGAGGAAGTGATACAGTGAGGTTCGGTTTAGAACGGCTAAAATCAATGCTTAAAGCAAATAAAGAACGAAGCTTAACTCTTGATTACTCAGATTCAAGTGTTCTTCGCATCTATCTTCAGGAAAATGGTCTAAATATCTCTTTTCAAGGTGCCGATGACAACATTCATTTGCTTGTCAATATGTCCAATGCATCTTTGGCGGAGGATAAGATTTGTTTAGTAATCCCTTATGAAAATATGTATGAGTTTTACTTCGATGAGGAAGGCAACCCTATTGAAGATTATCGATCTTTAAATTTACCTGCGCTATTTGATGGATTTATCTATATCGAAAATAATGGCAACTTTGTCGAAGATGATCGTGTTACATATAACTTTCAATTTAAGGACGGCCGGGAGCATGATATTAAACGATTTAGGGAAAATATTGTTCTCGTAGATGGCTCAGAAAGATTACTGTCCCCCGAGATGTATGACTGTTTAAAACTTGTCACAAAGTATAATCAAGATGAAAGGCTCAGTAACAATATTGCTTCCCAGTTTGAACTATTAGCATCTATAAAAGATTTTGCGGAACGAACTAACTTAGCGTTAAATCATCGTTTGAGTATTGAAGGTAAACCCGTCATAGTGGATAAAATCAAATTAGATTTCAACAAAACTCCCCGGGGTTTAGAAATTATGCCTGTTATTGCGGGCAAGGACGAGGAGTTTAATAGCTCATTTGTGTCGGCCTTCGATAAATATGCAGAAATCAAGAATTTCTATACGGTTAAAGAAAATGGTAAAGACGTAAAAGTTATTATTAAAAATAAGGACTCAGCAAAGAAGGTTAAACAAAACCGTTTACTTACTGGTGAGAAGGAGCAAGATTTTTATAGAGGCCAAAACGAGTTGCTTGAAGATGAGAATTTTGACCTTTCGGAATACGGCCCTAGAGTAAAGGGGTTGGGTTACCTTAATTATCGAGCCGTTGCCTCACCATCTAATAATAGTGATGAAAGTTGGTTTGACTTTTCTCAAGCGTATCAGACACCTTCGCTCTATACAGATGAACTGGTTCATCCTTGGCGGCCGGAAGATAGAGAGATACTCCAGGAAAAACTCGTTGCAATGGACAGAGATCAAAGAAACCTTTCGGAACTTGAACTCCAAAATGAAGGAGAAGTATTTAAGGTCCAGCTAACTCGCGAGCAGCTCATCGATGAGATAACCAAAATAAGCGATGCGTTTATCGATCCGAGCCAAATTAAGAGTATTAAAGATTTAAAGGAAATTAAAGAGAAATGTGAAGCTAACTCGGATCAGCGGTTTATTGAACACAAGGGAAGATTTATAAAAAATTACGGCAAACAAGAAATCGAGCGACAGATTGAGCGATTAACGGAGGAATTAAAGCGCCCTAAGAGTAAACAAAAAGATCCTATGCTCTTGATTAAAGATAATCTTACAGAACTCGAACACACTGAAGGCAAACCCGCTCCGCAATCAGAATCGGCTTCTATACCCTATGAAAACCCAGCAAGCTTACAAATTAATCTTTATGAGCATCAGACAGAAGGGGTTCATAAATTACAGTCGCTATATCATACCTCATCAACGAATGGTTTTTTATTAGCTGATGATATGGGATTAGGTAAAACAATTCAAATTCTAACCTTCCAAGCCTGGCTCAAGGCAAGAGGGACAATTTCACCTAGCTTAATTGTTGCACCCACTACGCTTATTAATATTTGGGATAATGAAGATCCTAATCAGATTGGTGAAATCCAAAAGTTCTTCCGACCCCAGACGTTTAAAACATATAAGATCCAGGGGATTAAAAGGGATTCCTCACGCGAACTTGAAACTATCCGCCGTTGTGATCTGGTATTTATTACCTATGAATCACTGAGATTAAATCACCTCTGGCTCGGCAAAGTTCATTGGAAATGCATTGTTTGTGACGAGATTCAAGCAGTAAAAAATCCTAAAACTTTGGTAAGCGTGGCCCTGAAAGCACAAAATGGAGACTTTAAAATTGCCTGTAGTGCCACACCCATTGAAAATACAACAGAAGACCTATGGAACATTATGGATTTTGCGGTGCCCGGCGTTCTGGGATCCTTGAATCAATTTAAGCGTCAGTTTGTAAAGCCAATCGATACTTTGAGACCCGACCAAAATGACGAAAGAAAAACAATTAATGATATCTTGGTACAAAAGATTGGGAATAACTTTCTCAGAAGGAGCAAAGAGGATAAGCTAAAAGATCTCCCCAATAAAAAAGTAGTAGTCCAATTAATCGAAGCCAGTGACCAGGAATCGAAGCGCATCGCGGAGATTAACAGACTTAGGCAGCAAGGGGAGCCCTCCTTGCCACTCATTCAGAAATTAATAGCGAGTTGTGGTCATCCAAAGATAGATTCAAACATTGATGTGAATCGTATTTCTCCAAAGGATTTGATCGCGGAATCCTCTAAACTTGCTTATCTAAAAGAGATATTGGACCCAATTCGTGCCAAAAATGAAAAAGCGATTATCTTTACTATGTTTCGACAGATGCAAGTAATTCTATTTAAGGCTTTAAACTATTGGTACGGAATTCAACCCAATATATTGAATGGTACCCTATCCCCAGATAAACGATCACATATGTTAAGCGCTTATAGAAAAAGCAACGGCTTTGATGTCATTATACTTTCCCCTTTGGCAGCGGGGGTAGGGATTACCTTAACTGAAGCAAATCATGTGATCCATTATACGAGATTATGGAATCCGGCCAAGGAGGCACAGGCAACGGACCGTGTCTACCGAATAGGTCAAACCGAGGATGTGCATGTGTATTATCCTATGTTAAGTTTTGAAAGCACGTCAACGATCAAGTTTGAAACTGAGAACAAATATCTGGAATATTTTCTCAAAGAAAAAACAATAGGAAAAACACCCGACGAAAAGTTAAATAGACTATTAGTCAAGAAGAAAAATATGTTGAATAACTTTTTCCTTGCAGCGGGCAATCCCAAAGCAGATATCATCGAAGATTGGGAGGAGGAAGTATCGAATCCTCATCAATTGACGTTGAACAACATTGACCGTCTTTTAAAGCCAAGCGAATTCGAAGCTGCCTGTAGTGTATTGTACAAAAAGCTTGGATATCATACTTTCCTTACAGTTAGTAGTGGGGATTTTGGTGTGGATGTGGTAATCGAAAAAGGTGGTAAATACGGACTTATTCAATCAAAGATGGTCAAGGAACTGACACGAAGTGCTTTAGATGAAGTTAATGGTGCTAAGAACATCTATGCTAGTCAGCTAGGTGTTAATATCGACGAATTAATTGTAATAAGCACGGCCGAAAGGATAACGGATTCAATCAAATTCTCAGCAGAACAAAATAAGATATCAGTTATCTTACAAAACGATTTGGAAAAGCTCTTCACTGAAAATCCGATATTTTACGGTGAGGTAGAAAATGAAGCTAAGGATAGATTTTCCTTAGAACACTTAAAAAGAGAACTGGTGTGCAACGGAGAGACACGATAATCATTGTCAGACATAAGAGGATAATACTAACCGGAATGTCGCCCACTGGTCGTTTGTTCCACGTAATTACCAGGTACATCTCTTTAATTAACCACCAATTAAGTAAAACGGATATTAAGTCTTGTGCCTTTTCTGTTGGTCCGAGATTGGTAGGTGTATCATAGGGAGGTTCTCGTTCTTTGTCCGGCAGTACCTTTAACTATGTCTAAGAAAGACTTGAGAATGATAAATATATGAACTGGTAAATCCTTGACTTTGAGGTGTTTCATGAAAGAGTCGGATCTTAAAAAGGTTATAATATATACTGATGGTGGTTGTGTCAGCAATCCCGTACTCGGCGGAACAAACTTCTGGAATGTCGCAGGAATTTCGCAGGGACGGGGATACTGGCAACTCTTTCTGTGTTGTCAGTATCCCCGTCCCTGCGACACTGTTAAAAAACGCAGTAAGTCCATATGACTTAGAAAAGAAGGGATTGAGTTTGGCCACTTCTGGAAGATCAGCGACAAGAACAAGATAGATACAATTAACAAAGCGGGGGTGTTATTTATGGCTAAGAATTATGAAATTACAGAGTTTACGGTAGAAAGTCTTTATGTTAACCCTGATAATGCTCGTTATATTAATGCCGATGAGCTTCCAGACGAAATTGCTGCAATTAAACAACTAGTTAAAATGTATCAATCCGACATTTCAAAATTAGCAGAAGACATCTCTCTAAAAGGTCTTAACCCAAATGAATTACCTGTTATCATCCCAGGCCCAGATGATGATAATAAATATTTAGTTATGGATGGAAACCGAAGAATTACAAGTATTAAACTGATGACTCAATATAAAGATAGACTAGAGGAGCTAGGGCTTTCTCCTGCTTCTAGAAGATTTTTTCAGAATCTTCAATGCGATATTAAAGTCGTGACCTGCGTATTGTTTGAGAAGGAAGATCGCCGAGTTAACGATCTTCTTGAAAAATTACACACCTCGAAGCCTGGAATCAGTCAAAAAAAATGGGACCCTCAAGCTCAAGATCGTCATCAGTTTAAGAATGGTGGCATCACAAAACGATTAGCAATTATCGAAATGCTGCGTTCATCTGACTACACATCATCTGAAGCAAGAAATGCTCTTAACCAAGGTGGTTGGACTTCCAAATTAAAGCGGTTTGCAGAGTACGAGGCTTCTTTCTTTGGAATAGGGTTTGATAAAGAAAATAACATCATCCTGTTTCTTGAAGAAAAGGAAGTGATGAAAGGGTTAAGCCAGCTTGTTATAGACCTGATGGCTCAGGTTGGTTTTCTTAAGGGATATTCGGTGCAGCAGGAACGGGAAAGCCTGATGGCTGCAGCGTTTGGAAGATTGTCTTTGGCGAATTCCAGGCGATGGATTCGTTTTATGCAGACGATCTTA
>Ga0209347_1000904_pt1 | contig 59931 bp, 63 predicted proteins | sample AutmiccommuBRH23_FD_187382 | JGI IMG/M metagenome (GOLD analysis project Ga0209347, IMG submission 187382) | Deep subsurface microbial communities from Mt. Terri, Switzerland - Autotrophic microbial communities BRH/23 (SPAdes) (version 2) | ecosystem: Environmental > Aquatic > Deep subsurface >... | reverse complement strand
TCCCTTGCGGCGATTGCGCCATCGCCGACACCAGCCCCAGATCGAAATCCCCATAGCCTTCGGTTGTGGCCCGCGGGTTCCTTCCTCGGGGACTTTCGTACGCCTGCCGGCGCCCGAAACTCTTCACGGGAGCGGACTGTCCGGTTTTGGGTTGCGCCAAACGAAAAGCGGACATCAGCAAGCAACTTCTTTACAGGCATTGCTCCTTTACTTCCGTGAACCGCTTCTGGTCCCCAAAAGCGAAGGATGAGTCACACTAACACTATCGATTTCCCTTGGCGCGATTGTGCGTGCTGCACAGCATCTGACAGTTCGCGGCCGAGCTTGCACCCCCTTTGCTCCATGCGGAAACGTGGTCAGCTTCCATTTCGGAGAACTTCCAAATCTTGTTTTTATTCGCATCGTGGCCGACAGCACAGAGTGGGCAGTTTGATACTCCACCGGCTTCGGCAGCGGCGGTCTGTTTGGCGTAGGCGGACTTCTTGGTCGCCTCGTCAAACACCCGTACATTCAGAAGCTTGGCGTCCTGAAGGCCGCCAAGAATGAATTCAAAAACGCCGCGACGGTTTTGGACATATGAGTCGGCATAGAGCCGTTTGACCTCGGACGACACTTTAGCCGGGTCATATGACTTGGAGTGGTGCTGCTCGTAGAGCCGCCCCCATTCCAGACCCTGCATCTCCTTCTCAACGTCAATGAAAACGCTCGACACCCAATCGATCACGGCGTTGAAGTAGTTCTTGAGTTCCTTGATGTCGCCTTGGTTGCGATGGGCGCTCATATAACTGCCGATATCGCCCTTGCTGACCCACTCCAGCGCGCGCTCAAGAAAGTCCTGCCGGTTTGCGCTGCCCTTGATGTAGGCGCTCCATTTCTGGATGTTCGCGTTCTGGCTGTTGCTGAACTCGGCCTTGGCTGCCGTTACGAACGGTCCGGAATATACGGCGTTTCGTAACTCCTGTTCGTTGAGCGGCACCCCTGCGATGTTGATGGTCTGGAACCACTCCTTGATCTCAGTCTCGGTGCCCTCGCACTCGTATATCAGCAATTTCGAGTCGCGAATTCTGTCTTGTTGGTCGGCGGGCAGGCTGCCGAAGTTCTTCGGATTGCCGTTGTCCATGATCGCGAACTTGTTCGTAACGAACCGCCCGATGCTGGTGATGCGTTGCTGTCCGTCCAGAACCTCGAACTCGTTCTCCGCCACCTTGTTGAAGTAGACCAGCCCGAGCGGATATCCCTTGAGCAGCGAATCGATGACCGCTTGCTCCCTCTTTCCGCCGCCGTCCGCATAGATGTAGTTGCGTTGGTACTCCGGTTGAATGGTGAGCTTTCCGCTCAGTCCGAACAGGCCCTTGCCTTCCAGCTGGTTGTAGACGAACCCGTCGCAGATTTCGGCGACACTGATGTCAGTTTTCAGGGTGGTTTTCATTCTCGCTCTTTTCTGTGGGCCGAGTGCGGTGGCGGATAAAGATTCGCCGGTAGACGCCCCTGATGGGATAGCCCACGTCAAAGTGAGTTCCAGCGCCGAAGGATTCTGTTCTGATGACCGCCCTGAGGGTCCCAGTTTTAGATCTCACCCGTACGCCGTCAACGACCCGTTCCTTCTTCTTGTATTTCTTGGTCATGGGGTAATCGGGCAGACCGCTGAGCCCCAGGATTTCGAACTGGTCTGGGCTGTAACTGTCTAGAAACGTGATCGGCACGCCCATCACGCCATCATAATCGCTAGGAATCGCATCGGTGAAGGGCACCTCGATCGCATCGTAGTTGTCGTAGTGGTCATACGCCGCCTTGCCCCTGATCTCCTTGTGACTGCTGAACCTAAGGTTGTCAGCCATGGTCATAAGGGGCAATTCCTCGTGGCGTCTGCCATGGTCCAGGTTCGTCCACCAGCGAACGCCCTTGACCCGGATGTACTTGACGCCGTCTTCGTCAACACGCCAGCCGGCCGCACTCAGTGGATAGTGATCTGGCACGCGGAACTCGCGGTCGCCGCTATGGATTGTGACCCCCATCCACAACTTGTTGGCTCTGATAAGCGGGAAAAGCTCCTTGTAGGTGATCGCCTGAACATTGCCGATGATCAGGAACTTCGTCCCATGCTCCACGAGTTGGGCGACGTACTCGCGGAAGAGGGAAAAGGGCGGATTGGTGACGACGATATCCGCCCGTTTAAGGATTGCGATGCATTCGGGACTGCGAAAATCACCGCCTTCCGCAAGGCGCGTGCGGGAGTGGGGGTTCCTCTCCAAGAAGAGCTTGACGTCTTCGATGCCGGTTGCGCCGTCTCCATTGATATCCGTCACCTCGTTGATCTCGACAACGATGGCTTGCGGCTTTGGGCGCTTTCCGTTGCCTTCGACATACTCCTCGAATGTGAGTTGTGCGCCAGCGATGGGGGAGCCGTCGTAACTGGTCGTAATCAGCTTCCTGAGGCCAAGTTTATTGAAGTTGGCGGCGAAGTACTTGAAAAAATTGCTTTCGAATGGATCGTCGCAGTTGCAGTAGACGACCTTGCCGCGGAAGGTGTCCGCGTCGAACTCGAGGTAGGCCTCGACCTCTTTCTGGATATCGGCGTACTGCGTGTAGAACTCATCCTGCTTCGCCGTCTTCGCGGCGTGCAGGCTTCGATTCATCGGCCCATCTACAGCTGTCGGTGGCCCTGACGTTACCCGCGATGCTTTCTTCGCCATTCCTAAGCGTTCAAGGCAGCGAGAGATTGCCCAGTCGATCTAGCGTCCACTAATGATATTTGCATGCCCCGCATCGCCCCCTTCGTCCAAATTGCCCGTGCTTAGCTCGATTTCCCAAATGGCGCAAATAACGAAATAATGGTTCGCTTCGTCTGCTATCTGCGGCAAATCGATGTCCGTTGTTTAGGCCGGCAACAACCAATTCGAACGGCCGGAATGGGCGCAGTCCGGCCGATCGTTTCCCCTGCCCCCTCACCCGTAATGGTTCTGCACCACCGCCTTGGCGATTTCCTCGCGGCTGATGATGCCGGCGATGTCTTCCGGCCGCGGCAGGCCGCGCACGTCGTTGACGACGATCGCGTAGCTGCGGTTCCGCCGGTTCATGCGGGTGACGACGGTGTTGAGGTTGTTCTGCGTCGAAGCGATGATGAATTCGGTCGAGCCGATGTCGGCGAGCGTCTGGCTGGCGAAGCGGTCGGCGCGATAGGGAATCGTGCCGAACCGCACGAAGCCGGTGATGCGGTTGCCGTCGGTCAGGATCACCCGGGTCGTCTCGACATCGATGTGCTTCAGTGCGTCGCTCACCGTCATCGACCCCGGCAGCATCTCGAAGCTCGTTTCCATCACCTCGCTGACCGGCTGGACCAGGAACATGTTGGTGGTCCGGTCGGTCGGGATCGGCCGGCCCCGGCGTCTCAGCTTGATCGTGTAGATGTCGGACTGGATCAGCGCCCGGCGCACGCCGATGGCGATGGCGACGGCCAGCACCAGCGGCAGGATGATCTCGTAGTCGCGGGTCATCTCGAAGATCATGACGATCGCGGTCATCGCCGCGCTGGTGGCGCCGCCGACCATCGCGCCCATGCCGATGACGGCGAAGGTCTCGACGCTGAGGCCGGCGTCCGGCGCCACCATCATCCCGAGCGCGCCGACCGCCCCGCCGAGGGTCGCGCCCATGAACAGGCTCGGCGAGAAAATGCCGCCCGAGGCGCCCGAACCGAGGCTGACGCAGGTGGCGACGAGCTTGCCGGCGAACAGCAGAAGCAGGAGCAGCGCGCTGGTGTGGCCGCCGTCGATGATGTCCTGGATGGTGGCGTAGCCGACGCTGTAGATGTGGTATTGCCCGCTGGTCAGCAGGAACACGTAGCCCATCAGCCCGACGCTGGTCATGCCGATGATGTTCTGGATGTAGGGGTTGAGGTTGGACTCCTCGAACACATCCTCGGAGGCGGCCAGCAGCTTGACGAAGAGCCAGGCGGCAATGCCCACCACCACGCCGAGCAGCGCCGCCAGAATGAGTTCGGCGCCGTTCACCGCCTCGGTCTGGCCGAAGGCGCCCAGCGGCAGCAGGAACGCCGATTCGATGCCCATGGCGAGGCGGAAAACATAGGTCGAGGTGGCCGTCGCCACCACCACCGGCAGGAAGGTGCGGGCCGAGATTTCCGGCAGCAGCACCTCGGAGGCGAACAAGACGCCGCCGAGCGGCGTGTTGAAGGTCGCCGCGATGCCGGCGCCGGCGCCGGCCGACAACAGCGTGATCTTCTGATGCCGGACGAGTCCGAGCGCCCGGGCGAAGGTCGAGCCGAAGGACGAGCCGATCTGGATGATCGGCCCCTCGCGGCCGACCGACGCACCCGTGCCGATCGAGATCGCCGAGGCCAGCGACTTCACCACGGCGACGACACCGCGCACGTTACCGCCATTGTGGTAGATCGCGTACATCACCTCGGGCACGCCGTGCCCCTTGGCCTCTGGCGCGAAGCTGCGCACCAGCCAGACGACGATCAGCCCGCCGATCACCGGAACCAGGATGATCCCCGCGCCCCAAGGGCTGGGAGCGCCATAGGCGTTGGGATCGAAATCGATGCTGATTCGGCCGTAGAAGGCGAAATTGTAGATGAAGGCGATCAGATATTTGAAGACGATCGCACCGAGGCCCGCGACGATGCCGACGACCAGCGCCAACAGCAGCATGAGCGGCAGCGCGACCTCGCGCTCCGGCTGCGCCTCCGCCTCCGGTGCGATTGGCGCAACGGAAGGGACGGAGGGACTCTCGACGGACATGGGCTTCGACTGACGGTGACTGGGTTGGTAAGGCGGGCGGAACGTATCTACTCTATTTCATTGTCGCCCCGCGATGGGAAGGGCAGCGGCGCGAGGAATGCCGGTCAATGCGAATGGACCGTTAAGTGTGGTCACACCCGGCTTTCCTTTCGGCGATCCCCGGTCGATAATGGCGCTCATATCGAACGCGAGATCCGGCGAGGCGGTCGCCGGTGCGAGACGTTCCGGTTTGACGAGGCCCATGCAGCGAACTTATCCGAGCCTTCCCTCTCCGTTCGTCGCCGGCACGGTCCTCAAGCGCGACATATTCGGCGAGATCGCCTTCGGCCATCTGGAGAACGCGCCCGACACGGCGGTGACGCGTCGCCGCGTCAGCCGTTCGGCGGGCTGGGCGCGGCCGCTCGCCTGGCATCTGGCCGGTCGTGAAATCCGCGCTCTGGAGGCCCTCGACGCGGTGGCGGGCACGCCGAAACTGCTCGGCGTCGACGAGAGCGCGCTCTACCGTTCGTGGATCGAGGGCACGCCGCTGCATGTCGCCAAGCCGGTCGGCAACGTCGCTTATTTCCGCGACGCCAAGCGACTTTTGCGGCAGGTCCACCGCGCCGGCATCACCCACAACGATCTCGCCAAGCCGCAGAACTGGCTGATTACCCCCGACGGCAAGGCGGCGCTGATCGACATGCAGCTCGCCACCATCTTCGCCCGCCGCTCCAAGCTGTTCCGCCTCATGGCGCGCGAGGACATCCGCCATCTCCTCAAGCAGAAACGCAGCTTCTGCCCGCAAGCGCTGACCCCGGCGGAAAAAAAGCTGCTGGCCACCAAGAGCCTGCCGGCGCGAGTTTGGATGCAGACCTTCAAGCCGATCTACAACGCCCTCACCCGCGGCCTGTTCAACTGGTCCGACGGCGAAGGCACCCATGACCGCATGGACACCGAGGGCAAGGCGATCGGCGCGCGGCTGGCGTCCGACCCGGCGATCCTCGCCCATGCACTGTCGCCCTTTCCGTATCCCAAGCGCCAGGGGGTCGGCATTTACGCCTTCGTCGAAACCGCTCCCGGCAACGACGCGCCCGCACTGGAGAAGCGGCTGCTCGCCGCCGCCGCGCCGCGCCCGGATGTCGTCCAGGCGGTCGAGCGTCTCCCCCGCGACGCGGGCGGCCGGGTGCGCGAGGATTTGCTGCGACTGGTCGCGATCAACCAGGTCGACCGCATCGAGGCGCTGGCTGGCGACGCCGACGCCCTCGCCGCGACCCGCGCCATCGCCGCCAATCGCCGCAATTTCACCGACCGCCGCCTGAAGGGATAGCGGGGCCTCTCCCGATCCTCTCAGCCCCCCGCGCCACCATCGTAGTAGCGCCGGTACCAGTCCACGAAGGCTTGCACTCCTTCGCGCACCGGCGTCGCCGGCCGGTAGCCGACCGCCCGCTCCAGTTCGCTGACGTCGGCGAAGGTGTCGGGCACGTCACCCGGCTGCAGCGGCAGCAGTTCGCGCTCCGCCTTGCGGCCGAGCGCCTCCTCCAGCGCCTCGACGTAATCGAGGAGTTTCACCGGCGCATTGTTGCCGATGTTGAACAGGCGGAACGGCGCGTTGCTCGTCGCCGGGTCCGGCCGATCGCTGTTCCAGTCCGGATTGGGCTGGGCGATGTCGTCGCTCGCCCGGACCACGCCTTCGGCGATATCGTCAACGAAGGTGAAGTCGCGGGTGTGGTTGCCGCCGTTGAACAGCTTGATCCGCTCGCCCTTAAGGATGTTACGGGTAAACAGGAACAGCGCCATGTCCGGCCGTCCCCACGGGCCGTAGACGGTGAAGAACCGCAGCCCGGTCGTCGGCAGTCGAAACAGATGGCTGTAGGAATGCGCCATCAATTCGTTGGCGCGTTTGGTCGCGGCGTAAAATTGCAGGGGGTGATCGACGCTTTGATGCTCGGAAAACGGCATCGCCGTATCGGCGCCGTAGACGCTGGAGGTGCTGGCATAGGTCAGATGCCGGACCTGATTGTACCGGCAAGCCTCCAGGATGTTGGTGAAGGCCACGACGTTGCTCTCGACATAAGCGAGAGGGTTGTCCAGCGAGTAGCGCACGCCGGCCTGCGCCGCGAGGTGGATCACCCGGTCCGGCCGGTGCTCCGCGAAGCACGCGTTCACCGCGTCGCGGTCGGTGAGATTGGCGCGCACGAAGACGTAGTCGCCCTTCGATTTGCCGGCCGCCTCCTCAAGAACCCGCAGCCGCGCTTCCTTGAGCGCCGGATCATAGTAGTCGTTGACGACATCGAAGCCAACGACGCTTTCGCCGCGTTCCAAGAGACGCAGGACCACGTGAAAGCCGATGAAGCCGGCGTTGCCGGTGACCAGGATTTTCATCAAAGACGCCCGTCCGTTTCGTGTTCCGCGAAGATGCCCTTGACGTCGTAAAGCACCGCGCCTTCCCTGCCCAAGCGGCGAATGGCGGCCGCGCCCATCTCGGCGAACCGGCTATGCCCGACGGCGAGAACGATCCCGTCATAGACCGCCTCGTCCGGCGCCGTCGTCAGACAGTCGAAGCCGAATTCCCGGCGGCAGTCCTCAGGCGAAACCCAAGGGTCCCAGACGTCGATCTGGGCGTTGCACTGTCGCAGATCGTCGACGATGTCGATCACTTTCGAATTGCGAAGGTCGGGACAATTCTCCTTGAAGGCGATGCCCATGACGAGGATCCGGCTCCCCACGACCGGCAATCCCCGGCTCATCATCGATCGTGCGACCTGATCCGCCACATAATGCCCCATCCGGTCGTTGATCCGGCGGCCAGCCAGGATCACCTCGGGGTGATAACCGACCTCCTGCGCCCGGTGTGTCAGATAATAGGGGTCGACACCGATGCAGTGGCCGCCGACGAGGCCCGGCTTGAACGGCAGGAAGTTCCATTTCGTCCGGGCGGCGGCCAGCACGTCCAGCGTGTCGATGCCGAGCCGATCGAAGATGATCGACAGCTCGTTCATCAGCGCGATGTTGAGATCGCGCTGGGTGTTCTCGATGATCTTGGCAGCCTCGGCGACCTCGATCGAACTTGCCTTGTGCGTGCCCGCGGTGATGATCGAACCGTAGAGCCGGTCGACAGCCTCGGCGGCGTCCGGCGTCGAGCCGCTTGTCACCTTGGTGATCGTCGTCAGCCGATGCTGTTTGTCGCCCGGATTTGCCCGTTCGGGGCTGTAGCCGAGGAAGAAGCCCTCGTTCAGCGTCAGGCCTGACAATCGCTCCAGGATCGGCACGCAGACATCACGGGTGCAACCCGGATAGACCGTCGATTCATAGATAACGACGGCCCCCTCCGAGATCGCCTTGCCCACCGTCTCGCTCGCCCGAACGAGCGGGCCCAGATCCGGACGGTTGGCGCGATCGATGGGGGTCGGAACCGCCACGATGAAGACGCCGCAGGCTTTGAGCGCGTCCGGGTTCGTGGTGAAGGTCACCAACTCCGCCGCAGCCAGGCCAGCGGCATCAACTTCCAGCGTGGCATCCCGCCCGCCCTGAAGCTCCGCGATCCGCTCGTGGCGAATGTCGAATCCGACGACCCGGCGCTTTCGGCCGAACTCCACCGCCAATGGCAGGCCGACATAGCCAAGCCCGATGACGGCGATCGTCTGGTCGTCCAGGTCAAGTTTGCGCACGTTACAACTCATTCCAGTGCTCACCGCCGACAGCGATCTGACGGGCAGGCGGATCATGAAGAACCGGGATGGTCTTCATGAAGTGCGTCTTGCGGTTTCTGCCGAACCGCGACGATCCCCAGACAGCGATAGACGTTCCGCGGCTTTCCGCCAATTCCCCTGCCCAGAGGGCCGTGCCGCAGCATCCAGCGTGCCACCACCGGTCATCAACGGCGAATTAAGAGAATCCGTGGAAAGGTGTCCATCCGGGGAGCCGAGGTCGACTGTGGACACGGCTCACACGGACGGTGATCGGCGAGAAGGAGCAGCTTTCCGTCTTGATCACTGGAGGGGAAGCATGTCGATGACGAAACATCTGGTGATCATGGCCGTCAGCCTCGCCGCTGCGCTCTCCAGCTGTCGGTCCTCCAATCTGGACGACGCCTTCGGCACTTCGTCCTTTGGCTATGCCGCTGCCATTGAAGACATTCGTCTTCTGCCCGAGGCCAGAACCCAGTTCAAGGCCCGCAATTACGGCAAATCCTACGCGCTGTTCAAGAAATCGGCGGAAGTCTATCCGAACAACCCGGCTGCTTGGCTCGGCCTTGCAGCCTCGGCCGATCAGCTCGGCCAGTTCGACACCGCCGATACGGCCTATGGCGCGCTCGCCAAGCTCATTCCCGGTACGGTCGAGTACTACAACAACATCGGCTACTCGGCGCTGCTGCGCGGCGAATTGCGCTCCGCCGCCCGGCACTTTGCCAAAGCGCAGGCGCTCGCCCCCCGGAGCGTCACCGTCGCCAACAATTTGCGCCTTCTCCGCAACAGCGTCTCTCGAGCCAAAAGGAGCTGAGCGCCTGTGATGAAAGGTCGATCGGTGACTGCCATGCCCGCGTGGGTTCACACCGCCCAGGTTCACGAAAATCCGGCCCCCGCTCCGGCTCCAGCTCCCGTCACGGACCGGCAGGAGACGCAAACGCCGCCCGAGACGAAACGCTCCTGGTCGGCGATCCTGCTTGTCTTGAACGGCGCCTGTCTGTCCGCCACACTGGCCGTCGCCGTGACGATGATGCTCGCATGGCGCCCCATGCAGGACCTCGACGCCCTGGACAACCGCATGGCCAGGCTCGACGGTATCGAACAACGCCTGAGCGGCCGCGTCGACGGCGCCGCCGATCGCGTCGATCACGCGATCCAGGGCAGGATCGACCGGGTCGACGCCGGATTAGGCGGATTGGCGGATGGGCTGGGACAGCTCCGGGTTTCCGTCGGCCAAAGCGTGGACACACTCGAGGACACCAGCGCGAGGCTCGACGAGACCTTTGCCGGCGCCCTTCTGGCCATCACCGAGCTGACCGAAACGGCCAACCCGAGTCAGGACTGGGAAACGCCCGTGGCGGCGGCCTCTGCGGGCTTGACGCCCGAAACCCTCGATCAGCGTCCCTCCTCCCCGCAGTTCCAGCGCCAGGAACTTCCCGACGGATCGGTCGCCTATCGGCGGCTGAGCACGCGCTAGACGCATCGAATGGCCCCCGGCGTTTTTCGTGTTGACTCGCCCTTAACCATCTCGTCGCAGACTGCCGCGGAATGCGGGCCGCATCGCGGTCCGATGCCCTGTTTGTCGCTCGAAGCGCGTGGCGGATCCCCGCGCCGGTGAGCATACGCCGAACCAATCGGACGACAGCAGAGACTGGATGCGAAAGGTAGCCTCGATGGATGTGCTCCATCCTTGGAAACAGGCGGTGGAACTTCCCGTCGGCGGGCGCGCGCTCGCGGCTGTGGCACGGCTGCTACGCATCGCGCTGACGACGCTCGCTTGCCTCGCGGTCCTTCCCGCGGCCGCCCAGCAGCGGATGCTCGCCATCGGCGACGGCAGCGTGTCGAATGTGGTCGTGCGGCAAAGCTCGACGGTCACCATCACCACCAACCGGCCCTTCGCCAATCTCGTCGTTGGCGACGTCAAGATCGCCGATGTGGTGCCATTGTCCGATCGTTCTTTTTACATCCAGGGCCGGTCGAACGGGATCACCAATATCTCGATCTACGATGACGGCGACAGGCTGCTCGGGGTCGTCGACACTCGTGTCAGCATGGACTTTGCCAACGTCCATTCCGCGATCCGCGCCGCCGTCCCCAGCGCGAAGGTGAAGGTGACCAATTTCAACGATCGCATTCATCTCAGCGGAACCGTGAAGAGCGCACCCGACGCGGTGAAGGTGATGGACGTCGCCCAGCAATTCTCGTCCGAGCCGGTTATCAACGCGCTTGCGGTGACCGATGCCCAGCAGGTCGCGCTGGAAGTGCGCGTGCTTGAGGCAAGGCGGAGCGCCGGCCGCGATCTCGGCGTGAATTTTCGCGTGTCCGGCGGAACCTCGCTGGGCGTCATTGGCTCCCGCGTGCGATTGAATGCCGATCCTGACACCGGCCAGCCGAAATCCTATCTCGACAACAACGCCGGCCGCAATTCGCAAGGCACGCCATTCGGATCGCTGGTCGCTCAGGTTCTCGAGAGTGCCGGCGTTCGCGTCGACATGATCATCAACGCTCTCGAAAAGAAGGGCCTCGCGCGGCGGCTGGCGCAGCCCAACCTGACCACCATGAGCGGCGAGAAGGCGAGCTTTCACGCCGGCGGCGAAGTGCCGATCCAGGCCGCCGTCGTCGGCGCCAACGGATCCTCCTCGACCCAAACCGAATACCGCCCCTACGGCGTTCGCCTCGAATTCCTGCCGACCGTTCTGGATAGCGGCTTGATCAATCTCAGGGTGATGACCGAGGTCAGCGAGATCGATCCGGCCGTCGTCGTCAACGGCAATCCCGGCTTCACGTCGCGCAAGGCGCAGACCGTCATCGAACTGCGCGACGGCCAGAGCTTCGCCATGGCCGGGCTGCTGCAGACGGTGAACGCCAAGACGATCGAGCAGTTGCCGTGGATCGGCCAGGTTCCGATCCTCGGCGCCTTGTTCCGTTCGACCAGCTTCCAGAAGCAGGAAACCGATCTGGTGGTGGTCGTAACCCCCCGCCTCGTCCAGCCGGCAAGCCCCGGCGAGCAACTTTACTCCCCGCTCGACCAGACGCGTTCCCCCGACGACGTCGAGCTGTTCGCGCTCGGCCTTCTCGAGGTGGACAACGCCATGCTGCGCTCCTTCAAGGAAGGCCAGGGCATTTCGGGGCCCTACGGCCACATCATCGACATCGAGACGGATAACGGCAATGCGCGCGCCCAGCCTTGAGATCGTCGTCCTTGCCGCCGCTGCCCTGCTGACCGGCTGCGCGGACTATGCCAATCAGCGCGATACGATCTCGCTCGGGGCGGGTAACGCGATGCAGGCGAACATGGCGGTCCACACGGCGAACGCCTTTCCCCCTCATCGCGACGTCACGACAATACGGACAGACGGGCAGGTCGCCGAACGGAATGTGCGTGTGTATCGCGGCACCGGGTCCGCCGTCGGTCCGGCGCAACCAACAGCAACCGCGCCCGCGGCACCCGCGGCAGAATGACGGCTGCCGGGTTCACCCGGCAGGCACGATACGATCGAGCCCCGCTACGACCACGACAATTCGACCTGTCCCGTTAACGTCCTTTCTTAACGGGTGGTCAAGCTCGCGGCCCTAAGCTCCCTCGGATTATGAGGAAGCAGGCGGGTTCGATAACAACCTTCCCGCACGGTAGGACAATGATTCGAGCTCTCATCTTCGCAGCCGCGCTCGGTTCGGGCGGGCTCGCTGCCTGGATCACATTCGCCCAGGACGACACTCCTGTTCGGGTCGACCAGGCGCCTGAGATCGCGCGGATCGCGATGAGCGAAGTGCTCGTGGCATCCGCCGAGATCGGCCAGGGACGATTGCTGGAAGAGACCAGCATGCGCTGGCAGTCATGGCCCGAAGGTGCCGTGTCCGCCGGCTTCATCACCCGCGCCTCCCAACCCGATGCGATCGAGACGCTCGCCGGCTCGCTCGTCAAGAGCCAGTTCCAGGAAAGCGAACCGATCCGCAGCGACAAGCTGGCCCCGGCCGGCTCCGGCTATATGTCCGCCCTGCTGCCGGCTGGCAAACGCGCGGTCGCGGTCCGGGTCTCGGCGGAAAACACGGCCGGCGGGTTCGTGCTGCCCAATGACCGGGTCGATGTTGTCCACACCTACACGCGACCGAGCATCGGCACCGAGCCGCCGCAGAGCGTCAGCCGCGCGATCTTGAGGAATGTCCGTGTGCTGGCTGTCGACCAAAGCCGCAACGCCGACCCGGCCAACCCGCAACAGGTCGTGGTCGGGCGGACGGCAACCCTCGAATTGGACATTCAACAGGTGGAACTGATCACCGCCGCCGAAGCCTCCGGGACTCTGTCCCTGGCCTTGCGGTCGGCGGCGGATCTCAACGAGCCGAAGCTCGCGGTCAAGCGCCGAGAGCCGACAGTCGGCGTTTATCGTGACGGCAAGATGGAGGTCGTGAAGGTCGCGCCACATACCGCGGGATCGCTGTGGCGAGCTCGCCAGTCGTCGCCTTGACGGACGACGAGGCGCCCATGATGCCTGCTTCCTCCGCTACTGGGGACAAGACGCCGCCGAAAGAGGCGGCGACGAACGCGTCCGCCACCGGCAGCCTGATCATTCCGCAAATCGCCATCGCGGTCTTCACCGAGACGGAGGAGCTTGCCCGGACCGCCGAGGCGGCCGCGTCGGACCGACGCCTGCAACGGACGCGATTGACGGTCCATGGCGGCGGATTGCCGGCTGCGATCGAGCTTTACGGCAAGGGTCCGACCCCCAATCTCGTCATCGTTGAAACGACGGCCGAGAATGCCGCGCTGTTCGCAGGGCTGAACGCGCTGGCCGATGTCTGCCTGACCAGCACCAAAGTCATCGTGATCGGACACCGCAACGACATCACGCTCTACCGGGAATTGATCGAGCAGGGCATCCACGAATATGTCGTCGCTCCGCTGGACGTAATGTCGCTGATCGCCACGATCGGCCGCCTCTACAAAAGCGCTGGCGCGCAGAAGCTGGGGAAGGTCTGCGCCTTCTTCGGCGCGCGTGGGGGCGTCGGTTCATCGACCGTGGCGCACAATACCGCCTGGTCGCTGGCCTCGTCCTTCGATTCCGACGTTCTTCTGATCGATATGGATCTGCCCTTCGGCACCGCCGGCCTGGACTTCAACATCGAGGCGGCACAGGGGGTCATGGACGCGATCAGCGACGCCGACCGCCTTGACGACGTGCTGCTGGAGCGGATCATGACGCAGCGCGGCGAACGGCTCAGCATCCTGACGCCGCCGCTCGCCCTGACGAACGCCTACGATCTGCGGGAGACGGATTTCAACGGCCTCATCGACATCGCGCGATCCAGCGCCCGTCTGACGATCCTCGATCTTCCCCATATGTGGACTGCCTGGGTGAAACGGCTTTTGACCGACGCGGACGACGTCGTCATCACCGCCGCGCCGGACCTCGCCAATATGCGCAACGTCAAGGGCGTCATCGAATTCCTGCGGTCCACCCGGCCGCATGACAGCCCTCCCAAGCTGGTAATGAACCAGATCGGCATCCCGAAGCGCCCGGAGATCAAGGCTCCGGCCTTTGCCACTGCCGTCGCGCTCGAGCCCAGCCTCAGCATCCCCTTCGACCCGGCGCTTTTCGGCAACGCAGCCAATGACGGTCGCATGATCGGGGAAACATCGGCTCGATCGCCCGTGGCCCGCTCGTTCGACGAGCTCGCGCACTCGCTGATCAGTGGCAAGGAGGTGTCGCGGCCCGCGAGGAAGGGCATCAATGCTTTTGCCGCGCGCCTCATCGGGAGGCGTTGAACCGCGATGCGCGCTCTGCCGCCCTTTTCCCGGGACCTACGACGCAGCCGGCTTCGTCTCCGGCGATCGGCGGATCGCTTCCAGGCGCTGCTGGCCGGCAGGGACGGCGTCTCGGCAGTCGAATTTGCGCTCTTTGCGCCGATCCTGTTCTTCGCCCTCATCGCAACGGCGGATCTCGGCCTGGCGTTGAATGAACGAATGGCGATCGACCACGTCCTGCGCGCGGGCGCCCAGACCGCCATGGCCGACCCGGGGGAGCAGCGTGTCATCGACGTCATGACGGCCACCGCCACGCCGAATTTTCCGCCTCCGACAGACCCCGCGGTCGCCCCCGATCTGGTGATGTCGGTGTCGCGCTATTACGCTTGCCCGGAAGCGCCCGACGTCGCGGTGCCCGCCTCGACCAGCTGCGCCGGGTCGGCGCCAACCTATAGCTTCTATCAAATCGGCGGGACAAAGACTTACAGCGGCTGGATCATTCCTGATCTCAACTTCCGGCCGCAGATTCAGGTGCAGGTCCGATGAGCCTGCGGAACCGCTTTCGAAACGACGACAGGGGTGCGACGGCGGTCGAATTCGCCATCATATGCTTTCCGTTGTTGCTTGTGTCGCTCGGCGTCGTCGAATTCGGGCGGGCCCTGAATGTCCGCAACGACCTCGCCTTCGCGGCGGATTTCGCGGTTCGTTCCGTTCTCAACGACGCGACGGTGCCAAATCCGGATTTGGATTCGACGATCCGTGCCTCCTTCACCGGCAACCGCCCCGACCTTCTTCAAATCGATTTTGGCACGGCTGCGGAAGCGGGCGTGTCGTTTCGCACGGTCGCGATCACCTATCCCTTCGAGTTCGTGGTTCCGGGGGTGTCCGCAAACGGCATGACGCTGAGCGTGTCCCGTCGCATTCCGCTGAACTGACAGCGGCCCCTTGCGCCGATGGGCGCCTTCCGCCCCGGCTTATTCGCTATTGATTACAATTGCGTCGATCGATTTTACGGCGCTGCAATCGTGGTTCGATAGCGTCCCCCCAGTCAGGCGATGACCGCTTCGAGATCCTGAGACGGCCGGTTTGCCGCAAGTGCGGCGCAACCGACACCCGGCTTCAGGCGTCACAATGGACGTGACACCATCCTCGGACGTCAGGCCGCCATAGCGTATCGCTGCGGAGGAACCATGTTCGGCAGGAAGACGGAAGAGGAGATCACTCCAGCCGCGTCCAACGACGACGCTGTGGCTTGCGTCATCCCCACCAGCGAAACCGCCGTGACGCCGCCGCGGATCGTGCGCCCGGAAAAGCAGCCGCGCGGCGAAAAGCACTTTTCCCTGAAGCGCGAAGTTTTCGACGCGTTGGTGGACGCGATCGACGTGTCCGTCCTGTCGACCATGAAGACCGACGAAGCGCGCGAAGAGATCGTCCAAGTCGTCAATGACATCATCACGGCCAAGAAGGTTCAGATCAGCATCGCCGAGCAGGAGGCGCTGGTCGGCGAAATCTGCGACGACGTGCTCGGCTACGGACCGCTGGAGCCGCTGCTCGCCCGAGACGACATCGCCGACATCATGGTCAATGGTCGCAACCGCATCTTCATCGAGGTGAACGGCAAGGTGCAGGAGACCGACGTCCGTTTTCAGGACAACCAGCAACTGCTCAATGTCTGCCAACGGATCGTCAGCCAAGTTGGCCGGCGCGTCGATGAGTCGAGCCCGATCTGCGATGCCCGGTTGGCCGACGGCTCCCGCGTCAACGTCATCGCGCCGCCGTTGGCGATCGATGGACCGACGCTGACCATCCGCAAGTTCAAGAAGGACAAGCTAACGCTCGATGATCTGGTCCGGTTTGGCGCCATCTCCCCGGAGGGCGCCACCATCCTGCAGATCATCGGCCGGGTGCGCTGCAACGTCGTCATCTCCGGCGGTACCGGCTCGGGCAAGACGACGCTGCTCAACTGCCTGACCCGCTATATCGACGAAGACGAGCGCATCATCACCTGCGAGGATTCGGCCGAGCTGCAGTTGCAGCAGCCGCATGTCGTCCGGCTGGAAACCCGCCCCCCCAATATCGAGGGCGAGGGCGAGATCACCATGCGGGCCCTGGTCAAGAACTGCCTGCGCATGCGTCCCGAGCGGATCATCGTCGGCGAGGTGCGCGGCCCCGAGGTGTTCGATCTCCTGCAGGCGATGAACACCGGCCATGACGGCTCGATGGGCACGATCCACTCCAACTCGCCGCGCGAATGCTTGAAGCGCATGGAATCGATGATCGCCATGGGCGGTTTCTCGCTACCGGCGACCACGGTCCGAGAGATCATCGTCGGCTCCGTCGACGTCATCATCCAGGCCGCGCGGCTGCGCGACGGCTCGCGCCGGATCACCCACATCACCGAAGTGCTCGGCATGGAGGGCGACGTGATCACCACTCAGGATCTGTTCGTCTACGACATGGTCGGCGAGGATGCCGACGGCAAGGTGCTCGGCCGCCATCGTTCAACCGGGGTCGGACGGCCGGGATTCTGGGATCGCGCGCGCTACTACAACGAGGACAAGCGCCTCGCGGCTGCCCTCGACGCCGCCGAGCAGAGCGCGGTGGCCGCCTGACCATGTTGTATGACGGCCTCTCCCCGACCAATTTGATCTACGCTCTCGCAGCGCTCTGCTGCAGTGGCCTGCTGCTTTCCTTCGTCTATCCCAGCAGCGCCAAGCGCCGCGCCTACGACAGCCGTTTCACCGCGATCGCCACCAGCGGTCCGGCGTTGGTTGGACCCAACCGCAACTCCGAGAACGCCCGCCGCAAACGATCTGTCGAGGAGACCCTGCGCGAGATCGAGGAAAAGCAGAAAAGCCAGGCGAAGCGAAACAAATCGAAGCCCCAACTGGTCGTGCGCTTGCGGCAAGCCGAGCTCGGCTGGTCGAAACGGACCTATTATGTGGTGTGCGTTGCCGCCGCCATCCTGACCTTCCTTGTCGTTGTGGCGGTGGGAGGCGAGCCGCTTGCGGCCGGCGGTTTCGCGGTCGCCGGGGGCCTTTTTCTGCCGCACCTCTTCGTCAATTTTCGACGCAACCGCCGCTTCAAGCGTTTCACGGCGGAATTCACGTCGGCCGTCGACGTCATCGTGCGCGGCATCAAATCCGGCCTGCCGCTGAGCGATTGCATGAAGATCATCGCGACGGAAGCGCAGGACCCGGTGCGCAGCGAATTCAAGACGGTCGTCGAGGATCAGACCCTGGGCGTCCCCATGGACGAGGCCGTGCAGCGCCTTGCCGAACGGGTGCCGCTCTCGGAGGCCAACTTCTTCGCCATCGTGATCGGCATCCAGGCCCGCAGCGGCGGAAGTCTGGCAGAAGCCCTCGGCAATCTTTCCAAGGTGCTGCGCGAGCGCAAGAAGATGCAGGCGAAGATCAAGGCGATGAGTTCCGAAGCCAAGGCCTCGGGGGGCATTATCGGTTCCCTGCCGGTCATCGTCGCCGGCCTCGTCTACGTCACCACCCCCGACTACATCTCGCTGCTGTTCACGGAGACCCTCGGCAATATCGTCCTGGCCGGCAGCGCCGTGTGGATGATGTTTGGCATCCTTGTGATGCGCAAAATGATCAATTTTGACTTCTGAGGATGATGATGGACTTCTCATTCATCCCGGCCGACCCGAAACCAGTCATCGCCCTTCTGTCGGCGTTTTCGGGCTTTTCCGCCATCCTGTTGGTCAGCTGGCCGTATCTCGCCCGCGATACACTCGGCGAACGGATGCGGCAGGTGGGCGAGGAACGGGAGCGCATTCGGCTGCGCGAACGTTCCCATCTTTCCGATCGCAAGGATCCGCTGCTGCTGCGGGCGCCGCCCAAGAAATTTTATCAGGCCATCGTCAATCACTTCAATCTGTCCGAACAGGTCGGGGACGGCGAAATCGCCCGGATGTTGGCGCGGGCCGGCTATCGCGGCCGAGGACCGGTGGTCGGTTTCCTGGCCGCGCGCATCCTCGCTCCAGTCGCCATGTTCGTCGCCGCCCTCGGTTACATGGTGATGTTCCTCAGTGAAGCGACACCACTGCTTCCCAAGATCGCCATCGGTCTGGGGGCCGGCTATTTCGGCTATTACCTTCCGATCATTCTTTTGAAAAACCGGACGACCAAGCGGCAGACGTCGATCCGCCGGGCCTGGCCCGAGGCGCTCGACCTGATGCTGATCTGTGTGGAATCCGGCATGAGCGTCGAGGGCGCATTCCGCAAGGTGTCCGAGGAGATCGGTGTCCAATCCATCGAGCTCGCGGAGGAGATGAACCTGACGACGGCGGAGCTTTCCTATCTTCAGGATCGCCGCAAGGCGTTCGAGAATCTCAGTCTGCGTACAGGCCTCGACGGGGTAAAAGCCGTCGTGACCAGCCTTATCCAGGCAGAGCGCTACGGCACGCCCGTCGGTCAGGCCCTGCGCGTGCTGGCCCAGGAAAACCGCGACATGCGCATGAGCGAGGCGGAAAAGCGAGCCGCCGCGCTGCCACCGAAGCTGACCGTTCCGATGATCCTGTTTTTCCTTCCCGTCCTTTTCGCCATCATCATCACACCGGCGATTATTCGGGTCATGCAGGCGCAATGACCATGCCAAAAGCTCTGAGCCCCCCCAAGACCAATCCGCGCCGCGCTGCGGCGATACCCCCGCCGACACACGTCGCGCGCTTGAGAACCGGACGCGTCCGACGGCTTGCGGGCGAGGCATTGCATCGATTTGTCGGCGATCGGACCGGCAGTACGTCGGTGATCGCGGCCATCATGTTTCCGGTCGTCATCGGCGGCATCGGTCTCGGCGTCGAGACGGGCTATTGGTACATGACCCAACGCGAATTGCAGCACGCGGCCGACGTGGCCGTCCACGCCGCGGCCGTCCGCAAGCGTTCCGGAGACACCGTCGACGGCATGCGCACGGCCGCGCTGTATATCGCCAATCAAACCGGATTTTCGGGTTCGTCCGGCAATTTCATCGTCAATTCGCCGGTCGCGACCGGGCCCAATGCCGGCGATCCGGATACAGTCGAGGTCCTGCTGTCGCAGATCGAGCCACGACTGTTTTCGGCCATGTTCAGCAACGAGCCCGTCGACATCGGCGCCCGGGCGGTCGCCAAGATCAACGAAACGGCGAGAGCCTGCATCCTCGCCTTGTCGCCGTCCGCGTCAGGAGCGGTAACCGTATCGGGCTCGACATCGCTCAGCCTGACCGGCTGCGACGTCGCGTCCAATTCCAACGCGTCGGACTCGTTCCTGATGCAGGGTGCGGCGACCTTGTCGACCGGGTGCATCTATACGGTGGGCGCGACAGTGACCACCGCGGCTCTGGATCTGACCGATTGCGACCAGCCGAAGGAATATGCCGCGGCCGTGGCCGACCCCTATGCCTCGGTTGCGGAGCCGGTGATTCAAGGCACCTGCCAAGGCAAGAATGTTGGCAAACCCAATGCATCGACCACGCTGACGCCGGTCGAAAACCATCCCAGTGGCGTCGCCGCAATGCGCTTCTGCAACGGCCTCAGCATCAAGGGAGACGTCGTCTTTCAGCCGGGACTCTACATCATAGAGGGTGGCGACTTCACGGTGAACGGCGGCAGTGTTGATCCCGCTACCGCGGGTCTCACCGGCTCGGGCGTCACCTTCTACCTGACCAACGGCGCCGGGCTGAAGCTGGGCGGCAACACCCGCATGAACCTGTCGGCGCCGACGAGCGGACCGTTTTCGGGCATCCTGTTCTTCGGCGGCCGCGACCAGACGGGTATCGCCCACACCGTGGCCGGTACATCCGACTCCATCCTGCAAGGCGCCATCTATATGCCGGCGGGGGATCTCAAATACCGCGGCAATTCGAGCACCGGCGACGGTTGCACCCAGATCGTCGGCTACACCGTCGATCTCAGCGGCAACTCCACCTTCGAGTCGAATTGCGAGGCGCTGGGCGGCAGTGACATCGTCTCCAGCGCGCTCATCCGCATCATCGAGTAAGCTCGGCACGCAACGCCAGCGAGGCCGGCGTCGAACTCCTGACCTTACAGCGCCACTTCGGTGGCGTCGCCGGATCGCTGTGCAAGTTTGACCGCGGCGGAGGCCACGGCGAGGTCCTGAAGGCCGACGCCGGTGCCGTCGAACAGGGTGATCTCGTCCTTAGACGTACGCCCCGGATGAGTGCCATTGATCACCGCCCCGAGCGGGGTAATCGCCTCCTCCTTGACCAGTCCCGCAGCAACGGCGTGCTGGAACTCGCCGATCGTCACCGATTGGGCGATCTCGTCGGTGAAGAGCGTGGCCGCCGCGACCAGCGCCGGATCGACCTCCTGCTTGCCCTTGGTGTCGGTGCCCATGCAGGCGATATGCGTTCCCGGCTTCACCCAGTCGCGCATCATCAACGGCTCATGCGCGGAGGTGATGCTGACGATGACGTCCGCCTCGGCGCCGAGCCGTTCGCGCTCCACCGCCTCGAAGAGCAGGCCGATTTCTTCGGCGACCCCGGCCAGCGCCGGCAGCATCTCGGGGTGGAAGTTCCACGCGACCACCTTTTCGAACGACCGCTGTTCGGCCGCCGCGCGCAACTGGAAGGCGGCTTGGTGCCCGGCTCCCACCATGCCCAGCACCTTGGCGTCGGGGCGCGCGAGATGGGCGATGGACACCGCGCTCGCCGCCGCCGTTCGAACCGCCGTCAGATAGTTGCCGCCGACCAACGCCTTGAGTTGACCGGTATCGGCGTCGAACAGGAAGACCGTCGACTGGTGATTGGTCAGCCCCTTGGCCGCGTTGCCCGGCCAATAGCCGCCGGATTTCAGGCCGAGCACGAGGCCGGAGCGATCAAAGCCGGACTTGAAGCCGTAAAGCGCGTCGGCGTGACCGATCGCCTCGCGGATGACCGGGAAATTATACGCGTCGCCCTTGGCCATCGCAGCGAACACCGCTTCGACCGCCTTGAAGGCGTCGGCGCGACCGACCAGTTTCTTGCAGCTTTCCTCGGAAACGATGAACATGCGTCGTCCTCAGTACGCCAGGCCGCGGGCGGTAACCGACCACAGGCTTTCGACCTTGCCGTTTCGCACCCCGACATACCAATCGTGGACGTTGCAGGTCGGATCGCAGTGGCCCGGCACGAGGCGCAGTTTCTCGTTGACCTTCAAGACCCCGTTCGGGTCCTCGATGACGCCGTGCTCGTCCGAGCATTTGACGTATTTGACGTCGTCGCGCCCGTAGATGAACGGCAGCCCGCTGTCGACCGACTGCGCCTTCAGCCCGGCGTCGCAGATTGCCTTGTCCGCCTTGGCGTGGCTCATCACAGAGGTGAGGAGGAACAGCGCGTTCTCCCATTCGCCATGGTCGATACGCTTGCCGTCCTTGTCGAGGATGCGGCCATAGTCGGCGTCCATGAAGGCGTAGGAACCGCATTGCAGCTCGTTGTAGACGCCCGAATTGCCTTCGAAATAATAGCTGCCGGTGCCCCCGCCGCCGACGATGTCGCACTCAAGCCCCTCGGCCTTCAGCGCATCGACGGCGTCCTTCACCATGGCGACGGCGATGTCGATCTTGGCCTTTCGGTCCTCGTATTTGTCCATGTGCTGCATCGCGCCCTGATAGGCTTGGATGCCGGAAAATTTGAGGCCCGGCGCGGCGTCGATCGCCTTGGCGATCTCCACAACCGCGGGCGTCGTCGTCACGCCGCAGCGGCCGGCGCCGCAGTCGATCTCGACGAGGCACTCGATCGTCGTGCCATGCTTTTGCGCCGCCGCCGACAGGTCGGCGACATTGGCGACGTCATCGACGCAGACGATGGTGCGCGCGCCGAGCTTCGGGATGCGGGCGAGACGGTCGATCTTGGCCGGATCGCGGACCTGGTTCGACACCAGCACGTCCTTGATGCCACCGCGGGCGAAGGCCTCGGCCTCGCTCACCTTCTGGCAGCAGACGCCGCAGGAGCCGCCGAGGCTCTCTTGCAGCTTCTGCACGTCGACGGACTTGTGCATCTTGCCGTGGCTGCGGTGACGCACGCCCATGTCCTTGGCGAACTTGCCCATCTTGGCGACGTTGCGCTCGAGAGCGTCGAGGTCGAGGATCAGGCAGGGGGTCTGGATCTCGTCCTCGCGCATGCCGACGGCGGCGGGGATGTTGTAGCCAACCTCAAAGTCGTCGATCTTGATCGGTGCGTTCATGGCTTCTCTCCCTCAGCTCTGCATCCAGGGCAGCTTTTTCAAATCGACGTTGCCGCCGGTCAGGATCACCCCGACCCGTTTACCGGCGAACAGCTCGCGGTTTTTCAGGATTGTCGCCAGCGGCACGGCCGAACTCGGCTCGATCACGATCTTCATGCGTTGCCACGCCAGGTACATGGCCTCGATGATCTCTTCCTCGGTGGCCAGTAGCACGTCGGTGACGTAATTCGAGACGAAATGCCAGGTCCGCGGGCGCAGGCTCACTTTCAGCCCGTCGGCCACGGTCTGCGGTGCGTCATCCTCGATGATCTCGCCTGCATGGAACGAGCGATAAGCGTCGTCGGCGTTCTTCGGTTCGGCCGCGTAAATCTTGGTCGATGGAGACATATGGGACATGGTGAGACACGTCCCGGAGATCATGCCGCCGCCGCCGATCGGCGCAACCACGGCGTCGAGCGGTCCCACCTCCTCGTGAAGCTCCAGCGAACAGGTGCCCTGCCCGGCGATCACCCGATGATCGTTATAGGGATGCACGAAGTCCGCGCCGGTGCTGGCCACGACCTCCTCCAGCATCGCCTCGCGCGCCGCCGTCGAAGGCTCGCACTCTCGCACCTCGCCGCCGTACCCGCGCACCGCGGCCTTCTTGGCCTCGGGCGCGGTACGCGGCATGACCGCGATCGCCTTGATGCCGCGCCGGCCGGCCGCATAGGAGAGCGACAGGGCATGATTGCCCGAGGAGTGCGTGGCGACGCCTTTTTGCGCCTGGTCATCCGACAGGCCGAACACCGCGTTCGAGGCACCGCGCGCCTTGAAGGCCCCGGCCTTCTGAAAATTCTCGCATTTGAAGAACAGTTCAGCGCCGCTCAGGTCGTTGAAGTAGGTCGAGGTCAGCACCGGCGTGCGATGGATATAGGGCGCGATCCGCTCCCGCGCCGCCATGACGTCGTCGAATGTCGGTATGTCCGCTTCGCGCACTTTGGTGTCCATGTCCGTCGTCCGTCCTTACGCGGCCTTGGAGAGCGCGGCGCTCTTCGTCGACCGATAATATTCCTGCGCCGCGGCAACGCCAGAGCCGAGCGTGATCGGATAATCGAGATCCTTCATCGCCATCTCCAACGTGGCAAGACCCGACAGCGCCATCACCTCGGTCAGCGAACCCAGATGTCCGATCCGGAACGCCTTGCCGGCCATTTGCCCGAGGCCGACGCCGAACGAGACGTCGTAGGCATCGTAGGCATGATTGGTCAGCGTGTCGCTGTTAAAGCCAGCGGGAACCAGCACCGCCGTGACCGTATCGGAATAAAGATGGGGTGCCTGCGCGCAGAGCCGCAGGCCCCAGGCATTGACCGCACGGCGGACGCCCTCGGCAATGCGGGCATGACGGGCGAACACATTGTCCAGCCCCTCCTCCAGCAGCATGTCGAGGCTCGTGCGCAATCCCTGGATCAGTTGCACCGGCGGCGTATAGGGAAAGCCTCCCTTGGCGTTGGCGCCGGCCATGTCGCGGAAGTCGAAGAAGCAACGCGGGCACTTGGCGCTCGCGACGGCGTCCATCGCCTTTTCGCTGACGCCGACGATCGCCATGCCGGTTGGCAGCATGAAACCCTTCTGCGACCCTGAGACGGCAAGATCGACGCCCCATTCGTCCATGCGGAAATCCATCGAGGCGAGCGAGGACACGCAATCGACATACAGCATGGCCGGATGTGACGCGCTATCCATCGCGCGGCGGACCGCGCCGACATCACTGACGACGCCGGTAGCGGTCTCGTTATGGGTGACGAGCACGGCCTTGATCGCCTTGGCCTTGTCCGCGGCGAGACGCTGACCGATCAGGTCGGCGGGCGCGCCCTGCCCCCATTCGCATTCGATAATCTCGACGTCGAGGCCGTGGCGCTGGCACAGGTCGATCCAGCGGTGCGAGAACATGCCGTGCCGGGCCGCGAGAACCTTGTCTCCGGGTGACAGCGTGTTGGTGACCGCCGCTTCCCATCCGCCCGTGCCGCTGGCCGGAAAGGTGATGATGGTGCCGCTCGTGGTTTTGAAGACTTTTTTCAGGTCGCTCAGGACCGGGGCGAGAATGCCGACGAAATCCGGCGATCGATGATCCTCGGTCTGACCCGACAGCGCGAACCGCAGGCGATCCGGGATATTGGTCGGACCAGGTATGAAAACGGGGTTTTGACCGGTCATGTCTCTCTCCCTGACAATAGGCATATCCCAAACTAACGAGGCTTGTGGAATTTGCAATTTTTCTGAAAATGATTTCCGATTGTGCGTAATTGTGATGTTTTCTGTATATTTTTCTGGTGCTTATGTTTTTTCATTCTAGGGGAGGAAATTTTTGCCAAAAATATTTTTCATGCCAAGATGGGGTTGGATTCCGGCAGATGGCCTGCAGAGGAGCGATCATGAACAAGACGGACGATCTCCCAAGACGGTCACGCGGCCGTCCGCGAACCCTGCCGATCGGCGAGCAGGCAGCTCCGGTTCAGGCCCTGGACCGGGGACTGACGCTGCTGCGGACATTGGCGAAGGATAGCGGCCTGACGCTGACCGATATCGCCCTGCGGCTCGGCATGCCGCCCTCCTCCGCGCATCGGATTCTGGCGACCTTGCAGAAACATGGTTTCGCGGAATTTAATGGCTCCACCCAGGAGTGGTCGGTCGGCATCGAAGCCTTCAGGGTCGGCAATGCCTATCTGGTGGGCACCAATCTGCTCGAGGCGGCACGCGAGTTCATGCGGCGCCTGATGGACGAGACCGGGGAAACCGCCAACCTCGCCATTGCCGACAATGGCGAGGTGGTGTTCCTCAGCCAGGTAGAGTCCCACAATCCGATCCGTGCATTCTTCCGACCAGGCACCCGTGGTCACCTGCACGCGTCCGGCATCGGCAAGGCGCTGCTGGCCAATATGGATCGCGACGAGATCGAGGGGATCCTGCAGAAACGGGGCCTGCCCGAATTTACCCCGAAGACCCTGACATCACCCAAGGCGCTCTATGCCAATCTGGAAACGACGCGGATGCGCGGCTGGTCGTTCGACGACGAGGAACGCTATCTCGGGATGCGCTGCATCGCCGCGCCGATCTTCAACGGCTTCGGCGAGGCCATCGCCGGCATCTCCGTGTCCGGCCCCACCGTCAGGTTTCCCGATGGCAAGATCGCCGAAATCGGTCCGGTGGTGAAACGCGCGGCGGACGAGGTGACTGCCAAGATCGGCGGCAGGGCGCCGGCTTTGGAGAGCGATTGAGGCGCCGGGGAAATACACGGGCCTTCGTTTCATTGCGGCATGAGGCCATTCGAATTTGCTGGCCCACTCTTCCAGCTTTAACGGCAAGTTGGCGGCCGCACGACCTGACTTGCGTCCGCGGAAAATTAGGCAGGCTTTGCGGCGATCTCTTCCCCGGCCCTGAACACGTCCGGACCGGGGAGAAATGGATCAGCGAAAATCCGAGACGTCGCTCAGGCTGGTTTCGATCTCGTCGACCTTTCGCATCATCACGAGATGCAGGCCGCCGCCGAGCAAAGCGCCGATGAGCCAGCCGAAGCCGGACAGCGCGGCAAGCGCCGGCGTCCAGACCGTCGCCACCGAAAACACTGCGGCGATGGCGAAGGCGATGATCGCTTTCCTGTTCCAACCGGAATCGTAATAGTAATTCCCACTCGGATCACTGGAGAACAGATCCTGCAGATTGATGCGCTGCTTGCGGATCAAATAGTAGTCGGCGACCAGGATGCCGTAGAGCGGAGCGAGGAACGCGCCGAGCGTATCGACAAAGGCGGCGATCCCGATATTGCTGATCACGGACACCCACAACGCGCCGATGAAGAAGGCGATGACCGCCGTGATGATGCCGCCGGTCTTGGCGCTGATCTTCGACGGCGCGAGATTGGCGATATCGTAGGCGGGCGGGATGAAGTTCGCCACCAGATTGATGCCCACGGTGGCGGCGAAGAAGGTGATCGCCGCGATGATCGTCAGCCAGATGTTATCGACCCGCTCGACGATGTCAGCGGGGTTGGTCAGCCGCTCGCCGAATAGCACGACGGTGCCTGCGGTGATGAACAAAGCGATGAAGGAGAAGAACGCCATCGACACCGGCAGGCCCCAGAAATTGCCGGCGCGCATCTGGCCCTCGGTCTTCACGAAGCGCGAGAAGTCGCCGAAATTGATCACCACGGCGGCGAAATAGGCGATCATCGTGCCGACGATCGCGATGAAGGCGCCGACCGTCGAGCGCTCGGTCTCACCCGGCGCCTGGAAGATGTTGCCGACCTCGGTGAGCAGCGCGCCGCCCGCCTGCCACCAGATCACCGCGAGCAGCACGATCATCACGATGTAGACGAAGGGTCCGGCCCAGTTGAGGAAACGGCCGACCCACTCGATGCCCATCATGAACAGCCCGACCTGGAACACGCAGACGATCAGGTAGGAGATCCACCCCACCGTCGTCATGCCGAGGAGGGTCGCGCCGTCGCCGCCGCCGAAAAGCGAGGTGAGGAGCAGCGCCACGGCGGTGGAGGCGAAATAGGTCTGCACCCCGTACCAGAAGATCGCGACGATGCCGCGAACCAGAGCCGGAAACTTCGCGCCCTGGACGCCCATGGCGACCCGCGCCATGACCGGATAGGGCACACCGTATTTCACGCTCGCGCGGCCGGTCAGGTTGACCAGCGCCATCACGATAAAGCCCGCCACGACGATGGCGGCGAAGGTCAGCCAGCCATTCAGCCCGTAGGTGAAGAAAAGCGAGGCGGCCAGCGTGTAGCCGAACAGGCTCTGAATGTCGTTGTTCCAGACGTTGAAGATCTCGAAGGCGCCCCATTTGCGCTCTTCCGGCGCAAGCGGTGCCAAATCCTCATTGTAGAGCGCGCCATCCTGTGACGCGATGCGAAACTGGTTGTCGGTCATCTTAAATCTCCTCCCGACCCGCCTGGCGACGCGCGTTTTGTTCGCGCTCTCCCTCTGCGTCCAAGCCCGCATTGCACGCGAGATTGCAAGATGATTTCCGATATGTCAATATTGATGGAAATGAGTTTCCAAAGACTTCCGTGCGTAGTCTGTGTCGCCGAAAGGGAGACGAGGAGCCGATGAAACCGTTCGTCGAATCGATTCATCGATCATATGAAAGCCTGAGTTCCCGCGAGCGTCAGGTCGCCGATCTCGTCCTGGAGTCGCCCGGCGAAGTCAGCATGTATCCGGCATCCGAACTGGCGAAGCTGGCCGGCGTCTCGAACTCCACCGTCACGCGCTTCGTGCAGCGCATCGGGTTCGACAATTATGACGACATGCGCGTCGCGGCCCGCGAGGCGCGCAACTGGGGCTCGCCGCTCTTCCTGGCGTCGGGGCGCTCCCCCGAAAGCGGCGACGCGCCCGCAGATCCGATCGCACGGTTCGCCGAGCAGGAAATGGCGACGGTTCGTCTGGCGCTGGAAGGCTTAGACCAAGCGCGGCTCGACGAGATCTCCGCAGCGCTCTGGCAGGCACGCAACCTGGGCTTCATGGGGTTCCGGAACAGCCATTACTTTGCCGGCTATGCCCGCTGGCAGTTCATCCAGTTTCGCGAGCGCACCCGGTTGATACCCGGCGCCGGCGAGACGGTCGCCGAACGCATCGCCGATCTCGGGCCGGATGATGTCGTCCTTGTCGTCGCCATCCGCCGCATCGTCGGCAAGCTCAAGCGCTATCTTGAGGCGCTGTCGGGCCGCGGCGTCAAGGTGCTGCTCATCACCGACCCATCGGCGCGGGTGACGCCGGCTTACGCGCGGTGGACGATCATCTGCCCGGTGGAAAGCTCCTACCCTCTCGATTGTTATTCGGGCGTCCTCGCCGTCATCCGCCTGTTGGCGCTGGAGACGTTCAAGAAATCCGGAAAACCCGGCCGCGACTATCTGGAGAAGATCGAGGCGCAGCACGAGATTCTGGGAGAGTTCGAATAAACTGGTCGAAGCAAAGCGCGGCGGGGCGTACCCCGTGAACTGTTTCGCGGATTATGTGACGATACGCCCTGCGGTTTCGACGTAATGATGGAACTCGCGACCGAGCCAAGGAGCCGCCTTTGACACGTTACCCTCGCGATATGGCGGGCTACGGACCCACGCCGCCCGACCCGCGTTGGCCGAATGGCGCCAGGATCGCCGTGCAGATCGTCCTCAATTACGAGGAGGGCGGCGAGAACAACATCCTGCACGGCGACGCGGCCTCCGAGGCGTTCCTGTCCGAGATCGTCGGCGCGGCCGCGTGGCCGGGCCAGCGCCACTGGAACATGGAATCGATCTACGAATATGGCGCCCGGGCCGGGTTCTGGCGGCTGCACCGGCTGTTCACGGGCATGGAGATCCCGCTGACCATCTACGGCGTCGCGAGCGCTTTGGCGCGCTCCCCGACCCAAGTCGCCGCCATGCAGGAAGCCGGCTGGGAGATCGCCAGCCACGGCCTTAAATGGATCGAGTACAAGGATTTCAGTCCCGAGGACGAGCGCGCCCACATCGACGCGGCGATCCGTCTCCACACCGAAGTGACCGGCGAGCGCCCGCGCGGTTGGTACACCGGCCGCTGCTCGGAGAACACGGTGCGGCTGGCGGCGGAGGAAGGCGGCTTCGACTATGTCGCCGACAGCTACGCCGACGACCTCCCCTACTGGCTGCGCACCGGCGGCCGCGACCAGTTGATCGTGCCTTACACGCTCGACACCAACGACATGCGCTTCGCCTCGCCACAGGGCTTCAATTCCGGCGATCAGTTCTTTGCCTATCTGAAGGACAGCTTCGACGCGCTCTATGCCGAGGGCGAGGCCGGCAGCGCGAAGATGCTGTCGATCGGCCTGCATTGCCGCCTTGTCGGGCGGCCGGGCCGGGTCATGGCGCTGAAGCGCTTCCTCGACTACGCCGCCGGCCATGCCGATGTCTGGTTCGCCCGGCGGATCGACATCGCGCGGCACTGGACGAAGCACCACCCACCCGTTTCCTTCGAGCGGCCGTCCGAGATGGACCGCGAGGCGTTCGTTGCGGCCTTCGGTGCCGTGTTCGAGCATTCGCCATGGATCGCCGAGGGCGCCCACGCGGTGGAACTCGGCGCGGCCCATGACAGCGCGAGCGGGCTGCACAATGCGTTCGCCCGTGTGTTCCGCGCGGCCGGCCCGGAGCGACGTCTCGCCGTGCTCAAGGCCCACCCGGATCTCGCCGGTAAGTTGGCCGAGGCGGAGCGGCTGACCGCCGAGTCCACCGCCGAGCAGGCCTCCGCCGGCCTCGATGCCCTGACCGACGACGAGCGCGCCAATTTCACGCGGATGAACCAGCGTTATGTCGAAAAATTCGGCTTCCCGTTCATCATCGCCGTGCGGGATCACGACAAGGCGGGCATCCTTGCCGCCTTCGAGCGCCGCGTCGACAACGACCGAGATACGGAATTTTCCGAGGCGTGTCGGCAGGTCGAGCGCATCGCGCGCCTTCGCCTTGCGACCATGCTACCCGAATGAAGGAGAGGCCCTTGGCCGAACGCAGCTATTACGCGCCGCAGGGCGGCTTGCCGAAGCAGACCGAACTGATGACCGACCGTGCGGTGTTTACCGAGGCCTATGCGGTGATCCCCCGCGGCACCATGCGCGACATCGTCACCAGCGCGCTACCCTTCTGGAACGGCACTCGCGCCTGGATTCTCGCCCGGCCGCTATCGGGTTTTGCCGAGACCTTCTCCCAATACATCATGGAGGTCGCGCCGGGCGGCGGCAGCGACCGGCCGGAACCCGACGCCGGGGCCGAAGCCGTGATCTTCGTTGTCGAGGGGCAACTGACCCTGACGCTCGGCGGCGAAAAACAAGTGCTCAAACCGGGCGGATACGCCTATCTTCCGCCGTCGAGCGACTGGACTGCGCATAATGACAGCGACTCCGCCGTCCGCTTCCATTGGATCCGCAAGGCCTATGAGCCGGTCGACGGGCTCGCCGCGCCCGAGGCCTTCGTCACCAACGAAAACGACATCGCCCCGACGCCGATGCCGGACACCGACGGGGCCTGGGCGACGACCCGCTTCGTCGATCCTGCCGACATGCGCCACGACATGCATGTGACCATCGTCACGTTCCAGCCCGGCGGGCTGATCCCGTTTGCCGAGACGCATGTCATGGAGCACGGGCTCTATGTGCTGGAAGGCAAGGCCGTCTATCGGTTGAACCGGGACTGGGTCGAGGTCCAGGCGGGCGACTTCATGTGGCTGCGCGCCTTCTGCCCGCAGGCCTGCTACGCGGGCGGGCCAGGCCCATTCCGCTATCTGCTCTACAAGGACGTCAACCGCCACGCGCGGCTCGGCCCGCCGGGTGGATTGGCCGGACAGCGCCGATGAGCCGGCGGATCGCGACCGAGCCGTTGACGGCGGACGCATTCGCGCCCTTCGGCGATTTGCTGGAAGCTTCAGGCGAGCCGGACAGGCTGATCAACCAGGGGCTTTGCGGCCGCTGGCACGATCGCGCCCGGCTGGACTTTTCGGACGGCCGCGCCGGCATCAGCCTGTTCAAGGCCGAGCCGCGCACCCCGCCCTATTCCCTGGAAATGGTCGAGCGGCATCCGGACGGCTCCCAAGCGTTCCTGCCGATGTCCGAGCATCCCTTCCTGGTGATCGTCGCCGAGGATGAGTCCGGCCGGCCGGACCGTCCCCGCGCCTTCCTCACCCGGCCCGGCCAGGGCGTCAATTTTCACCGCGGCACCTGGCACGGCGTGCTGACCCCGATGCACGAGCCCGGCCTCTTCGCCGTCGTCGATCGGATCGGGAACGGGGCAAATCTCGAGGAACACTGGTTCGACGAGACCTATACGATCGCTGCCGGCGACGAAGACGAAAGCCGCGCGATCGTGTGACCTCCGCGATGGCGGCGTGAACATGGTTCGGGATCAACGATCGCCCGGGCCGAAACGCGGTAGCACTACGGGTTCGATGCAGAGAGCCCCAAAACGGCCCCCAGGTTCTGGAGATATGCGGTATAACGTCACGCTGGGAATGACGAAGAAACTTCAAAACCCCGAGACCGAATGGGGATTTTGGCCTCCAGCTTCGTCTTTCACGAGGGTGAACAGATGGAAATCCGTACTTTCTCGGATTGTCGTCGGCAAAATTTAAAGATATATGATCAATGCATCTTTTTTTGAACCGATGACCAACGGTGCTCCCCGCACCGACAAGGCGATGGCGAAATGATCTCGCAACTGACCCGGAACGAGCGACAGCTTTCGATCGTCATTCTGGCGGTCCTGGCCGCTGTCGGACTGACGATGGCGGCGGCAGGTCGCGCCGATCCGCTCGGGATTCACGGCGCACTGGTGCTGGTCGCGGCCGCGGCGATGATCCTGCTGCTCCTTGCCAACCACGACAACCCGGAGCCGGACGCAGGGCGGCTTTCCCAATATTACGACGATCCCAGCAAGGTCGGCATCGTCCTGACCATGGCCTGGGCCGTCTTCGGCATGTTCATCGGCGTGTGGGTCGCGGCCCTGCTGGCCTGGCCGGACCTGACCTTCGACGCCGCCTGGGCGAGTTTCGGGCGGCTGCGTCCCGCCCATACGACGGCGGTCATCTTCGGCTTCGGCGGCAACGGCCTCATCGCCACGTCCTTCCACGTCCTGCAGCGCACGTCGCGCGCGCGGCTGGCCGGCCAGATCAGCCCGTGGTTCGTCCTGCTCGGCTACAATCTGTTCTGCATCCTGGCGGTCACCGGCTATTTCATGGGCGTGACGCAGTCGAAGGAATACGCCGAGCCCGAATGGTACGCCGACATCTGGCTGGTCATCGTCTGGGTGACCTATCTCGTACTGTACATCCGCACCCTGGCGCGCCGCAAAGAGCCGCACATCTACGTGGCCAACTGGTACTTCCTGGCGTTCATCGTCGTCGTTGCGATCCTGCACATCGTCAACAACCTGGCGATCCCGCTGTCGCTGGCCCATGCCAAGAGCTATTCGGCCTTTTCCGGCGTCCAGGACGCGATGACGCAATGGTGGTACGGCCACAACGCCGTCGCCTTCTTCCTGACCGCCGGCTTCCTTGGCATGATGTATTACTATCTGCCGAAGCGAGCCGGCCGGCCGATCTTTTCCTACCGGCTGTCGATCATCAGCTTCTGGGGCATCACCTTCATGTATATGTGGGCGGGCTCGCACCATTTGCATTACACGGCCCTGCCCCATTGGGTTCAGACGCTGGGGATGACCTTCTCGATCATGCTGCTGGTGCCGTCCTGGGCCTCGGCCGGGAACGCGCTGCTGACCTTGAACGGGGCGTGGCACAAGGTGCGTGACGACGCCACCTTGCGCTTCATGATGGTTGCGGCCGTGTTCTACGGGCTGTCGACCTTCGAGGGCTCGTTCATGGCGATCCGCCCGGTCAATTCGCTGTCCCACTACACCGACTGGACCATCGGCCACGTCCATGCCGGAGCGCTCGGCTGGGTCGCGATGATCACCTTCGGCTCGATCTACAGCGTCGTTCCGTGGCTGTGGAAGCGCGAACGCATGTATTCGGCGGCGCTGGTGGAATGGCACTTCTGGCTCGCCCTCACCGGCACGATCATCTACGTCTTCGCGATGTGGAACTCGGGCATCATCCAGGGCCTGATGTGGCGCACCTATACCGAGGAAGGCACGCTCGCCTATTCTTTCCTCGACTCCCTTCTCGCCATGTATCCCTATTACATCGCGCGGACCTTCGGCGGCCTGCTGTTTCTCATCGGCGCGATCGTCGGCTCCTACAATATCTGGATGACGATCCGCCACGCGCCGCTGGCGATCGCGGACGAAGCCAAGGATACGCCTGCCAGCCGCACCGCCGCCCCCGGCGCCTTCCAACCGGCGGAGTGATCGGACATGGCTGAATTCTTCCACCGCAAGCTCGAACGGACCGCCATCGGTTTCGTCGTCGCCATCATCGTCGTCGCCAGCATCGGCGGCTTCATCGAGATCGCCCCGCTCTTTACCATCGACGAAACCGTTGAGGAGGCGCCCGACATGCGGCTCTACACGCCGCTGGAGCTGGCCGGCCGTAACATCTACATCCGCGAGGGCTGCTATGCGTGCCACTCGCAGATGATCCGCACACTGCGCGACGACGTGGAGCGCTACGGCCCTTATTCCCTTGCCGTCGAATCGCAATACGACCACCCGATGCTCTGGGGCTCGAAGCGGACCGGTCCGGATCTGGCGCGGATCGGCGGCAAATATTCGGATTTCTGGCACGTGACGCATCTCACCAACCCACGTGATGTCGTGCCGCAGTCCAACATGCCGGCCTATCGATGGCTGATGCGCACGGCGCTGGAACTGGATGACCTGCCCCTGCACCTGAAGGCGCAGCAGCGGGTCGGCGTCCCCTACACCGACGAGATGGTGAAGAACGCCGCGGTGGACGCGGTTGGTCAGGCGTCGCCGGACGGGCGCTACGCCGCTGGCGTGACCGAACGCTACGGCGCGGCGACGACGATCAGCACCTTCGACGGGGTCGCGACGGAAGTCACCGAGATGGACGCGCTCGTCGCCTATCTTCAGATCCTCGGCCGGCTCACCAATGCCGCCCACGAGCAAACAGCGTCCGCGAGCGAGTAGGGAGCATGGATTTCGATCACGACACAGTCGTCGCCTTCTCCAAGAGCTGGGGCCTGTTCTACCTGATCGCACTGTCGATCGGCGTCCTGGTCTACGTCTTCTGGCCGTCCAACAAGAAGCGGTTCGACAAGGCCAAGAAGGACATCCTCGATAAGGACGATACGCCATGGACATAGGCGAATACGATCCGGTAACCGGGCGCGAGACCACCGGGCACGAGTGGAACGGCATCAAGGAACTCAACACCCCGGTGCCGCGGGTGGTCCTGATCTTTCTTGCCGCCACCGCCACTTTCGCGGTGCTGTGGTGGTTCTTGATGCCGGCATGGCCGTTGGGCTCGACTTACACCAAGGGTCTTCTCGGGATCGACCAGCGTGAGATCGTCACGGATCAGTTGCGGGAGGCCACGGCCGAGCGGGCCACGTGGATGACCCAGATCGAATCATCGAGCTATGACGATATACAGGCCGATCCGAAGCTGATGCGGATCGTCGAGGAAACCGGTTCCCGGCTATACGGCGACAATTGCGCCGCCTGTCACGGTGTCGACGCCAAGGGCGCCGCCAACTATCCCGACCTCACCGATGGGGACTGGCTCTGGGGCGGCGAGCCGGAGACGATCGCCGAAACTATGCGCGTTGGCATCAACTCGCCGCATGACGACGGCCGGATCGCCCAGATGCCGGCGTTCGGACGCGATCAGATACTGGAACGCCCACAGATCAACGATGTCGCGGCCTATGTTCTGTCGCTGAGCGATCCCGCCGCGTCGACCTCCAGGGACGCCGAAAAGATCGCGGCCGGACGCGAGATATTCCTGGCCAATTGCGCCGCCTGCCATGGCGACGACGCCACGGGCTCGCGAGATCTCGGAGCGCCCAATCTGTCCGACCGGACCTGGCTTTATGGCGGCAATCTCCAAACGATCATCACCACGATCCACGGCGGACGGCAGGGCCACATGCCGACCTGGGAGAACCGTTTGAGCCCCGCTGACATCAAGATCCTCGCGCTGTATGTCCACTCCCTCGGCGGCGAGGCACCTTGAGGCGAAAGGAAAGTCGATGATGACGCGCGCTCGCAAAGCGAAATGGCTGATCGGGCTGGTCGTTTCTGCGGGCGTCTTGCTTCTGGTGGGGGTCAACGTGCATCTTGTCTACGTGGCATTCGCGTCCCAACCCGAATGCGTTTCTCATCTGAAGGAGAACGGTTCGGATTCGGGACGCTATCGAGCGGCGAAGTCCGCTTGCTAAAGGAGATCCGCGAAACCAACAAGTCGAACGGGAGGCAAAGATGAACGCGGCGAAAGTGACAAGCAGCGTAACGCAGGGCGCGAGGTGGCGGCGTGATCTTCCGGCATCCGCCGCTCTCGACTGGCTACGACGCGGCTGGAGCGATTTGACGGTGCGTCCCGGTCTCAGCCTGTTCTACGGCGTCGGAGTCCTGGCGGTTTCCCTTTTGGTGGTCTGGGGAATCTTCACTCTGGATTGGGGCTTTGTGCTCTTCCCCGCCTTGGCCGGCTTCATGATCGTCGGTCCGCTGCTGGCGATTGGTCTCTACGAGAAGAGCCGGTCGCTGGAGCGGAACGAGCCGGTGACGATGAAGCGGATGTTCCTCGTTGAGGCGAAATCCGGCGGCCAGATTCTGTTCATCGGCGTTCTTTTATGTCTGTTGATGCTGGTATGGATGCGCACCGCGGTGATCGTCTACGCGCTGTTCTTCGGTTATCGGCCCTTCCCCGGCTTCGACAACGTTATCCCCATGCTGGTCACCACCTGGAGCGGTTGGGGAATGCTGATCGTCGGCACGATCGCCGGTGGGCTGTTCGCCGCCTTCTCCTTAGCGATCAGCGCATTCTCGATCCCCATGCTGCTCGACGAGCGTAGCGACGCCTTTACCGCAATGGGAACCAGCATGGCCCTGGTCTGGAACAATCTGCCGGTTATGCTCGCCTGGGGCGCGATCGTCGTCGCCCTGTTCCTGTTATCCGCCTTGACTGGCTTGCTTGGGCTGATCGTCGTGTTTCCGCTTCTCGGCCACGCCACCTGGCACGCCTACAAAGCGGTGCGATGAGGAACGCACGCGTCGCCGCATCCGACAGAAGCTGATCCACTAGGGAGGACTGAGATGACCGAGGAGAACGATCAGCCAGGGGAATTCGCCTCGCCGCCCTGTTTTGCCCATGAGCTGCGCGAGACGGAGGACGGCTTTGTCGCAGTGGACGCGACCGCCGCCGCCGACCTCAAGCGCTGGCGCAAGGCCGAGCGCGAGCGGCTGATCGCGATGCGCCTGGCGACCGCCGTCGACGAGCGCAGCCGCGTCGCCGACGAGGTCGCCGCCGAGCTCGACGGGCTGGTCGATGTGCGGCCCGGGCTCGTCGTCAGCCTCTATTGGCCGATCCGCGGCGAACTCAACCTGTTGCCCTGGATGCGTTCCATGCATGAACGCGGCGCCCATATCGGCTTGCCGGTGGTGGTGGCCAAAGGCCAGCCGCTGATCTTCCGGCGATGGACCCCGGAGGGACAGATAGCGCGCGGCGTCTGGAACATCCCGATCCCCGCCGATGGTGAGGAACTGACGCCCGACGTGGTGCTGTCGCCGGTGGTCGGCTTCGACGCCCAGTGCTACCGGCTCGGCTACGGCGGTGGTTTCTACGACCGCACGCTGGCGGCGCAGCCGCGAAAACCGCTGGTCATCGGCGTCGGCCTGCCGACGATGCAGATCGCGACGATCTATCCGCAGCCCTACGACATCCCCATGGATGTGATCGTCACCGGAAAAGGCCAGATCACCCGGCCCGAGACACGTGGATGACCAGCCTCTGGCTGCGGCGGGCCTATGACACGCCGGGCCGGTCGGACGGCCAACGTGTCCTGGTCGATCGCCTGTGGCCGCGCGGGGTATCCAAGGATGCCTTGAAGCTCGATGCCTGGGCAAAAGACATCGCGCCAAGCGACGCCTTGCGGGATTGGTTCGGCCACGACGCCGCCAGATGGGCCGAATTCACCGAGCGCTATGCCAAGGAACTCGACGCCAACCCCGAGGCGGTGCGGGCGTTGCGTGATCGTCTCGCCAAGGGCCGCGTGACGCTGATCTACGCTGCGAGCGACACGGTCCACAACAACGCCATCGCACTGAAGTGCGTATCTGGAAAAGCGCCAAGCTAGCGATACCAAATGAGCGATGCCGCCCGCTAAGCTGGACCAGCGATTGCGGGCGCGATCTCGCCCGGGCCGGCCGGAAGCCCGAGGATATCCTGGAGCGGCGTGCGAGCGACGACGAGATCGGCGAGCGTGAAGCGGTCGAGAACCGCGAGATAGGCGTCGAGCGCCTCTGCCAAAGCGCCCCGCAACCGGCAAGGGCCGGTGATGACGCAGCGATTGCGGGTCGGATCGAAGCACTCGACGAGACGGAAATCATCCTCCGTCGCCCGGACCACATCGCCGATGACGATACTGGCGGGATCGGTCCTGAGCCGGAGTCCGCCGCCCCGCCCCCTGACGGTTTCGACGAAGCCGCCGCGGCCGAGTTCCTGGGCAATCTTCATCAGGTGGTTGCGCGATATCCCATAGGCCTCGGCGACCTCCTGGATGGTCGCCAGCGCATCCGGCTTCACCGCCAGATACATCAGGAGCCGCAAGGCGTAGTCCGTATACATGGTCAGGCGCACGGAATTTCTCCCAAAAGATGCATACACGGTATTGCTTTAATCGCGGCGGCGCAATATCCTCCGAAAAGATGGATTGTCATAGCATCTTTTGAAATTGACCACGGCGTCAGCAGCCGGACCAGCGCGCCACGCCCCCTCGGGAAAGGCGCCACCCCGCTAGGAGCGACTTGTCATCGGCCCCGTGGATGGCGCCCGCGTCGCGGAAATGAGGACGAAGCGATGAGATTTCTGCACATCCTGCTGGACGTATTTCTATTTCCCGGCAATCTCATGCTCCGCAAATGCGGCATCAGCATCGAGGAGGACGGAGGGCTGTTCCGGTCCTTCGTCAATATGTGTGTCTGGGGCGCCGCCAGCCTGGCCGTGGCGATGTATATCTTCCTGTAGAAGCGCCGGCCGTGGTTCAGTTCGCCCTCGCCTATGTCCTGTTCATGACCGCCCATCTCGTGCCGGCGGCGCCGCATCTGCGCGGCTTCGCCATCCGCACGCTCGGTCGCCGGACCTATCTCGTCCTCTACTCCCTCGCTTCCCTTCTCCTGCTGGTCTGGCTGATTGCCGCCGCGCGCTCCGCGCCGACGCTGTTTCTGTGGCCGCTAACGCCTGAAGTGGTGCTGGTTCCGCTGATCGCCATGCCGTTCGCCTTCACCCTTGTCGTCGCCGGGCTGCTCCAGCCCAATCCGCTGTCGGTGTCATGGCGAGGCGGCGTATTCGACCCGGCCCGGCCGGGCATCGTCGCCGTGACCCGTCATCCGGTGCTGTGGGGTTTCCTGCTCTGGGCGCTGTCGCATGTCGCGGTGAACGGCGACATGGTCTCGGTCGCGTTGTTCGGCGGGCTGGCGCTCTACGCTGTGGCCGGGTTCGGCCTCGCCGACAAGCGGGCGAAATCCCGGCTCGGACCCGATCGATGGAGCACCTTGGCTGCGCGCACATCGATCATCCCTTTCGCCGCCATTCTGAACGGCCGGGTCCGTCTATCTCCCGACATGTCGACGCTCGCCGGAATTCTCGGCGGACTGGCGCTCTATGTTGCGTTTCTCGCCGGCGGCCATTTCTGGCTCTTCGGCGTCGACCCGCTCGTCTTCCTGAACCCCTAATCGAGGCCGCCCGATGTCGATGCCGCCGCTTCTCAGTTACGGTTTCCGCCCGTTCTTTCTGCTGGCGGCCCTGTGGGGCGGGGCGGCGGTGCCGCTGTGGCTCCTCGCCTATCGCGGCTCGATTCACATTTCAAATGCCTATGGTGACCTTGCCTGGCACGCGCACGAGCTGATCTTCGGTTATGCCGCCGCCGTGATCTGCGGCTTCCTCTTCACCGCCATCCCCAACTGGACCGGGCGCTTTCCGGTCAAGGGTGGGCCGCTCCTGTTTCTGGTCGTGATCTGGGTGCTCGGCCGCCTCGCCATGCTCGGCGCCGATTGGATCGGCCTAGCGGCTGCCGCCGTGATCGATGTCCTGTTTCTGGTCGCGGTGATCGGCTTCGCCGCCCGCGAGATCATCGCCGGCAGCAATTGGCGCAATTTGCGTGTTCTGGTGCTGGTGGCGGCGCTACTCGCCGGGAACGTCCTCTTCCATGTAGCGATTCTGCGCGGCGATCCGACCGATCTCGCGCTGCGTCTGTCGATCGCCGCGCTGATCGCGCTGATCACGCTGGTCGGCGGAAGAGTGACGCCGAGCTTCACCCGCAACTGGCTGGTCAAGCACGCCAAGCCGCTTCCTTCGCCTTTCGGGAAGCTCGACGCCCTGGCCATTGGCACGACAATCGTCGCGCTCCTCGCCTGGGTCGTCGTCCCCGAAGCAATCATCACGGCAGGGCTGGCGCTTCTGGCCGCGGCGCTGCTGATTGTCCGTCTCCTCCGCTGGCGCGGCTGGCCGACCTGGCGCGAGCCGATCCTCGTCATCATGCACATCGCCTATGCCTTCGTTCCGGCCGGATTCGGGTTGCTCGCCGCCGGCGTCGCCTGGCCCGACATCATACCGGCGAGCGCCGCGATCCACAGCTGGACCATCGGTGCGATCGGCACGATGACGCTCGCGGTGATGACCCGCGCGAGCCTTGGCCATACCGGCCGGTCGCTCAATGCCTCTCCCGCGACCATGATCCTCTACGCCGCCATGCTGATCGCCGCGCTGGCGCGCATCGCTGCGGCACTCACACCGGAATTCGCACTGCCGCTTCTCAGCCTTGCGGGCGCCGGCTGGAGCATCGCCTTGCTCGGCTTCGCGGTCGTCTACGGGCCGATGTTGGCGGCGGCACGGCCGCGCCGGGCAAAAGCCGAAACGTCACCGGCCGTTCGATAATCCAGCGTGGCATCGGCGGAACCTTGCCGCACGCGATGCGCCAAGGACAGATTTCCGGCGATACCACTGGGAATGAGGTGTTGAGGCTCAACCTCTAGAAGCCGACCGCCTGACCGTCCTTGCGGGGATCGGAGCCCGCCACGTATCCACCCGCGACGCGATGGACGAGCTGCGCGCCGCCGAAGCCAAAGGCGACGGCATCGCCGGTCTCGCGGACCACGCGATGCCCTTTCGCCTCGAGCGCCGAAAGCACATCGTCACCCGCCGCTGCCTCGATCGCCACTTCGAGACCCTCCATTGCCCGCCAGCGCGGCGCGTCGACCGCCGTCTGCGGATCCTGCCCCCAGAGCTGGGTGCGCAGCACCATCTGCACATGCCCTTGCGCCTGGATCGGCCCGCCCATGACGCCGAAGCTCATCAACGGCTGGCCGTCCTTCATCACGAAGCCCGGAATGATCGTGTGGAACGGCCGCTTGCCGCCGGCGACCTCGTTCGGATGTCCTTTCTCCAAGGAGAAGCCGTGTCCGCGATTCTGCAGGCTGATCCCGGTTCCCGGCACGACCACACCGGAGCCGAAGCCGGAATAATTCGACTGGATGAACGAGACCATCATGCCGTTCGCGTCGCACGCCGACAGACAGACGGTGCCGCCATGCTTCGGCGCGCCGGCCTTGAAATCCTGTGCCCGATCCGGATCGACCAGCTTTGCCCGATCCGCCAGATAGCTCTGGTCCAGAAGATGGGTTTCCTCGATCTCGCGCATGTGCTCGCGATCGGCGACGAACGCCCACATGTCGCGGAAGGCGAGCTTCATCGCCTCGATCTGAAGGTGCAGCGCCTCGACGCTGTCGGGTTCGAAACGCTCGATGCCGAGGTGCCGGAGAATGCCGAGCGCCATCAAGGCGGCGATGCCCTGACCATTCGGCGGAATTTCGTGCAGATCGACCTCGCCGAAGCGCTGATGGATCGTTCCGCACCAATCGCTTGCGTGAGCGGCAAGGTCGTCCTCGGTCATGGCGCCGCCATGCTCCTTGGCGAAGGCCGCGATGCGGGCCGCGAGTTCGCCGCGATAGAAAGCCTCGCCCTTGGTCTCGGCGATCAGCCGCAGGGAACGCGCGAGATCGTCGCTGCGAAACAGCGTGCCGGCGGCAGGCGTGTGTCCACCTGGCATGAAATGTTCGGCGAAGCCCGGCTGCTTGTTGAGAATTTCACCGCCCATCGCCCAGAGCTCGGCGATGATCGGCGAAACCAGGAAGCCGTTCTCGGCATAGCCGATCGCCGGCTGGATCAGTGCCTCGAACGGCAGTTTGCCGAACCGCGCCGACAGGTCGCGCCAGGCGGCGACGGCACCGGGAACGGTGACGCTCTCCCAGCCGCGCAACGGCATCGCATCGTTTCCGGCAAAGCGATCGGGCGTCCACGCCGCCGGGCTGCGGCCGGACGCGTTGAGGCCATGCAGTTCCTTGCCATCCCACAGGATCGCGAAGGCGTCGCTACCAAGTCCGTTGCCGGTCGGCTCGACCACGACGAGCACGGCCGCCGCCGCGATTGCCGCGTCAACGGCGTTGCCGCCCTTGGCGAGCATCGAGAGACCCGCTTGCGAGGCCAGAGGCTGCGAGGTCGAGACGACATTGCGGGCGAAGACGGGCGAGCGGCGGGACGCATAAAGTGGATCATGGCGATATTGCATGGGTCAGGTTTCCTCGCGGGTAATATGCCGGACATCAGGATGAACTCGGCGCCAGCATGCTCTTGCGACCCTTCATGTAAGCGCGAGCGCTCCAGACGATCGAAAGAACCGCAGCGACCAAAAGAAAGGCCGAGATCGGGCGGGTGAAGAAGGTCGTCCAATCGGCATCGCTCATCAGGGCGCGGCGCAAATTGGTTTCCGCTATCGGGCCGAGGATCACGCCAAGCACCAGCGGGGCCAAGGGGTAGTCCAGCTTCTTCAGGACATAGCCCAGCAATCCGACGAAGCCGAGCAGATAGACGTCGGTGATGCGATTGTTGAGCGCGAACGCGCCGACCACGCAGCAGACCGTGACGACGGGCACGATCACAAACTTCGGAATTTCCGTGACGCGCAGGAAAAACCGCATCGTGGTGATGCAGATGATCAGCATCATCAGGCTCGCCACCACCATGGCAATGAACATGCCGTAGACGAGGTCGCCATGTTCCATGATCAAACGCGGGCCGACGCTGACTCCATGCACCATCAGCGAGGCCATCAGGATCGCGTCGACAGCCGATCCCGGAATGCCGAGCGCGATCATCGGAATGAGGCCGCCGCCGGCGGTGGCGGAGTTGCCGGCTTCCGAAGCGACGACCCCGTCGGCGATTCCCGTGCCGAATTTCTCCGGGGTCTTGGAGGCCCGCTTGGCCTGGTCGTAGGTCAGAAGATTGGCGATCGAACCGCCGGCTCCCGGCACGGCGCCGACGAAAACGCCGAGCAGCGAGGACCTCAGGAGATTTCCCGGGCGGCTGAGCACCTCCTTCATGACGGTCCATGTGTGGAAATCGATACGGCCCGAGATCAACGCAGTGTCCTTCTTGACCCCCGCGGGATTCTCGAGTTCGCTCATCAACTGGCTGATCGCGAAAATCCCGATCAGCACGACAAGGAACGGTAGCCCGGGCGCCAGCATCTCGATATCGAAGGTGAAGCGCGGCCGCCCCATCATCGGGTCGGGCCCGATTACCGCGATCGCGAGGCCGATGACGCCGGCAATCAATCCGCGCAGCAACGACGCCCCGACCAGACTGGCGACGATCGTCAGGGCAAAGACGATCAGCGAAAAATACTCCCAAGGCCCCAGGCGAACGGCAACGATCGCCAGCGGGGGCGCGGCGACGATCAGCACGAGGGTGGAGATGATCGTCCCGAAGAACGAGGCCCACACGCCGAGCGAGAGCGCGCGGCCCGGCTCCCCATTGCGCGCCATCGGAAAGGCGTCGAAGGTCGTGGCCACCGACGAGGGCGTGCCGGGAATGCCGAGCAGCGCCGCCGATATCAGCCCGCCAGTGTAACCGCCGACATAAACCGACAGCATCACCGAGATTCCCTGCAGCGGTGGCATGGTGAAGGTCAGCGGCAGCGTCAGCACGATCGCCATGGTGACGGTGAACCCAGGTATCGCGGCCGCGATGATGCCCGCCAGCGAGCCAAGCGCCATGTAGAGAAGCGTGTCGGGCGCCAACACCTGGACGAGCCCGAGCAGAAAATCGTCCATCTACGGAGTCCCTCCCGCTCAGCCCAACAGGCCGCGGGGCAGAAAAACGGTAAAGCCTTCGGCAAACAGCCAGTTCAGGCCAAAGGAAAAGACGACGGCAACCAACAGCGCGGTCACGATCGTCCGTCGGTCGCGCGGCGCCGCGATCAATTGCGCGACGAGCAGGAAAAGGAAGGTCGCGATCGAGAAGCCGAGCGTCCTCAGTCCGGCGAGGTAGAGGCCGAAAGCGAGAAAAACCAGGATGACCAGGCGGTGCGCAAAAGCGAAGTCACGGATGCGGGCAGCCCAGCCTTTCGGCACGCCCCAACGCGACAAACGTCTGGCCGACAGGACGATCGCGACCAGACACAAGGTGGCGAGCAGTCCCATCACCAGCTTCGGGAACGCGCCTGCCCCGAGTGGCTCCCATCGCGACACCGGCAGGCCGATAGCGGCGACATACAGGCCGGCGGCTACGATCAGGAAGACGACATAGGAAGCGAGTTTGGCGACTTCGCCTGCGACCTCTTCGTCGGAAACCTTCGGGGGCGCCGCAAGCATGGCACCCCCGTCAGCGATCTTCTTGTCCGGAGCGATCATCCCGCGAGACGGCCCACCAGGCGGTCGATCGTGGCGTCGAGTTTTTCCAGATAGGTCCGGTATTCTTCCTGGCCGCGGAAATCGACCTCGGCGCCGGCATTGTTGATCTGCTCGCGATAGGTCTTGTCTTGCGACAGCTTCTCCAGCGCTGTTTCGAGCGTCTTGCGCGCCTCCTCCGGCGCTCCCTTGGGCATCACGATGCCGCGGGTGATGGTCAGTTCGAGATCATGGCCGAGTTCCTTCAGCGTCGGAACGTCGGGAGTGGCCTCCAGGCGCTCGGCGGCGCCGGTCGCCAGGAACCGCAGATCGCCGTTCTTGACGAATTCCAGTGATGAAGAAACATCACCGATGGCCGCGTCGAGATTGCCGCCGACGAGGGCCCGAATGCGTTCACCAGTTCCCTCGTAGCCGACATAGGACAGCTCGATGCCCGCCGCGTCCTCGATCATCGCCGCGTGCAGATGTGGGACACCGCCGAGCGTGACGCCAGTCTTGATCTCGCCGGGGTTCTCCTTCGCGTAGGCCACGAACTCTTCGAACGTCTTCCAAGGGCTGTCGGCCCGCACGACCAGATATTGCGGCGACGACGTCATCAGCGCGATCGGGTCGAACGTATCCCAGTTGATATCCGTCAGGCCAGTCTTGTTGGCGACCGGCAGGCCTTCATGCACCTGGCTGATCGTGTAGCCATCGGCCTCACGCTTGCTGGCTTCGGTCAGGCCGACGGTGCCCCCAACGCCCGGCATGTTGATCACCGCCAGCGGCTGACCAAGAAATGGCTCGACGTTGTTGGCGATAATACGCATCAGCGTGTCGCTGCCGCCCCCAGGTCCCCAGGGAACGATGAACTCGACCGCCCGCTCGGGATATTCCTGAGCCTGGGTGGACGATGCCAATCCGGTCAGCGCGGACAAGGTCATGGCACCCGCGATGGTGAGGTTCCTCAGTTCGGCCAGCATAATCGCATGTATCCTTCTGTCTTGGAGTGCCCGCCTAATCGACGGTCCAAGGGTTAGGGTGGATATGGGCGGCGCACTCAAACGAGAGCGCTGCCCGGCAGCAGTTGGGGCGGAGCCTAAGAGGAGAGCCTGAGGATGGCAAGCAAGTCTGACCAATGCGTGGGACGCAACCCATTTGCGCGGGGGACCTCTGCCGGCGACGATGTCGCCTGCGGATTTCGATCCACATCGGCTGGGTAACTTGCGGAGATTTTGGTGGGCCCGGTAGGACTCGAACCTACAACCAAGCGGTTATGAGCCGCCGGCTCTAACCAATTGAGCTACAGGCCCCACGCGCCCTGCCCTAGCGCATACGCCGCAGCGCCTCAAGGCGCCAAACACTTCGGCGCCGGCTTTTCTTCCAATCTCCGCTTTGACGCCGCAATGGCGGCCTAGCAAGATCGGCGATATCCTTCGAACCGGAGTTCCGCGCCCATGCGAAACCGTCACCGCAATCTGATCGCCGCCCTCCTCGTGCTGGCGGCACCGGTCTTGGCCGGCGCGCAGGAGCCCGCCACACCCGCGCCGCGCACATTGGTCGTCACCGGCACCGGCGAGGCAACGATGAAACCCGATCTTGCCATCGCGTCCTTCACCGTGCTGCGTTCGGCCGAGACGGCGCGCGCCGCGCTCGATCAGGCCAATGCGGCGATGAGCGAGGTCACCGCCGGCATGCGCCAATTCGGGGCCGAGGACCGCGACCTGCAGACCTCCGGCTTTTCGATCGTGCCGCAATATCGCTACGACAACCAGCGCCCTGACGGCGTCCAGACGCCGCCGGCCATCGTCGGTTACGAGGTCCGCAACACGCTGACCGTCCGGGTCCGCGACATCGCCCGGCTCGGCGAGATTCTCGACCGGGCGGTCACGCTCGGCGTCAACCAGGGCGGCGACATCAGCTTCGACGTCTCCGAGCCGCGGAGGGCCCGCGACGCGGCCCGCAAAAAAGCCGTCGCCGACGCGGCCGCGACCGCCGAACTTTTGGCCGAGGCTGCCGGCGTCACGCTCGGCCCGGTGCGCGAGATCAGCGAGGATCTTGGGGTGATCCCGCCGATGCCGCTCAACCGGTCTATGAAAATGATGGCGGCGGAAGCGGCGCCGAGTGTTGTTCCCGTCGAGACCGGCGAGAACACCTTCACCGCCAGCGTGCGGATGGTCTACGACATAAGCGACTGAGGCGGCGCGGGCGTCCGGGCGACGGGGAAATTCGCCTGCGGACGCCCTTGCCGGACCCAGGGCTCAGCGGCGGCGGAAGCTCAGCACCGGGCAGCCCGGCTCGCGGGCGAAGCGCACGATGGCGCGGTCGCCGCGCGAGCGGCCGGCGACCACGACGGCGCGGCGGTTGGCCCGAATCACGCGGGCGCGGTTGACCCCCATGCGGCTGGCCTTGCGCACGGCACGACGGGGCTGGCAGGCCGGCCGGTATTCGCGATAATCCCGGTAGTCACGCTGGCCACGATAGCTCCGTCCGTGAACCGGCTGGGCGCGCTCGCCGATGGTGATGCCGAAGCGGAAGCCGTCGGCGGCGGCCGGCGCGGCGGTGGTGGCGACGCCGCCGGTGGCGAGTGCGGCGACGACGATGATCGAGCGGGTCAGGGACTTGAACATGGGTTGGTCTCCATTCGGGTCGGCGCGATTTCGACTGTCGCGGACCACGGTTTCGCGGGGGGCGATCGCCGCCGGTCGAGCCGGCTCTGCGATCATTCGCCAACACTTCGCCGGTGAATGACCAGACCCTAGGCGATGGCGCGTGAATGGCCCCGGAACCCGGCGTTCATCCAAGGTTCAGTCTCCCCACCATTGACAAGCCCCGTCATCCACCCCTTCGGAACACCTTCTCCCATAGGGGAGCAGGTGTTCCAGCAAAGCGAGGTCGGATGAGGGGTGTGGCGGCCGATGGGCGCCGCGTCAGTTCCGGTGGAAGCTGGCGGTTTGCATGCCGCCGCCCGGCAGCGCCGTGCACTCGGCCGAGATGCTGTGGTCCGTCGCCGTATTGACGAGGAGATAGGAATATCGCGTCTGCAATTGTTGGCCGGGTTGGTTGTGGCAGTTGCGGACGCCGATATTGTCGACGCCCGGCAACTGGACGATCGCGGTGCCACTCGCCACGACGCTGCGCTCGACGGAGTCATGGATTTCGATCATCGCGAATTCTCCTGTGGTGGGGTGGCGAAGCGCGGCTTCGACGGGTTGATGAAGGTTTCTCTCGCTTGATTTTCGTTCCTTGCAGCGCCGCCTGGGGAGTTAGAATCCCAACGGTCGGTTATGGCCCGGCTCCAGGACGAGGAGAGGCTTCAGTTCGGTGTTCGGCGGGATCGCCTTCGCCCAGAGCGCCCCGGCGGGCCACTGCCAGCCGGCGTCGATGTCGAAACCGATCGTGTCGTCGGCCAGATCGGTCGCGATGAGGACGCTTCGCCCCAGGCTCTTGGCCATGAAGACACTCAGATCATAGGTCGATGTGGCCCACATCAGAAGGATCGAGGCCGTGGGCTCGATCACGACTTGCGCTCCGACCTCGATATCGAAGCCGCTGTAGGGAACGGCCGGTCCGTCGTTGGCCGGAAACATGGCGGCGGCGGACAGGCCGCAGACCATGGCGCGCTCGGCCATGCTCAGAACCGTGACCGCGCCGGCGGTTCCACCGGTTTTGGGTTCGATGCCGTTGGTCGACACCTCGGCGAGATCACCCATTGAAATCGCCGCCTGATCGCCGGCGACGACGGCATGATCGACGACAATCCGGTCGAGAGAGATGTAGACGCTGAAATGGCGCCGGGATGGATCGACGGAGATCGCATCGACGAACTGCGCATCCCCGAGGCGGCTCGCGACCAGCGGCACGCCGCTCCTGTTCGAGCTGATGACCTGTCGAAAGCCGTAGAGCTGGAAGCCGCTCGCCTTGAGGCGTGCCGCGCTCCCCTTCGCCAGCTTGATCGTCAGCGTGCCGCCAGCCATTTCGGCCTCCCCGACCTGCTTTGGGTCGCCCGATGCGCGTTCCGCGCGGCTTGCTAACCGCGCGAAGCGAGTATCGGCAGACGTTTGATCAGGCGGCGATCATGTGCCGGCGTTGCCGCGCGGTATGGGCCAGACTGCTGTCCTGTTCGATCAGAAGGTCGCCCAGAAGAGCCTTGGCCGGCGTTGGCTGAGCCCAGGTGGCATCATTCCAGTTCCAGCCGTCATTGAGCACGTAGCCGACCGACCGGCTCTTCACGCCATCGACCGTCGGCGCACTGGTCAGATCGACCATCAGGCCTTGCGAGAAGGATTGGTAGATGACCTGCCCGGTATTGAATTTCGCCGTGGCGAACATCAAAAGGACCTTCTCGATCGGAGCGATCAGCTCCTCGGTCATGCCGTGCAGGGTCAACGCGCACATCGGCACGAAGACGCCGTCGGCCTCCTGCGACAGGCCGCTCGTCCACTGCCCCCCGGAGACCGGGTTCGACAAGGTCACCACGCCGTCCTCGCCGGACGACGCGGCGCTCAGGTTGCCGTTCTTGTCGACGGTGATCGTCTGCCCCAGATTCACGGCAAGATCCGTCTCCGCATCGATGCTGCCGTTGGGCACGATGGCGCTGGTCGACACGTAAGCCTGGTAGCTCTCGGTCCAGTCGACCTTTGTCGTCTGCATGAAGGTCTGGGTCTTGAACCATAAAACCGGCTCGGCGCCGCCCGCCGTGGTCTTCACGGATTTGAACGCGAAGAGCGACCAGCCCTCGTTCTTGAGGGTGTTGATGTCGGGGCCGGACAAAGTGATCTGGATTTCATAAGGTGTCGTCATCGAAATTCTCCTTGGCTGAGGGGAATCACACGCGGCGGGAACAAAGCTCCTCCGGCCGGCGACCGGTCGGGGGCCGCATAGCGGGATCACAACCTGGCAAAGCAATCATTAAACATTATTACACTTTTTAGTTGTATTTCTGTTGCGTGCAGCGCATGCCGCTACGGAATTTATTGCGCGGGAAAGAAGGGCGAGGCTTCTCTTCAGTGCTCGATGGCCGTCATGCGCTCGAGCAGCACGGCGAGGACGTTCGCTGTCGTCGCCATTTCCTGACGAGTGATGTCTGGGAACAATGTCCTGGCCGCCTCGGCAGGATCCGCCATCGGAAGCTTGTGCTGCGTCATGCTTCCCTGTCCGGTCAGCAGCCAGTCGATGGAGATATCGAGGGTCTGACAAAGAGCAATCAGGTGGGGGACGGAAATGGATCGGCCTTGTTGCCAGCGACTGATGGCGCTTTCATGAACGCCCAGTTCGACCGCAAGTGCGTAATGCTTGCCGATCTGGCGCGCCTGCAATGCGGCCTTGAGACGTGTTCCCCAATGGTCCACGGCGACGTCCTCGTTATGATGGGCTTCGGAGCACTCTCCTTTGTTACTGAAGCCGCCCCCATAAACCGAGACCGCATGGACAAAGAGCGCTCCCGGGATCCCGGAAACGCTCTTTCCCGACGAGGAACAGCATGGAAAACCTCAACGGCCTTCCCTGAGATAGTAAAAAGAAGGCGATATTATACTTGACACACCACGCCCTTTGATGCGATAACAGCATCAAGGAGTTAGACCCATGTCCGTTCTGTCCCGTCCCTACTTCCACGATGAAGCCGCCGCCTTCGCCCATGTCGAAAGCGTGTTGTGGCCGGAAGGCCCGAATTGCCCACACTGCGGCAATGTCGGCAAGATCTACGAACTCAAGGACGTGACGGGCAAAACGGGCAAGGTCCGCCACGGCCTGCGCAAGTGCGCCGAATGCCGCAAGCAGTTCACGGTTCGCGTCGGCACGATCTTTGAGTCCTCGCATATCCCGCTGCACAAGTGGTTGCAGGCAATCCATTTGATGACCTCCAGCAAGAAGGGCATCAGTTCCAACCAGCTTCACCGCGTTCTGGAAATCACGCTCAAATCGGCGTGGTTCCTCTCGCACCGCATTCGTGAGGCGATGCGCTCGGGCGAGTTTACCCCGATGGGCAGCGGCGGCGCGATCGTTGAAGTGGACGAGACGTTCATCGGAAACGATCGTTCGGTAAAGCCCAAGGGCGTCAAGAAGGGTCGCGGCTATCACCACAAGCACAAGGTGCTGTCGCTGGTCGATCGTGCCAGCGGTCAGGCTCGCAGCATGGTGGTCGACAACCTCAAGGCGGAAACCCTGACGCCGATCCTTCGCGAGAACATCGCCAAGGAAGCGCGCATCATGACCGACGAAGCCGGCCAGTATCGGAACATCGGCGACCATTTCGAGGATCACGGCTTCACCCGTCACGGCATTGGCGAGTATGTGAACCTTGAGGATGCGACGGTCCATACGAACACGATCGAGGGCTATTTCTCGATCTTCAAGCGCGGCATGAAGGGCACCTATCAGCATTGCGGCAAGCGCCACCTGCACCGCTATCTGGCGGAGTTCGACTTCCGCTATAACAACCGCGTCCGGTTGGGTTGCGACGATAGCGAGCGTGCCTTGCGGACGCTTGAGGGCGTGAAGGGCCGGCGGCTCACCTATCAACAGGCTGACGCGTAAGTGACACGCGTGGTGCGTCAAAGATTCTCGCATTGTTAGGTTTATGGCACTAAGTTGGGTGTGCCGGGGATACGTCGAAACGTATCAGGACCTCACGGTCCACCCGGCGGCTACCTCCAACCATTTTTGGGAAATTTGACGAGTCCGTACCCGTCAATGTCTCCGTTGGACTTGGCCCGAAATGACTGGCGAATGGCGTCAAAGAACGTCGAGTCACCTTGGTTGAAGTGTCTTCCGATGGCCCCCGCGACCATGTCAGCCATCTGCACACCGATGCTCATGTGTGAGGGCGTCAGGAATATGCACTCCACGAAGTTCTTGTAGTTGCTGACAAAGGCATTCTCTCCCTCAACCATGTCGATGTGGTCGAGACGGAAACTGTCATCCTGTTTCCTTCCACGGTGATCCGCTACGACAAGACCAAGTTGGCTGTCGCCGACGCTGCGGGTGAGATCCTGAAGGTGGTACTGAAAGCGTTCGGAAACGGGCTTATAGGTGAAAGTGTATAGATGCTCGGCGTCAGTGACGGACGGGATGGCATACGCTGCGGCGACGCTCGCTACGCAGGCGATGATTTTGATGCTCTTTCGCTTGAGGATTATGCTGAAATACTCCCGGCGGAAGGCGTCTTTTGCGTCCTGGTCCAGGTGCTTGACAGAATTGTCCTGAGCCGTGTTGTGCGAGCCGAAATAGCGCCACTTGATCTCACCCGTGATATCGTACTGCGGCTTCGCGCAAAGTTGTCGAACCTCATTGGCTACGCCGTGCCACTGCGACTCGTGCATGATCACGCCGCCAATGACGAAGTAGGGGTTCGATTTTCGGGAAGTCGGTGATGGTGGCGTCCCACTCTCGTCAATGAAACAGAAATGCATGAGCCAAGCTATGTCCGATGAAAAAACCCAAATCGACAAGTTCCGCGACGCATCTCGCGAACTCGGCTGTGACGAGAGCGAGGAGCATTTCGACGCCGCACTAAAGAGCATTGCGAAGGCGCCGACCGCGAAAAACGGAAAGCCGGGCGACCACGACAAAGCCGCCCGGAAATAATCAGCCTAGGCGGCTGCGGAACGGCGACGCTTCATAGCGGCTTCATAGCTGCCTTCGTGAAGGCGGCCGAACTTCACATCGCTGATACGGCCGGGGTTCACATCGAAATGTGCCGCGATCCGATTGGCGAACCATCCGTCCATCAACATCAGATGGACCTGGACCGCATCCTCGAAAGTAAGCTGGTAGGACGGCTTGTTGTAGACGTGCGTCATCGTGAGAGCCTTTCGCTCTTGAAACGATGCCGAGCTTGACGATATGGGAAAATTGACTCACAAAGAGCCTGTGCAACCCACACATCCCGCGCTCGGCATTCACCGTGCGGGATCAAAACGGAAGCCCTCGTTACTTGGTCGTGCGGGGGCTTCTGCTTATCCGACCCCCAATGACTAAGTCGATTTTGGTTCAGGTTTCAAGGCGCAAGAAGTTGCGCGGTGGACAGTCGTCCAACACGTTCGCAAATAATTAACAATTTCAAATGGTTGACCGTTTCCTCCCGAGCAACCTAGAGCGCGTTCAACACACACGCTACGGCGTGCATAGCGCGATTCGGGATGGGATGACCAGACTTATTGCGCTGCAACCGATTCGCGATTCGCTATTCGCAGTTGCAACCCAGTCCGGCCAGTGAGCCGGACTTTTTAGTGGAGATTGATATGTTCGCCGATCACTGGTCGAGTTGCTCGCTTCATAGTCTGCCCGCCAAGTGGCCGATGCCTTGCGATTGCGGAGGGATCAAATCCGGCAGACAATCCGGCTCATTGTGGAGTCGGACGGATTATAGCCTGGTCGGGGGGCTGAGAAGGTTTGCCCAGTTGTGGATAGCTCGCTGGCATTGGAAGCGTGAAAATCACGCCAGCCTGACCCGCTTCCTCCAGACAACTGCCACGCACTCAGGGTCAGGTCGTCGCCAGCCTCATCCCACCCAAGGAGGTGGGGCTCCACGACTCGACGGGACGGGCTTGAGCCCTCATACCAAAATGAAATGACATGGCGGTTTCGGATCGCGTCGCAGATTTCTTCTTGGGTCGCCATTTTGCACTCCTCCGTTGGGGAGCGCTCAGGCTACCTTAGCGGCCTGGTGTGTCAAGTATAATATCGCCAAAAAGAAGGGCACTGGTCCTCAGCCGCCGAACAAGCGCTCGCCCTGCTCGTCGATGACCTGGCGGGCCTTGATCAGCGAAAACCGCGCGGCCTCCTCGGCAGAGCCGAACAGATCGGCGCGGATCAGCCGGTGGGTCTTGATCTCGCCGCCGATCTCCTTGGTGATCGTCGCGGCCAGCCGGTACTGCCCGCCCTCGGCCATCGGCGTCGCGGCGATGGCAAAACCTTCATAGGTTCCCTCGGCGGCGACACGCGGCGCCGAGGGTTCGTTGGTGGTGGCGGTACCGCCGAAAATCCGTTTGAGGAAGCTCATGCCGCCGACCTCGCCAAGAGGCCGCGGTCGCGCATGTCCATGTAGAGGGCGATGGCGTCGAGATCGAAACCGTTCGGCCAGGCCGGAACGCCGAGTTCGAGAAACACGCGCCCGAATTCGGCCTCGTCGCGCAACGGCGCGACCATCGGGCCGCCGGTTTCGATCAGCGGCGCGACGGAGATTTCGCCCTCCTCACCGGTCGAGAACCGCAGATGCAGCCGGTGGTGCGCAAGCGCCCTCACCGCCGTGACATCGACCATCGGAAATGCAGTGTCATCCATCGCCATCACCATCGGGACCGGCGATGCGTTCGAGGGGCTCTCCCGCGCCGGCGTGACGCCAGTTTAGTTCAAGAGCCGGCCGGCGGTCCAGCGCCCACTGCCGCACCAGCCGTGCCGCCGTCGGCGGAAGCTCCCCCGCCAATATGCTGCCGTCGGCTATTGTCACCAGAGCCCGCGCACCGCCGTACTGCACATGGAAGTGCGGCGGGTTGTGATCGTAGAAATACATGCGAACGACGATCCCGTAGAAAACCGCGATCGTCGGCATCGCCCCGCCGCGATCAGCTGTCGAGGAACGAGCGCAGCTTGCGCGAGCGGCTCGGATGCTTGAGCTTGCGCAGCGCCTTGGCCTCGATCTGGCGAATGCGCTCGCGGGTGACCGAGAACTGCTGGCCGACCTCTTCCAGCGTGTGGTCGGTGTTCATGCCGATGCCGAAGCGCATGCGCAGGACGCGCTCCTCGCGCGGCGTGAGCGAGGCAAGGACGCGGGTCGTCGTCTCGCGCAAATTGCCCTGGATCGCCGCGTCGATCGGCAGAACCGCGTTCTTGTCCTCGATGAAATCGCCGAGATGGGAATCCTCCTCGTCGCCGACCGGCGTTTCAAGGGAGATCGGCTCCTTGGCGATCTTGAGGACCTTGCGGACCTTTTCCAATGGCATGGCGAGCTTTTCGGCCAGCTCCTCCGGGGTCGGCTCGCGGCCGATCTCGTGCAGCATCTGGCGGCTCGTGCGGACGATCTTGTTGATCGTCTCGATCATGTGCACCGGAATGCGGATGGTGCGCGCCTGATCGGCGATCGAGCGGGTGATCGCCTGCCTGATCCACCAGGTCGCATAGGTCGAGAACTTGTAGCCGCGCCGGTACTCGAACTTGTCCACGGCCTTCATCAAGCCGATATTGCCTTCCTGAATGAGATCAAGGAATTGCAGGCCGCGGTTCGTGTATTTCTTCGCGATCGAAATGACTAGTCGCAGGTTCGCCTCGACCATTTCCTTCTTGGCCTGGCGGGCCTCGCGCTCGCCCTTCTGCACCATGTGGACGATGCGGCGGAACTCGGTGATCTCGAGACCGGTCTCGGTGGCGAGATTCTGGATCTCCTGGCGCAGAGCCTTGATCTGGTCCTTTTCCGACTGGACCAGCTTGAGCCAGCCCTTGCCGGAGAGATTGGCGATGTGGCGGGTCCAGTTGGGATCGAGCTCGGAGCCCTGATACTCGCGCAGGAACTCGTCGCGCTTGACGCCGTGGGATTCGGCAAGGCGCAACAGCCGGCCCTCGTTGCCGACGAGCCGCTTGTTGATGTCGTAGAGCTGGGCGACCAGCGCGTCGATGCGGTTCTGGTTGAGCGACAGGCTCTTGACCGCCGTGATCAGCTCTTCCTTCAGCTTCTTGTAGGAGCGTTCCTGGCTGGGTGACAGGGTGCCCTGCGCGGCGAGACGGTTCTCGACCTGCTGGTCCTGCAGCTTGCGCAGCCGGCGGTAGGCGTCGGCGATCTGGTCGAAGATCTCCATGACCTGCGGCTTGATCTCGGCCTCCATCGCGGCGAGCGACAGGTTGTTCTCGAGGTCGTCGTCCTCTTCTTCCTCTTCCTCGCCGGGAGCCCGGGCGCCGGGCTGGGGCGTGCGCACCGGCTGCGGTGTGGTACCGTCGGCCGCTGGTGGCGGAGGAGTCGGGGTCTTGGCCTCGGGGCCGGCATAGGTCGCCTCGAGATCGACGATCTCGCGCAGCATGATGTTGCCGTCGTTGAGTTCGTCGCGCCAGATGATGATCGCCTGGAACGACAGCGGGCTTTCGCAAAGCCCGGCGATCATCGTCTCGCGGCCGGCCTCGATGCGCTTGGCGATGGCGATCTCGCCCTCGCGCGACAACAGTTCGACCGAGCCCATCTCGCGCAGATACATCCGCACGGGGTCGTCGGTCCGGTCGCCGGCTTCCTTTTTGGTGGTGGTCGCGACCTGGGTCCGTCCGGGGCTCGCGACCTCGGTGGATTCGGACGTCTCGGCGTTGTCCTCGGCTTCGCCGTCCTCGTCGCTCTCCACGACATTGATGCCCATGTCGCTGAGCATCGACATCATGTCCTCGATCTGCTCCGACGTGACGTCGTCGGCCGACAGCATCGAATTCAGCTTGTCCATGGTCACAAAGCCGCGTTTTTTTCCGGCCTTGATCATTTTCTTGACGGCATCGTCGGACAGATCGAGCAAAGGTCCGTCTGGCGCAGCCGCGTCCGGCCGCTCCTCGATCGGCGCTTCGCTTTCTTTGGCCTTGGTCGCCATGCGCAATCTTCTCCAGTTCGCGAGCAGGGACGCGCCGCTAGACGCGGACCGTCGACGCTGCGGTCATCTTGGCTGCCTTTATACGGCAGCAGCCGTAAACGTTCGCTTAACCATAGTGCGACAGCAGCCGGGCTGCATCCCCGGGGAAGCGTCGCATGCTCTCAAGGAGGCCTCACGGGGCCCTCAAAAGGGGGCAGGTTGCGAAAAATTCAAGCGCAAGGATCACGGAATGATCCCGACGGTCGCCGTCATATGATGCGTCAAGGGGTTAAAGGCAATGGTTCGCCGCCCAAGGAGTCCCAACATGGTATCCGACGGGAACTGTGCGACAGGCGTCAGATCGCTTTGGCGGGGCGCCCGGACAATGTTCCGAATCCGTCGATCAACGCCTCGGTGCCGTCCACCCGCTCGATCTCGCGCTTCACCTCCATCAGGTGCGCGAAGGACGCTTCCGAGGATTCGCGCCCGAGCGCTTCCTCGGCGTTCTTCAGTTCCAGACTGAGGGATCGGGAACGGTGTTGCAAGTGCAAGGCCTGGCGCACGGCTTCCCGGGCGTCCTCGGGGGCGGCATCGGAAAGGAACGGCCAGAGCCGGACCTGCCGGGCCTTGGCCTCGTAGGCGTCGAAAATTTCGCGCGCGCCGCGCCGGGCCAGCTCCGCGAGCAGGGCCTCGCGATCGGCGGGCGGCGCATCGGCATAGGCGTCGAGGACCGCGGACCGCAGGCGATCGAGATCGCCCTCCGGCAACTCCAGATCGGCGAAATAGTCGAACGCCTCGTGGATCAAGACCGGATGGTTCACGAAACCCAGAACGATCGCGATCTCGCGTAAGGAGGGCTCCGGCACGCGCAACGGCTTGGTGAGACTGGAGCGCGCCAGCCGGTCGGAGATCGCCGAACGCCGCCCTCCCCCGGCGCCGCGGCCAGACGAACCGGGGCGGTCCTCGCGGCGACCGCGCCCGTTGTTGCGATCCTTGCCGCCGCCATGACCGCCGCTGCCGCTGCCGCTGCCGGCGAAGAATGACCGCAGCCGTTCGTCGGCATCCTGCAGATAATGCCTGCGCACGCTCTCGTCGCCCACCTGGCGCAGCAGGGCTTTCAGCCGATGTTCCAGATCGGCGCGGCGCTCGGGCGTGTCGAACAGACCGCTGGCGGTCTCGCGCATCCATAAAAGGTCGGCGAGCGGCCGCGCCGCCCCGAGCAGGTCCCGCACGGCGTCCGTGCCGCCCTCGCGCACCAGATCGTCGGGGTCCTTGCCGTCGGGCAGCAGCGCAAAGCGCAGCGAGCGGCCCGGCTTCAGCGCCGGAAGCGCCAGTTCGGCGGCGCGGTGCGCGGCCTTCAGCCCCGCCGCGTCGCCGTCGAAGCACAGGATCGGCTCGCCGGTGGTGCGCCACAACAGGTCGAGCTGGCGCTCGGTCAGCGCCGTGCCAAGCGGAGCGACCGCGTGTTCGATACCGGCCTGGGCCAGCATGATCACGTCCATATAGCCCTCGACCACGACGAGGGTTTCGGCGGCCCGCGCCGCGCGCCGGGCGCGGGCGTGATTGAACAGCACCTGGCCCTTGTGAAAGATTTCCGATTCCGGGGAATTGAGGTATTTCGCCTGGGCCTCCGGCGCCATCGCCCGGCCGCCGAAGGCGATGGTGGCCTCGCGCAGATCGGTGATCGGGAACATGATGCGGTCGCGGAACCGGTCGTAGGAGACGGCGATCCCCTCGCCGTGGACGACGAGCCCGGCGGCCTCGATCTCGGCCTTGCCGACCCCCTTGGCGGCCAGATGCTCCTTCAGCCGGTTGCGCGAATTCGGCGCGTAACCGAGGCCGAACTGCTTCTGGGTCTGCGGATGGAGGCCGCGATCGCGCAAGTAAGCCCGCGCCTTGGCGCCGTCCGATTCGTGCAGCGTGGTCTGGAAGAACGCCGCGGCGTGGCGCATGGCGTCGAGGATGGTCGCGCGCGCCTCCTCGCGCCGCTCCGCCGCCGGATCGCGGTCGGGCATCGCCAGCCCCGCCTCCCCGGCCAGCCGCTCCACCGCCTCGGGAAACGACAGGCCCTCCAGCTCGGTCAGGAAGCGGAAATGGTCACCCGAGACCCCGCAGCCGAAACAATGGTAGCGGCCCTTCTGGTCCTCGCAGTGGAAGGACGGCGTCTTCTCGCCATGGAACGGGCAGCAAGCCCAGTAATCGCCGCGCCCCGGCTGCGACTTGCGGCGATCCCAGGCGACGCGGCGGCCGATCACGTCCGAGATCGGAACCCGGTCGCGAATGTCGTCGAGGAAGGAAGGCGGAAAGCGCATGGGGCCGGTCTGTATGATGGACTGGGCGAAGTAGCTACGGCGGAATGGTCGAAATTCTAAAACTTTCCCCGTCGCCTCCGCCTCACCGGCGCCGGCATAGTCGGTTCGCCTGCTCGCTAACAGGCATGCGTCCTGACGTGCCCCGCTTCGCCATACGCCAATATAGCGCGATCCCGCGTGAGAATAACAAGATCATGCTCACGGGCGGTGGCGATCATGATGCGGTCCATCGGATCATTGTGCACCGGGGTCGGCAGATAGGACCCCGCCACGAGCACCGCCGGCGACACGTCCAGCACGGTCACACCAGCGGCGTCGACAAACTCCTCGAACCAGCGGAGCGGATGTTTCGTCGATGCCACGCGCCCTTTGGACATGAGCATTCCCAATTCCCACGCGGTCATCACGGAAACGAAAATGTCGGCGCCGCCGGAACGCGTCGCCAAGATTGCCTCGGCGGCGGTTTCAGCAATGGGCGCATCCTGCGACAGCCAGATGACCGCACAGGTATCCAGCAACAATCCGTCAGCCATCGTCGTAACACCGCCCCCATTCGGGTTCGGCCGGCCGCGTCAGGTCGACCCCCTCGGCAACCGACAGACTGCCCTTCATGGAGCCGAATAGACGATCGCGCGCCGGGCCGCCTCCGGTCTGGCCGCTATCGGTGGGTCGAGCAGATGGCGCGCTCCCGTTTGGCACGCCGCTTCGGGGTCCGGCACGCGTGAACACCAGACGTTCGCCGGCGATGTCCACCTGCTCGGTCTGATACCCCGCGCTCAGCCACTGGCGGGTCATGACATTGTTGCTGGGATTGTTGCTCCACCAGGCGCGGTGCATCTTCGATCGCGGTAGCCGGGCCCCCACAATCCGTTCGATTTCCGCAAAACTCATCGCAATACGACGGTCAGACCGGCTTTCCAGGTATTGTCCCAAGGGATCATACTTGCTCATAGGAATCCTCCTTTCAATTTTCACACCCTACCAAACACACACACAATGGCAACAAGTGTGCACATATAAGAGGAAATTGGGTCTGGATTCGATCAGAGCAAAGATGCTGCAATCGCCTCCGCCGCGAAAATCCCGCCAGCGCCGCCGACAGAGGTAAATCGACTCACCATGCTGCAAGCCATCACCGCCATCTTCGTCTGCCAGCTCGCCGGCGAGGCGACCAGCGTCGCCACCGCCCTGCCCCTGCCCGGCCCGGTCATCGGCATGGCGCTTTTATTCGCGGCGCTGCTGATCAATGGCCATGTGCCGCAAAGCCTCGGCGCGGTCGGCGACGGGCTGCTGGCCAATCTCTCGCTCTTATTCGTGCCGGCCGGCGCCGGCATCATGGTGCATCTCGCCCGGCTGGAAGGCGATGCGCTGGCGATCAGCATCACCCTCATCGTCTCGACGCTGCTGACGATCGCCGTCACCGCCTTTGTGATGAATCGCTTCGGCCCCGGCCGGAAGGAGCAGAGCGATGCCTGACCGGCTGACCGACATCTGGGTCTATCTGGCGGCGAGCCCGTTGTTGTCGCTGACCATGACGCTGATCGCCTATCAGGCGGCGAGCTTCGTCTATCGCAAGGCCGGATCGACGGCGCTGCTCAATCCCGTCCTGATCACGGTGATCCTCGTCGTCTCGGTGCTGACGCTGACCGGGACGAGCTACCAGACCTATTTCGAGGGGGCGCAGTTCATCCACTTCCTGCTTGGCCCGGCGACGGTGGCGCTGGCGATCCCGCTCTACCGCCAGTTCGACAAGGTCCGCCAGAGCGCCGCCGCCATCGCCGCGAGCCTTCTCACCGGCTCCCTGACGGCGATCGTGTCGGCCGTCGGCCTCGGCCTTTTGTTGCGGGCCGACCCGATCAGCCTGATCGCGCTGGCGCCGAAATCCGCGACCGCCCCGGTCGCCATGGGCATCGCCGAAAAGCTCGGCGGCCTGCCCTCGCTGACGGCGGTGCTGGTGATCGCGACCGGCATCTTGGGCGCCGCGCTCGGGCCGGTGCTGCTCGACCGCCTCGGCATTCGCGATCCGGCGGCGCGCGGCTTTGCCCTCGGCACGGCCTCGCACGGCATCGGCACGGCGCGGGCGCTGCAGGAGAGCGAGGTGGCCGGGGCGTTTTCCGGCCTCGCCATGGGCCTCAATGCGCTGGCGACGGCGATCATCCTGCCACTGATCTGGGCGCTGCTGTTTTGACGGGGGATGAGACTCTGGCAGTGGGTGGCGGGTGGGAAGCGGACATACGCGTCAGCTTGATAGTCTGACAATATCGGGCCGAGGAACGAACCCGCTGCGCGGGAGGGCGCCTACGGTTGAGGTAGAGGATACAGGCCGGGTGCAGCGCCTGCATTGAGCGTCGTGCGGCAGCGGCAGAGCATGACGGGCTTCTTCAACAAGGAGCCTGAC
>Ga0209347_1000903_pt1 | contig 59936 bp, 56 predicted proteins | sample AutmiccommuBRH23_FD_187382 | JGI IMG/M metagenome (GOLD analysis project Ga0209347, IMG submission 187382) | Deep subsurface microbial communities from Mt. Terri, Switzerland - Autotrophic microbial communities BRH/23 (SPAdes) (version 2) | ecosystem: Environmental > Aquatic > Deep subsurface >... | reverse complement strand
CAGTCCCAGGTGTAGCGGGCAATACGGCCTCTCTTCGCCAACGCTCCCTAACCGATAAATGGGCTGAAAGCCGTTTCTATCGTGGAGTTGCATCTCTTTCCGTGACCACCAAATGTTAGCGCCATTGGCCACCCCTGGCGGCAGACACAAGATGCTGTGGACCTGAGCCGGCAAGGGTGCCGGCGGTCCATAGCATGAACCGTTGACGCTGGGCGTTCAGGCGCTAGTCCGGTGGTTTTCGCCGTTCAGCCGGTTCAGATAGGGGACCAACAGGAACCCCAGAATAGTAGGGAACCAGAAGGTGAGGAAACGATAGATCAGGATGACGATGACAGTGACTGCGCTTGGCACGCCCAGCCCCGTATATATCGCGGCCATCGTGGCCTCCACGATACCCACCCCGCCGGGAAGAAAGCTGACCTTGCCCAGCAGCAGCGGCAAGCCGTATCCGGTAAGCAGCACATCGAATCGGACAGGGAATCGCGCCCCCAGAAAGATGAAATAGAGCGTCACGATGTCAAAGCCCAGATTAAAGGCGGTAGCCAGCACGGGGCCCCGCCAACCCCCGGCCCGCATCATATCCCAGGTGTCCAGGAACTGCTGCACGTTCTTGCGGGTACCCTCCCCGTTATGCGGCCTGCGCAGCAGCCTGGCCCATCTGCCAGTCACCTTTTGGGCCAGCCCAATAGTCTGCTCGCGGTGAGTCAAACTCCAGATGACAGCAGCCACCGTCAACAACAGCGCCAACAAAACCAACGAAAAACCGATAATCTGCAGGAGTGTCAGAGTCCCCGTCGATAGCAGATGGGCCAGGCTGATGATGGCAAATCCGATCACCATGCCATTCTCAAGCTGGATGGGCAACCAGCCCGCCAGCAACGCGCCATTGCCATCCACCTGATACCGGCGCAGCCAGCGATACGTGGTCGTAATGACACCGACGATGCCACCGACCACCAGCCCGATACTACCGGCAGCCATCGGGATCAGAGTGGCCGGACCCAAGGGTATCCTTTTCCCGGTCGTGCGGATGATAATTTGCAGCAAGATGCCGCCGCTAATATAGCTCATAATCTGGGCGATAATTGCCAGGCCAACGGCCCACCAGAGCATACTGCGGAGCACTTGCAGCGAGTATCTCAGGTTTCCAAGTTGCGGCAGCAGCAGATTGACGGCCAGGCCACCCAGGATCAGCATGGGGAGATAGCGCGCCAGATGCATAACCAAAGGCGGGAAATGATTATTCGGTTGTTTTTCCTCGGACATGCAGTTATCCCAAGAGCTATAGTAGGTGGCCTAGTTTCCCATCAATAAGCGCCCCAGCCAGGGCCGCTTTAACTCCACGGCCAGTTCGGGGCAGAGTTCGTGGCAGCAGTAGCAGCGGATGCACTTACGCGTGTCCATGCGGGCCAGGCCATCCGTCACCCGAATGGCGCCCACCGGACAATGCTTGACGCAATAGCCGCAGCCGATACATTTATCCCCTGCCTTCGGGGCCATCACCAGTTGATGCCCTAACCAGTCGCGGGCCAGGCGGCGCAGCGGCTTGTGGCCGTTGGCTGGTTCGTCCTCCAAACTGGGGCCGCCCAGCAAACGGAACAGCGGCCCCGGCAGCAGGCCCGGATCAATCGGGCTGGCCGCGCCCCGGCGAAAATCGGACACGCGCAGCTCGGCCAGGGGATCGCCCAGCAACGTGATGTCCTCCAGCCTGCCGGTAATCAGGCCGCGTTGGGCGGCCACTCGCGTCGTCAGCACATCCAGCGGGGGGATGCCCACCAGCGCAGCGGCAGCCACGTCCACAGCCAGCGCGTCCGCCCCGGCCAGTAGCGCACCCACCTGGCGCGGGTCGCCGCCGGAGGGACCGTTACCCTCCATGCCCACCACGGCGTCGACGATGTGTAGCGCGGGTTTGACATAGGTGAGCAGGTCGATCAGCCCTTCGCAAAAGCGCCAATCCTCCTGCAACTTGGCGTGATAGCCGATTTTGACCGAGCCGGGCACCAGCCCAAACAGGTTCTTGACTGCCACCGTGAGGGTAGTCAGGTTGTGTGTCTTGAGCTTGGGCAGGTTGATGACCAGGTCCGCTTCCAGTAACGCCTGGATGATGTCCAGGCGGCGCAGCACTACCCCCTCGGTATGGGATACCTGGGTGGACTCGGCGTTATAGCTCAATTCCGCCTCGCCCCACTCGGCGGCCTGGTCCATGCCGGTTTTGCGATAGGTCATGCGCAGGATGGCGGCAGAGTACGGCCCGCCGGGAGATTCGGCGATGATCGGGTATCCCCCGGCCTCGCGCACCAGCCGGGCCACCGCCGCCACCACGGTTGGGTGGGTGGTTACCGCCCGATCGGGCGACATGGCCCGCACGAGGTTTGGCTTCAGCAAGACGCGTTGGCCGGGCTGCACAAACGCCCCCATGCCGCCTAGCAGGTCCATGCAGCGCCGCGTGGCGCGCTCCACGGCCTCCCGCTCATAGTCGGTGCAGCGGACCAGCCCTACTCGCCTGTCAGCCTCCTCGCCCATTCTCCTCCACCTTCCCTAATCGTTCGGCCCGAGCGTCTGGGCCAGAGGGGACAGCGCCTCCATCAGGAAACGCAACTGGCGGATCGCCATGCGCACCTTGACGGGAGCCGCTTCATCTTCGTCCGCGAAACGCTGCAAGTCCCCCTCCTGTACGCAACGGGCCAGCCGGTCCAACTCGTCCATGAACGAGTCCAGGGAATGCAGCTTGCGCACGCGGTTGCCGTCGCGGGTGGTGGGTTCCAGCCGCTCAAAACGGGCGAACTCGGCGTCCTGCGGCGTGGCCTGCTGCGCATTGGGGCGCGCGCCCTCTTCCTGGGGGTCGTCTTCATCCCACGGCGCGTCCCCGGCGGCCCCATCGGTATCCTTGGGCATGGGGGTGGGCGTCAAGCGGGTGATGGTCCCTTCGGGCTTATTCTCCACCACCGGGATACGTTCCCCGCGCCGCATAGCTTCCAACGCCACGCGGGGATCAATGTTGATGTTGCGTTGCAGCGCCGAGCAGAGCCGCGACAGTTCTGCCGCCGAGAGGCTTTCCTCGACCACGAGGTTGGCAATGGCCTCCTGCCGTTCGGAGGGGGTAATATCCACCAGATGTTGGGCGTGGGTGACTCCCAGCTCTCCCTCGGCGATGAGCCGCTGCACGCCAGGGGCCAGTTGGGTCAAGCGCAGGTAACGCTGAATCTGCCGGACGGACAGGCCCAGCGTGCGGGCCATCTCGTCCATCGCCTCGCCCTGCGTCATGCCTCCGGCGGTCATGCGGGCCAATAGCTCTTTAAAGGCCCGGCTCTTGTCGGCGTCGTTCAGGTCCAGCCGTTGCAGGTTCTCCAACACCTGCTGGACCATCACATCCTCCTGGCGAATGTCATCCAGCTCCAGGCAGGGCACACGATCCAGGCCCACGACGATAGCCGCGTCGCGCCGCCGGTTGCCGTAGACAATGCGATAGGTATCCCCGTCCCGCTGGACGCCCAGGGGTTGCAGGATACCATGCTCGCGGATCGTCTCGGCCAGCCCGGCCAGGTCGCCAGGGTCCGAGCGCACGTTCTCCCGGCTGGGCAAAAGGTCGCGAGGATTCAGATACAGGACTCGTCGCTCGTTAGGCATCGGTTGCTTTCCTTCTTTGAGTAGCAAATATGGGAATACCTGCCCCTATAATACGCAGCCCCGCCCAAAGGGCAAAATCAGCTATAGAACGCATGTTCCATCTTGAACCGCACTATGGAGCGCCGGCTCCCAGCCGGCAATCGCAGTACACAATGGGCGTAGGCCGCCAAGGGTGGCATCGGCATACATGCCGCGCGCTCTATAGCCATGCACCCGTCTTTTTCTCGTTTTCGGGGAAGTAGAGTATCATGCCATTATATCACTTGTCCGGGTTTTGTCGTGGACCCATTCTCACACATCGCGCTTACCAGCCTGATCAGTCGCCAACCCAAGGTCCTGCTTTCCGGTTTCCTGCCGGACATACCCTGGTATCTGCTCTACCCCCTCTGGCTCTGGCGGCGGCGCGTGAACATCCGCTCGGTGCTCCGAGAGGGAGCCTGGCCTTTGCCGCCGCCCTGGATACGCCAGTGCCACTATGCCGCCCACAGCCTCGTGGCGCTGCTGCTGGTGGCGACTCTCTACAAGCCGGGGGCCAAAGGCGATCGGCGGTGGGCCATCGCCTGGCTGCTGCACCTGCTGGTGGATATTCCCACGCATGCGCGCGAGCGCATGGCCCCGCGCCTCTTTTGGCCTTTCTCCGATTGGGCGTTCGATGGCCTGTCCTGGGCGGACGGTCTCGCCGGTTGGTTGAGCGCGCGCTGGCGCAAGGGTTCCTGATCTACGACGCATCACCCGGCCATCCTGTTAGGAGCAACGCATGGCCCTGGGAATCATCTTTGCCTTCGCGCAGGCCTTTGCCTGGTCGTGTACCAGCATCGTTTTGCGCAACCTGTCCACACGCCTCGACCCATTCCTGGTAAACGGGGTGCGGGCCGTTTTCGGGATGATTGTGCTCATACCCATCCTCCTGCTGACCGCCAACCTGCAGGACTTTGCGCAAATCTCCCCTGCTGCGATGGCCTACCTGATCGGCTCGGTGGTGCTGGGCGGGGTGTTTGGCGATGCCCTGTATGTGATGAGCCTGAAATCGCTGGGAGTAGGCGCGGCCTTTCCCATCAGTAATAGCTTCCCCCTGTTCACGGTGATCTTTTCCGCACTCTTGCTGGGAACGCAGGTCGAATGGCCGACCCTCGTGGGCATGGTACTGATCCTGGGCGGGATTTACTTTGTCGCGCGGCCACGGGGATCGGTGGAAGGTCAAGTCCCCAAGCCGTCGCGGCAGTTGGCCCTGGGAGTGCTGGCCGCCCTGGGGGCAGCCGTCCTGTGGGGTCTGAACACCGTGATCATGTCGATGGGAATAGAGGGCATCAACGGGGCAGTCGCCAACACTGTGCGGATGCCCGCCGTGATCCTGATTTCCTTTTTGGCGGCGGCCTGGCGCGGGCAAACGGGCACTCTGCGGAAGATTGACCGGCGCACGATGCAGCTCTTGATTCTGGCCGGTATCCTGGGATGGGGGTTCAGCGCCTATTTCTGGGTGATGGCCGTGCAACTGGCCGGGCCGAGCAAGACCTCTATCATCAGCGCCACCGCGCCCCTGTTCGCCGTGCCGCTGAGCGCGCTGTTGCTCCACGAGCGGCCCACCCGTTATGCGTTGATCGGCACGGCACTGACGACGGTGGGCGTGTTGTTCGTCATCTAGATTTGGGGAGATAGAAACGGGGACAGTTCTTCATAGAGACTGTCCCCGTAGTTATGCCATCCGGCCAGAGCCTAGGCGCGGCCCCACTTCTTATAGGCATCCTCAAAGGTCATGCCCGCGGCCATGTCGATGCGCATTCCTTCCTCGCGCTGCTCGATCTCCTCGGCCTTGATCAGGGCCTCCATCGAGATCTCTTCGGGGATGACGATTACGCCGTCCGCCCCGCCGATCACCCAATCGCCCGGATTGACGCGCACCTGAGTGGTCAGTGTGCCGGGCATGGCGATGGGCACGTTGGTGTCGTGGATGCGCCAGCGCTTGTACGACTCGATGGGGGTGGTCCCCTTGACGCACGCCACATAGTCGGGGATCACGATCAGGCCACGATAATCGCGGATAAAGCCGTCAATGACGATGCCCTTGGCCCCCCGCTGCTTCAGATTCCAACTGGTCATCTCGCCAAACTTGCCCGTCACCGGCTCGCCACCGCTCTCAACCACGATGACACACCCAGGGTAGACCAGATCGTTCACGCTGGCGAAGGAGGCGGTGCTTTTGTCCATCCCCTTGGCCGCCTGGTCATCGTCGTGCGTGCGCGGATCGCGGCCACCGCGCACAGTGATGGCTTTGCCCGCCATGTGCTGGCTGGGCAGCAACGGCCTGATGCTCAGATCGAGCACTTGATCGCCATAACCCATCTTGTCCAGCGTGTCGTAAATGTTCGCAATGCGAATCTTGTTCCACCGGGCCTGCAACTCGAGTACCGAGTATTCCTGTTCGTTCTCTGCCATGCTGATGCTTGCCCCCCGTAATATGCTGAAAACTCTGCCGACGCCACAGCCTGTTTGCGACCAGAGGTACGCGCGAGCTATTCTACCCTGCGTGTTGAGCGTGGGTCAAATGATAGGATACGTGCTATAATAGGGGCGTGTGCTTCTTGTAGGCTCGGCCTTGATTCCAAATTGCCGCCTGTCCAAGTCATCTCTCGCAACGGGGTAAGTGAGACCAATTGGCATTGTGGTGGATTTTTCAGGACGAGCTGGCCAGAACGAGCCGCTCGGAAGGAGAACAGCATGAAACTCAAGGTCACCAAGGTCGAACCGCTCGTGCTCAACCTGCCCTTTTCGTGCGACCGGCAGCGGCGGCACATGCATCGGGCCAACACGCATGGTGAGCGCGTCTGCATCTGGAAGGTTGAGACCGACGCAGGCATTGTCGGTTGGGGCGACACAAGTGGTAACCCCGAGCCAGTCGCTGATTTGGTGGGCAAAAACCTGTTTGACTATCTATACGACGACACGGTAGGCGACGGCTTGCAGTTGGCGCTACTGGACGCAGCCGGTAAGGCGCTGGACGTGCCGGTCTACAAACTGCTGGGCGAAAAGGTGCGCGATGCGTCCCCCATCTCCTGGTGGGATATTGACATGCCACCAGAGGACTGGGTGGAGGAGGTCCAATTGGCCGTGAGTCAGGGCTACACCTCCATCAAGCTCAAAGCGCGCCCATGGCGCGACATCATCACCCAGATCCAAACTCTCAGCGAAATTGTCCCTCCAGGCTTTAAATGTGACATCGACTTTAATAGCTTCCTGGTCAATTCGGGTAACGCCATTCCCATCCTGCGACAACTGGACGAGTTCGAGTGCGTGGCATTTTACGAGTCGCCCATCGACCAGAGCGATGTAGCTGGCTCGAAACAAGTGCGCAGCCGCATCAAGCGGCCAGTGAGCTATCACTGGGGCGCGCCACCCATCCCCACGGCCATGCAGGAAAACGTCTGTGACGGCTTTGTGATGGGCGGTCGGGTGAACCAGGTGCGCAACTGGTCGGCGACGGCCGCGATCTTTAACAAGCCGTTCTGGCTACAGATGGTCGGCACCAGCGTGCGCACCGCCTATGCCGTGCACCTGGGAGCGACACTCAGCCACTCACAATGGCCCATGATCACGTGCCACGGACTGTGGGCCGATGACCTGTTGAAAGAGCCACTGAAGGTGATCAACGGCTACATCAAGGTGTCCGAGACGCCAGGACTGGGCATTGAGGTAGACGAAGAAGCTCTGCACAAATACCGTGTGGACCCCTCCGCCAAGACGCCCAAAGAAGAGTACCTGGCCAAGCGGCGCGTGATCATCATCCGCTGGCCGCCCGCAACCGGGCAGAAAAAGGGACCGGGCTTCCGCTTTACCAATGAGACGGATTATGGCCGTGCCTTTTACCAGGGCAGCATGCCGGGTTTCGTGCGCGGTGTGATGCACGAGGTGATCGAGGATGATGGTAGCGCGGCATTTGATCAGATGTACGACAGCGTACTGGCCGGGGATATCCAGGAATAGCAGGATATTGGGCCCACACGTGAGCAATACAGCCTGACCCTGATAAGTGCTATAGGAAACGCCAATACGCAGAATCTTGCCAAAAACCGAAGGGGATTATACTCGCATGACAATCACTGTGCATCTGGTGGGCAACGCCCACATTGACCCGGTGTGGCTGTGGACCGTGGAGGAGGGCCGGGCAGAAGTGCTCTCCACCTATCGCACCGCCATCGGCCTGATCCAGGATTACGACGGCTATGTGTTCACCAGTGGCGGGGCCGCTACCTACGAATGGGTCGCCCAGGATGACCCGGCCCTGTTTGAGGCCATCCGGCAGGCTATCGCCGCGGGCAAATGGGCGCTGGTCAATGGCTGGTGGATACAACCCGACTGTAACATCCCCGGCGGCGAAGCCTTTGCCCGGCACGCCCTGTATGGGCAGCGCTTCCTCATGCAGCATTTCGGGCAGCGGGCGCACGTGGGCTATAACGTGGACTCGTTCGGCCACGCGGGCACCCTGCCTCAACTGCTCAAGCTGGGCGGGCTGGACTACTATGTGTTCTTCCGACCCGGTCCCCACGAAAAAGACCTGCCCGACGGCCCCTTCTGGTGGGAAGCTCCCGGCGGAACCCGCGTGCTGACCTGCCGCCCGCCGTTGCACTATGGCGGCCCCGACGACCACAAGATCGTGCAGCGCTTTGAGGCGGCAGCCGCAGAAGCGCCCCAGGGTTTGCCCATCGTGATGTGCTTTTACGGGGTGGGCAACCACGGCGGCGGCCCCACCCGGCGTAATGTGCAGGCCATCGTCGATTACCAGCAGCAGCATCACACGGTGCGGCCGCTGTTCTCCACGCCGGACAACTATTTCCACGCAGTGGAAGGTCTTTCGGACAACTGGCCGGTGGTGCACGACGACTTGCAGCATCATGCGCGCGGGTGCTATGCGGCGTTCTCGCAGATCAAGCGCGACAACCGCCAGACCGAGCACGCGTTAATGCAGGCCGAGCGCCTGTCCACCCTGGCGAGCGTGCTGTGCCAGACCCCCACGACAGGCGAGGATATCCGCCAAGCCTGGCAGATTGTCTTGTTCAACCAGTTCCACGACATCCTGGCGGGCACGTCTATCCGCGAGGCGTATGCGCTGACCACCAAAGAGGCCGAACAGGTCTACGAGACGACGGCCAGCATCCGCGAGGCGGCGTTGCAGCAATTGACGGCGAATGTAGACGTACCAGAGCGCGAGGGCCGCCCGATAGTCGTGTGGAATCCCCTGGGCTGGGACCGCACGGACGTCGCGCATCTGGCGCTGCCCTTCAGCGGCTGGCGCGAAGATTTCCGGGGCGTGCGCTACCCCGACCAACCGATCCTGCGCGACCAGGAGGGACGCGAAATCCCTTGCCAGGTCACCGATATCGAGTTTGACCACAACACCTACGTGATACACGTGGATGCCAGGATCACCGTCCCGGCCCTGGGGCCGCGCGTGCTGTACGCCTCCCTGCCGGAAACCACGCCGCCAGAGAGCGCGCCCGAGACGCCCCACGCCCAGGAGATCGAGAACGAGTATTATCGCCTGCGCGTCGATCCCAGCACCGGCTGGGTCACCAGCCTGTGGGACATCGAGCAGCAGCGAGAAGTGCTCTCCGGCCCGGCCAACGTGCCGTTGGTGGTGGACGACCCCAGTGACACCTGGAGCCACGGCATAGCCAGTTTCCGCCAGGTTATCGGCGAATTCAGGGCTACCGGCCCCGCCGAACTCGTGCAGGATGGCCCGGTCAAGCGCACCCTGCGCGTACGCACCGCCTGGCAACAATCGACCATCGTGCAGGACATCACCCTGTACAGCGGCAGTCGCGCCGTGCAGGTAGACATGCTGGTGGACTGGCACGAGCAGCACAAGATGCTCAAGCTGGCCTTCCCGCTGGCGCTCGACGCGCCACAGGTGACTGCTTCCGCTCCTTATGGCTGGATCAAGCGCCAGCCCAACGGCGAAGAGGAACCCTGCCAGTCCTGGGTGGACCTGAGCGGCCAGGTGGATGGGGGTTCCTACGGATTGACGCTGGTCAACGACAGCAAATATGGGTATGATGCGCTGGATAACGAGTTGCGGTTGAGTATTCTGCGCAGCCCCATCTACGCTTTCCACGACCCCCGCCAGGTAATGCCTGGCATCACCTACCACTACACGGACCAGGGCCAGCAGACGGTACGCTATTTGCTGATCCCGCACGCGGGCGGCTGGGAATCGGCGCGGCCAGATCGCTCCAGCTACGAGCTGCTGGAGCCGTTGATCGCCCGACAGGTCGCCCCGCACAGCGGCCCATGGGCCGAGCAGGCGCTCTTGCGCGCCGAGCCGGAGCATGTGGTGCTCACCGCCGTCAAGCTAGAAGAGGAAGGCCAACGCCTGCTCGTGCGCGGGTACGAAGCCGTGGGCCAGGCGGCCCGCCTGACATTGACCTCCGACGTGTTGGGCCGCCAGTGGACCTACGACGTGGCCCCGCACCAAATCTGGACGCTGGCCTTGCCCCTGGGAGAGGAGCCACCGACACCGTTAAACTCCTTGGAAGAGAAGTTGTAGGCGCACTTGCCATCGCGCGGTATGGAAACGTCTTGGAGGAAGAGCTATCCCAAGCGCCAACCTACGTCCTGCCGGATGCAACCTTGCACCCTCAATGCGGGTCTAAACAATGTAAGGGGTAGGGGCTGTACCCTACCCCCCGGCAGGCGCAAATCTGCATGTCGCTTGCTGTGAGCGCACTCCAAGGGTGCGCTCCATGTACTACAACCGCGCGCAAGCGCCCGGTGGGGGAACGCGCACTCGGGCATATAGTTACTGCTCTGCGGTTGTAGTATTGGAGGATGGAATGGAACTCACGCCTTTGAGTCTCATCGTCATTTTGTTCGGTCTGTTGATCGTCGTGTTGGGTTTCATCACGCTCAACCGGTACATAAGTTATAAAGAGCGTGTCGCCCTGGCGCAGTTGGGGTTCTCATTAGAGGACCAGACTCGAGCTACCGCAAAAAGGCACGGCAACCGTGGCGTGCTCTGGGGTGGCGTGATTACGGCGATGAGCGGATTGGCCCTGTTATTGGGGCTGTCTACCCTGGGTATGGGCGCCTGGCTTCTTGGTGGGCTGCTTCCTCTGTTCGTGGGCTTGGGAATGGTCCTGATTTATTTTGCTACGATGGGCACTGGCCCAAATACGGACATCCAGCCAAATGAACCTGCGGAAGAATGGGAAAAAGAGGACAGCAAACCGAGCGTCCAGGATGCCAGCGAGGGGATCTCCTTTGTCGCTAATACCGGGGACCAAGACGACGACCAGCCAGCCGCGCAACAGTGAGGCCCGTGAGAACCAACGAGTCGGGTTGCTGGCAAGGGCAGCAGACGGGCGTGGCCGGGGGGTACTCTTGTGAGCGACCCGCTTGCCGAGCTGATCGCCCGCTGCCAGCAGGGGGATACGCTCGCCTTTGCCAGATTGGTCGGCCAGACGCAGAACAGCGTCTTTAATCTGGCGTATAGTGTATTGCACGACCGGGAAGAAGCGCAAGACATGACGCAAGAAGTATACCTGAAAGTCTGGCGCGCGCTGCCCAGTTTTCGAGGAGAATCCAGGTTTTCGAGCTGGCTCTATCGGATCACGGTGAATGCTTGCCTGAATCGTCGACGTCAGTTGCGCAAGGATCTGGTCGTTGTGGATCGTGAGGACGCCATCGAAGGGCTGGTCGCCTATCGGGGCGACCCGGTAAAGGAGGCCCTCACGAAGGAACGCAACGAATGGGTATGGGCGGCGGTGGATCGCCTGGCGGAAAAATACCGGCTGGTGATTACCCTGTTCTACCAGGAGCAGCTTTCCTATCAGGAAATGGCCGAGATGCTGTCGCTGCCCCTGGGCACGATCAAAGCCCATTTGAACCGCGCGCGCGAGGCGTTGGCCAAGAGCCTGAACTCGCAGGAGGATTTTAGTGAATTGCAGGATGGTTCGCAGTGAGTTGCCCCAATACATAGCCGACGGTGAACCGGCCCTGGCAACCTATGCCAGACTGCGGGGGCATCTGGCTGCTTGCGCTGCCTGTCAGGGCTATGCGGCCCGCTTGCGGGTGGTGGAGGGCGCATTGCGCACCTATCCCCCCGTTGCCTCGCCCGCCTGCCTGGCAAACGCGGTGGTGAGTTCTATCGTTCAGGAACATCAGGCCGAGCCAGAGGAGTGGGAGCTGTTGCCCTGGGACATCTGGGTCCCCGCTGCCGCGTTTATCCTGGCCATTCTGATCGCCATGATGTCCATTCCGTCGCACCTGTTGACTATCCCTGGCGTGGAAGAGATCAGCGGGGCTATGCAGCAGTGGCCTACGACGATCAGCGGTTGGATCGACAGCATGCACCTGATGACCCAAGAGGATGCGTTTTGGGCGATCTGGAGCGGGGTGTTTGCCACCACCGCTGGCCTGGGCATCAGTCTGAGTATGGCCTATTTTCACAAGCTGTCCAAGCAAAGGCTGAACGATCTGGAATCGCGGGTCACGGATACGGCGAACCGCCTGCTCGACCACACCCGCCGCGCCCATTAACGCTTTGATTGAACCACAGAACAAACAGGAGCGCCAATAGCGCTCCTGTTTGTTCTGTGGTTACCCCCCTTCCCCATGCGGATTTGCCTTCCACGCCCGGCTTGAGCATAATGAGGGCAGCCGAGCCATTCGGCTCGAGTTCCCTGCCCGCCCTCAGCGCCGAGGACCTTTGAGCCGCAGACTGTCGTTCCCCAGTGGTAACCATCAATGCCGATTGCTCGTGGAACGTGAACGCATCTCCCGTAGGCTGTAGCACAGGATGGGACCAGCCCTTTCCGCCCCTCGCGGCGGGTTGCAATCCCCCACCATAGACCGTTCCAACAATGCAACACAGAGGAGTATCATGGGCGAGAACCTGACCCGCAAAATCATCGGCGAGCACCTGGTTTCCGGCGAGATGTTCCCCGGCACGGAAATCGGCTTGCGCATGGACCAGACCCTGACCCAAGACGCCACCGGCACAATGGCTTACCTGCAATTCGAGGCCATCGGGTTGGAGCGCATCAAGACGGAGTTGTCGGTCAGCTATGTGGACCACAACATGCTCCAGTCCGATTTCCGCAATGCCGACGACCATCTGTATCTGCAAACCGTAGCTGCCAAGCACGGCATCACCTTTTCCCGGCCCGGCAACGGCATCTGCCATCAGGTACACCTGGAGCGGTTCGGCGTGCCGGGCAAGACGCTGTTGGGAGCGGATAGCCACACCCCCACCGGCGGCGGCCTGGGCATGCTGGCGATTGGGTCCGGTGGACTGGACGTGGCCGTAGCGATGGCGGGCGCGCCGTTCTACGTCTCCATGCCTCAAGTCGTACTGGTGCGCCTGGAGGGCAAGCTGCCGTCGTGGGTTGCCGCCAAGGATGTCATTCTGGAGCTGTTGCGCCGGTTATCCGTCAAGGGCGGCGTGGGCAAGGTGATCGAGTACGGCGGCCCTGGAGTTGCCACCCTGAGCGTACCGGAACGGGCCACCATCACCAACATGGGCGCCGAGTTGGGAGCTACCACGTCGATTTTCCCCAGCGACGAACGCACCAGCGAGTTTTTGGCCGCCCAGGGGCGCGCGCAAGACTGGCGCCCGCTGGCCGCTGACCCGGACGCGGACTATGACCAGGTGATTACCCTGAACCTGTCCGATTTGGAGCCGTTGGTAGCCTGCCCCCACAGCCCGGATAGCGTGGTCCCCGTGCGCGAGTTGGCGGGGCTGCCCGTCCAGCAGGTGTGCATCGGCAGTTGCACCAACTCGTCTGTGATGGACCTGGAAAAAGTGGCGGCCATGCTGGCCGGTCATACGGTTGCACCCGGTGTCTCGTTGACCATCAGCCCCGGCAGCAAGCAGGCCCTGACCATGATCGCCAAGAGCGGGGCATTAGCCACCCTGGTGGCCGCCGGTGCGCGCGTGCTCGAATCCGCCTGCGGTCCCTGCCTGGGCCAGGGGCAAGCCCCGTCCAGTGGGGCGGTCTCGGTGCGGTCGTTCAACCGCAATTTCCAGGGGCGCAGCGGCACCGCCGACGCGCAGGTGTACCTGGCCAGCGCCGAGGTGTGCGCGGCCACGGCCCTGCGGGGCGCGTTGGCCGATCCCCGCGAGCTGGGCGAGATGCCGGTGATTACCATGCCGCAGGCCTTTGTGCTCAACGACAACATGGTTGTCACGCCGCCCGCCGACACCAGCCAGATAGAGGTGGTGCGCGGGCCGAACATCAAGCCCTTGTCCACGCGCGGCCCGCTGGAGGATACGCTGCAAGGCGAGCTATTGCTGGTGATGGGTGATAATATCACGACGGATCACATTCTGCCCGCCGGGGCCAAGATCCTGCCCCTGCGGTCCAACATCCCGGCGATTAGCGAGCACACCTTCACCCGGGTAGACCCCACCTTCCCCGAACGCGCCAAGGCGGCGGGGAAAGGGTTCGTCATGGGCGGCGAGAATTATGGACAGGGTTCCAGCCGCGAGCATGCGGCCCTGGCCCCGATGTACCTGGGCGTGCAGGCTGTGCTCGCCAAGAGCTTTGCCCGCATCCATCAGGCCAACCTGATCAACTTTGGGATTCTGCCGCTGGTGTTCGCCCGGCCAGAAGATGCCGAGCGACTGAAGCAGGGGGATGTGCTGCATATGCCGGAGGTGCGTTCGCGCCTGGGCGCGGGCCAGCTCCTGACGGTAGTGGATGTGACCCAGGGAATCGAAATCCCGGTGACGTATGATCTGTCCGAGCGGCAGGTAGAGATTATTTTAGCGGGCGGCTTGTTGAATTACATCCAGGCCACCGCCTGACGTAGCCATGGAGCCGCGGCTTCCATGATATTGTTGGCGAATGTTAGGGTTCGCTTGGAAATCCCCTCATCCGCCCCTGCGGACCACAGGTCCGGGGGCACCTTCTCCCTAAGGAGAAGGCGTCTGACTCCCTCTCCCCCTGGGAGAGGGAGCGGCATGCATGCCGAGGTGAGGGTCCCTCGGCGACAGAAGAAGCGCGCAAGGAATGGCAAGCGTTCTAGCATACAAAGCGAGGAGCCAGATGAGTTATACTGTTACCTTGATCCCTGGGGATGGCATCGGCCCGGAAGTCTCCCAGGCCATGCAGCACGTGGTAGAAGCGACGGGCGTCTCTATCACCTGGGAAGTGCAGGAGGCAGGCGAGGCTGTCATTCAAAAGTACGGCACGCCGTTGCCCGATCATGTGCTCGAGTCGATCCGCCGCAACAAGGTGGGCATCAAAGGCCCCATCACCACGCCAGTCGGCAAGGGATTCCGCAGCGTCAACGTTTCCCTGCGCAAGGCACTGGACCTGTACGCCAACCTGCGGCCCGCCAAGAGCATCGCCGGTGTGCCCGCCCCCTACAAGAACGTGGATCTGGTGATCGTGCGCGAGAACACCGAGGGGATGTATGTAGGCGTCGAACACGATGTAATCCCCGGCGAAGCCTCAGAGGCCGTTCGCATCATCACCCGGCGGGCCAGCGAGCGGATTGCGCGGTTCGCCTTTGAGTATGCCCGCACCAATGGCCGCAAATCGGTCACTGCCGTGCACAAGGGCAACATATTAAAGCTGACCGATGGGCTGTTCCTGCGCACCGTCCAGCAAGTCGCCCAGGACTACCCCGACATTACCCTGAATGACCGCATTGTGGACAACCTGTGCATGCAGTTGGTTCAGCGCCCGCACGAGTACGATGTGCTGGTACTGACCAACCTGTTCGGCGACATCGTCAGCGACCTCTGCTCCGGCCTGGTGGGCGGGCTGGGTGTCACGCCCGGCGCAAACATCGGGAATGGCATCGCCGTATTCGAGCCGGTCCACGGCTCGGCTCCCAAGTATACCGGCCAGAACAAGGTCAATCCCACCGCCACCATTCGCTCCGGTGCGTTGATGCTGCGCTTCCTGGGCGAGGTAGAGGCCGCCGACCGCATCGAGCGGGCCGTGGCCCAGGTAATCGGTGAGGGGAAGCGGGTCACCTACGATCTCAAGCTGGACCGCTACGACCCCACCGCCGTGGGCACGCGGGAAATGACGGACGCGATCATCGAGGCGCTATAAAGCCGCTCGGCTGTCAAGCCGCTGGCTGTGAAACCGCCGGCTGTACAGCCGCCCGCACATAGATCAGAAATGGCACGCCGGACGAGGCCCGAGTCCCCGTCCGGCGTGCTTCCGTAGAGGAGAAAGAGGGATAATCGCTTTAGACGAAAAAGGTGCTGCGATTGCTCGCGATCAGACTGTGTTCTGCCAACACCCCCGATAAACCTGGCTTAGCCGAATTGAGCCTTCACGGTTATGGCTACTTCCGGCGCGGTAGGGTCGTTCGATGGAATGATGTAGCGAATTTCATGAGGGCCGCCCATGCCCTCCCCCATGTGGATGCGGACCTGTATCGTGCCGCTCTCTCCCGGCTGAAGGGTCGTCGAACTGACGACCGGCCTGGGCGGTCAACACCCCTCCACGAGGTCAATCTTGGGTTCTCCCTGGATAATCAGCGGTTGGTCCCCGACGTTGCGATAGACGAAATTGTGCTCCACATATTCATTGAGGGGCACATCCCCAAAATCGTAAAAGGTCTCCTCAAGTATCAGGCGCGGCCCGCTATCCGCGACAGGTTGACCCGCCGGGCCGCCCCAATTGGCCCCAGAGGCAGCCCAGGCCAACACCACCAGCAGCGTCCCCGCGATAGCCAGCCAGGGCCAAATCTGGCGGAGAGCCAAGCGCCGGGCAGATTGGCGCGGATGATGGCCGGGCACATGCGACTCGCAACACGAATTCTTCACAGCAAACTCCTTTCAGGAAACCGGGGCAGCGTTCGTTCCCTTACGAGGCAGACGCCCGCGTCAGCATGGCGCTAATGTCCCCCTCCAGTGTCTCGGTTTCAGATGGCTTCTCGACGATGCGGCCCAACTCTTGCCCTTGCTGATCCAGCAGGATAATCGTCGGCACGTACTCCACGCCCCACTGCTCCGTCCGGCCCTCGGTGTCCACTTTGGTATAGTCCAGCCCGATGAGCGTCAGGCGCTCCTCCGGTATGCCCGCCTGCTGCATAATCTGAAGGAAACGAGGAACCTCGCGCACGCTATCGGGGCACCAGGTCCCTAAAAAGATCAGCACCTGAAGGTCCTGAGCCTGGCTGCGAATCACCTCCAGCGCCGCCGCATCGGGCGTGTAGGCTGTTGTCCGCACCCCCTCCCATCCGGCGTACGTTTCCAGGGCATCCATCGTCAGGTCCCCGGTTAGCGGGGTGGGTTTGGGCCGGGGAGTTGAGGTGGCTGCCGGGTCAAGCTCCTGGTTATCCGCGGGTTGCACCTGGCAACTCAGCAATAATGTCGGCACAATCGTCAATCCCAATGCGAGAGCCAACCTGCTCATCCATACCCTGCTCCAAGCTCTGCCCTTCATGCTATGTCGCCTCCTAATTTCCTATTATTTTGATAGAGCATGTATGGGATAATACACAATGGGCGATGCTTGTCAAACTGCCCGCCTCACACCTTTCTCCTTGGCGGTTTGTATCGCCAACCAGATCGTGCTATACTGCTGGGCAACTGAATAAGGACGGATAGAGGTGCCCCGTGGTCCGGAAGCCAGGGGTTAAAGAGAGAAGCCGGTGAGAGTCCGGCGCTGTCCCGCAACTGTAAGGTCAGGTAGCATCTTGACCAAGCCAGGTCGACCGCCTCTATCGCGCTCTGCATCACCTCGCGGAAAGGGGGATAGAGCATGTATCTGAGCACTGGTCCGTGATCCCTGGTTGGTCCCCTTGCCGAATGAGGCAAGGGTTTTTTATTTTTCGGCGTGATTTCGTCTATCAGACCAACTTACGAAGGGAACAACCGATGAAAAAGACCGTTTGCCTGCCGATAGTCCTGTTGGCTGTGATCGCCTCGCTCCTGGCGGGTTGCGCTTCTCCAGCAGCCACGCCAACGGACGCACCTGCCGCCGCCGATACGCCCATACCTCCCACCGCCGAGGCTGCCGCCCCTGAGGCGAGCGAGTTTCCGCTTACCATCACTGATAGCATGGGCCGTGACGTGACGCTGGAGCAAGAGCCCCAGCGCCTGATCTCCCTGGCCCCGTCGGTGACCGAGATCCTGTTCGCCGTCGGCGCGGGGGAACAGGTCGTGGGCGTCACTAGCTTCTGCAGCTACCCGGAAGAAGCCACCACCCGCCAGGTGGTCGGTGGTTTTGCGGCGAACACCATTAGCATCGAGCAAATCGTGGCCCTGGAGCCTGACCTGGTGTTCGTCGAAGACAAGATCCATCAGCCGATCATCGACGCCCTGGGGGAGCTAAATATCCCCGTCATGGCTGTGGCATCCCGGACGATACCGGGCGTCTATGAGAACATCGCCCTTGTGGGTCAGGTTACCGGCCACGAGGCAGAAGCCCAGCAAGTCGCTACGACCATGCAGGAACGCATCGACGCCGTAGTCGCCCGCGTGGAATCCATTCCCACCGAGCAGCGCCCCACCGTCTTTTGGGAGATGTGGGACGAACCCCTGATGACCGCTGGGCCCAACACGTTTACCAGCCAGATCATCGAGTTGGCAGGTGGGGTCAACATCTTTGCCGACGTGACCGAGGACTATCCCCAGGTAAGCATGGAAGAGATCGTGCAGCGCAACCCCGCCGTGATCATGAGTTCCGACTCGATGGGGGAAAAGCTGACCGTCGAACAGGTTTCACAGCAACCCGGCTGGGCCGAGATCGACGCCGTGCGCAACGAGCACATCTACCTGCTCAACGGCGACATCGTATCTCGCGGCGGTCCCCGGCTGGCCGACGCGGTGGAAGCCGCAGCCAGCGCATTGCACCCGGACTTGTTCGATTAGCCCGCAGGATATTGATGGATACGCAACGCAACTACGGGGCGGGGGCCAATGCATGCCCCCGCTCCTGATCGAGTCGAAGGATAGAGGATGATGGAACGATCGCGTACAGGCCGCCCGCAGGCCGCCGGTTCACAGAGCGCCAATGCCCGCGAGCGCACGCCGATGAGCATCCGCAGATACAGGCTGATCCTGTTGGGACTGGCCGGGTTGCTGTTGGTGGGCGCTCTCATAAGCCTTGGCGTGGGCGCTGTCTTCCTGGAGCCGGATCGAGTGCTGGCCGCGCTCTTGCGGCGGAACGACCCGACAGTAAGCGTCATGGACGCGGCCATCGTCTGGGACTTGCGCCTGGCGCGCATCCTGCTGGGTATGTTGATCGGCGGGGGGCTGGCCGCCTCCGGCGCCGCCTTCCAGGGGCTATTCCGCAACCCGCTGGCCGACCCGTTCATCGTGGGGGCATCTGGTGGGGCGGCGCTGGGGGCTACCCTGGCTATCACCCTGGGTCTGCAATGGAGCGGGGCGGGCTTTGGGCCGGTGCCGCTGGCCGCCTTTGTGGGCGCGCTGATCGCCGTTACGCTGGCCTACAGCGTCGCTGAGGTAGGGGGGAGTACGTCGGTGGTGACGCTGTTGCTGGCCGGGTCGGCCCTCAGCACCCTGTTCTCCGCCATCGTCGCCCTGCTGATGACCCTCAGTGACAGCAACCTGCACGAGACCTACAGTTGGCTGCTGGGCGGCTTGTCGGGGCGAAGCTGGGGCCATCTGGGAGCTAGCTGGCCTTATCTGCTGCTCGGCTCGCTGGGGCTGTGGCTGTGCGCTCGCCCGCTGGATGCCTTGGCCTGCGGGGAAGAGACGGCGCAAACCCTGGGGCTGTCGGTGCGCCGTGCTCGGCTATTCATCATCGTCCTGGCGACGCTCACCACGGCGGCAGCCGTGGCTAGCGGCGGGATCATCGGCTTTGTCGGGCTGATTGCCCCGCACATCGCCCGCCTGTTCTTTGGCTCATCCCACGCCCGACTGATTCCGGCCAGCATACTGGTGGGCGGGCTGCTGATGCTGCTGGCCGACGGGATCGCCCGCACGGTCCTGGCCCCCATCGAACTGCCGGTGGGCATCGTCACGTCGGTATTGGGCGGGCCATTTTTCCTATACCTGTTGAAATCACGCCAGAGGGAACTGGGAGGCTGAACATGACGACCCTCCAGGGAGAGCGGATCAGCGCCGCGTATGACGGACACCTGGTCATCGAACAGCTCTCGATTGCAGGCCACGCGGGCGAAGTGCTGGGGCTGATCGGCCCCAACGGGGTGGGCAAAACCACGCTATTGCGGGTGTTGGCGCGATTGTTCGCCCCGCGCGAGGGCCAGGTCTTGTTGGGCGACCAGGACTTGTGGGAGATGTCTCCCAAGCGGGTGGCCCGCACGCTATCGTTGACCCCCCAGGCCAACCCCAGTTGGCCCCTGACCGTCGAACAGGTGGTGGCTCTAGGCCGCGCCCCCCATCGGGGCTGGCTGCTGCCCCTCTCCGCCAGAGACAAACAGGCCATCGAGCAGGCCCTGGCCCGCACCGGATTGCTGCCGCTGCGCGAGCGTCTGCTGACCGAGCTTTCCGGTGGCGAGCAGCGCCGAGTGCTGTTGGCCCGCTCCCTGTGCCAGGAGCCGGAAGTGCTGCTGCTGGACGAGCCAACCGCCTATCTGGACCTGAAATATCAGATGGACATCCTGGACCTGGTGCGGCGCCTGGCCCACGAGGATGGCCTGACAGTGATCGTCACCATGCACGACCTGAACCAGGCCGCCCTATACGCCGACCGGCTGGCGCTGTTGGCGGAGGGTCGCCTGCTGGCCATCGGCACGCCGCAAGAGGTGCTCACCCCGGCCAACATCACCCAGGCGTATGGCGTGCCGGTGGTCGTCACCCGCCATCCGGTGTACGACACCCCGTTGGTCACGCCCCTGATGGGCGGCGTGCCCGCGGAGAACCAGCAAGCCCTCCAGAGCGGCCAATCCGCTTAGGGAAAGGAGCAACCATGCCGAGACAGACCAGGGGCCTGACCATCGTCCATACCGGTAACGGCAAGGGCAAAACCACGGCGGCGCTGGGCATGCTGCTCCGCGCCTGGGGCCACAACCAGCAACTGTGCGTGATCCAGTTCATCAAGAGCGAGAGGGGGCGTTGGGGCGAGACCATTGCCGCCGAACGGCTGCGCATCGAGTGGCACACGTTGGGACAGGGCTTTGTCTGGGGCGCGGAAGACATGGGGCCATCCATCCGCAAGGCCCAGGAAGGTTGGGCACTGGCCCAAGAGCGGATTGCCAGCGGCGAGTATGACATGATCCTGCTGGACGAGTTCACCTACCTGCTGAAATTCGGCTGGCTGGATACGGACGCCGTGGTAGACTGGCTGCGGGCGCATAAACCCGCCAGGCTCCACCTGATTATCACCGGGCGAGACGCCCCGCCCGCGCTGATCGAGTACGCCGATCTGGTCACCGTGATGGAGAACGTCAAGCATCCCTACGACCAGGGCGTGCGCGCCCAGCCGGGGATCGAGTACTGAGGAGGCGAGCGGCGATCATGCAGACCACCCCCGCGCGCATTCCCCGGCTGCTCATCGCCGGAACCCATTCCGGCGTGGGCAAGACCACCCTCACGGCGGGTTTGATCGCCGCCCTGTGCCGCGCGGGCCTGGACGTGCAGCCGTTCAAGGTCGGCCCGGATTATATTGATCCCAGCTATCACTCGCTGGCCGCCGGGCGGGTCTGCCGCAACCTGGACACCTGGATGGTACCCTCGGAGCGGGTGGCCGCGCTGTTTGGGCACGCTGTAACCGGCGCGGACCTGGCGGTCATCGAGGGAGTCATGGGGCTGTACGATGGCTTTGGCTACCTGGAGGACGCAGGCAGCACAGCAGAAGTCGCCAAGCTGCTGGGCGCGCCAGTGGTGCTGGCGCTGGATGCCGGGTGCATGGCCCGCAGCGCCGGGGCGGTGGCCCTCGGCTATCAGCAATTCGACCCGCAATTACCGCTGGCGGGGTTCCTGGTCAACCGGGTGGCAGGGGAAAGCCACGGGCAGGGGGTGGCCGCGGCCATCGAGCAGGCCACGGGGCTGCCGGTGCTGGGGTGGATACCCCGCGAGACGGGCCTGGTTATCCCCGAACGACACCTGGGACTGGTGCCCACCGCCGAGCCGGGCAAATGGCGGGCCTTTATCGAGGCGGCTGCCGATCTCGTCGCCCGGCAGGTGGACCTGGCGCGGCTGCAAGCTCTGGCAAACGACGCGCCGCCACTAGCAGCCGCACCGTTGATAGCGCACCCCTCGCAAGGGGATCATCGCCCGCGAATTGCCGTGGCCCGCGACGAGGCGTTCAGCTTTACCTACGCGGACAACCTGGACCTGCTGCGCATGGCGGGGGCCGAGATCGTCTTCTTCAGTCCGCTGCACGACGCGGCGCTGCCCCCCAACACGGCGGGGGTGATGCTGAGCGGCGGCTTCCCCGAGCTATATGCCGCGCAACTGGCCGCGAACGGGGGAATGTGCGAGGCGCTGCGCCAGGCGCACGCCCGTGGGTTGCCCCTCTATGCGGAATGTGGCGGGCTGATGGTACTGACCGAAGCCATCCTAGACCTGGAAGGGCGCGCGCATCCCATGTTGGGGCTGTTGCCAGGACGCTGTGCCATGACCTCCCACCTGACGATGGGCTACCGGGTGGCCGAGGCGGCCTGCGATTCCCCGCTGCTGCGGCAGGGGGAAACCGTGCGCGCCCACGAGTTCCATTATTCGGCGTGGGAGGGTCGCCCGCACGATCTGCCCCCCGCCTATTACGTGCGCACGCGAGAGGGACAGGAGCCGCGCCCGGAGGGCGCTTGCATCGGCAACCTGTTGGCCTCTTACGCGCACGTGCATCTGGCCGCCAGGCCAGAGCTGGCCCCGCGTTTCGTGGCGGCGTGCGCCCAGGCAGCCCCTTAGCTGTGAGCATCATGACTATTCATTATCACTGACCCAAAGGAGAATCATGGACCATCGTCTACAGACCATCTTGGATCGTATTCAGCCTCTCGACGCCGTCGCCCAGGAGCATGCCCGCGCCCGCCAGGACATGCTCACCAAGCCGCGCGGCAGCATGGGCCGCCTGGAGGCTCTGTCCGTCCAGTTGGCCGGGATTTACGGCCAACCCCTGCCCGCCATCCAGCACAAGGTGATCGTCACGATGGCCGGAGACCACGGGGTTGTGGCCGAGGGGGTCAGCGCCTATCCGCAAGAAGTTACGCCGCAAATGGTGTATAATTTCCTGCGCGGGGGCGCAGCCATCAACGTGCTGGCCCGCCACGTGGGCGCGCGGGTGGTGGTGGTAGATATGGGCGTGGCCGCCGACCTCGAGGCCCACCCTGATCTGATCGTGAAAAAGGTGGCCCACGGCACGGAGAACATCGCGCGCGGCCCAGCCATGACCCAGGAACAGGCCGTGCAGGCATTGCTGGCCGGGGTCGAGGTGGTGGAGCAACAGATCGCGCGCGGCCTGGATATTGTCGGCACGGGGGATATGGGTATCGCCAACACCACCCCGTCCGCCGCCATTGCCCTGGCGATGACGGGCCGCGCTGCTGCCGATATTGTGGGGCGAGGCACTGGCGTGGATGATGCCGGGCTGGCGCGCAAAGTTGCCACCGTTGAGCAGGCCGTGTCGGTCAACCGCCCCGATCCGCAGAATGCTCTGGACGTGCTGACCAAGGTGGGCGGATACGAGATCGCGGGCATCGCCGGGGTGATTCTGGGCGCGGCAGCCAATCATCGCCCGGCGGTGATTGATGGCTTTATCTCCACGGCGGCGGCCATGATCGCCGTGGGGCTGGCTCCCCAGGTGCGCCCCTACCTGGTTGCCGCTCACTGCTCGCAGGAAAAGGGACACCGAATAATGCTGGAATGGCTGGGTCTGGCGCCTCTGCTGGACCTGGATATGCGCCTGGGAGAGGGCACAGGGGCCGCATTGGGCATCTCGCTCGCCGAGGCCGCCTGCAAGATTTTGGCCGAGATGGCGACTTTTGGCGAGGCGGGCGTTTCGGATAAGGAGTGACCTTGACACACCAACTGGATTCCCAAAAGGCGACGGAAGGCAGGCGCGGCGACTGGCTGCGTCTGCAACCGGTGGCGTTTGTGGCCGCCCTGCAATTCCTGACCCTGATCCCGCCCCTCATTCGCCGGATGTTTACCTCCCGCGAGATGGGCACCGCCGTAGGGTACTTTCCGGCTGTTGGGCTAGTGATCGGCCTGGTGCTGGCCGCGCTCAACCTGGGGCTACAACTGCTCTTCCCCGGCAGCATCGTGGCCGGGCTGCTGCTGGCGGGCTGGATCATGATCCCCGGCGCGCTGCACCTGGACGGCTTTTTGGATAGCTGCGACGGCTTGTTGGGCGGCTTTACCCCGGAGAGCCGCATGCGCATCATGCGTGACGAGCGCGTGGGGGCGTTTGCCCTGGCGGGCGGCGTGCTGCTGTTGCTGCTGAAATACGCCGCGCTGGCTACCCTGGTGCATCGCGGCCAGGCGCTGGTGATAGCGCCCGTGCTGGGGCGCTGGGGCATGACCCTGGCGGTAATGGGCTTCCCCTATGCCCGGCTGGAAGGGGTGGGTCGCACGCTGAAGGATAACGTCGGCTGGCGGCAGATCGCCCTGGCGACGGGGATCGCTCTGCTGGCTGCGCTGCTGGTCGTTGGGCTAAAAGGGGTGATCCTGCTGGCTCTGGCCGGGCTGGTCGTCTGGGCCATCGCCCGCTTTACCATGCGCAAAATCCCCGGCCTGACGGGCGATATTTACGGCGCGACCTGCGAGTTGGTCGAGTTGGTCGTCCTGCTGGCGCTGGTGGCGTTGGAAAGGGGCGTGGGATGAGAGCGATACAGCCCCTCACCAATCAAACCCTCACCCGCCGACCTTCGGTCGGCGCCCTCTCCCAGGGGGAGAGGGGGGCGGAAGGGCGGCCCGTCTCCCCCTCTCCAAATCTGGAGAGGGGACAGGGGGGTGAGGTTTCCCCGCGCGAGGTGCTCCCATGACCCGCCTGCTATTGGTGCGCCACGGGGAAACAGTCTGGAACGCGGCCCGGCGCTTCCAGGGGGTGACGGACGTGCCGTTGTCCGAGCGGGGGCGGGCACAGGCGGCGGCCCTGGCCCCTGCGCTGGTCGAGCGCTTGGCGGGCGAGCCGTTGCACGCTATCCTCGCCAGCGATTTGCAGCGGGCCCATGACACGGCAGCCCTCATCGCCGAGCGGCAACCTGGGGAGATACTCCCAGAGCCGCGGCTGCGCGAGATCGGGTTCGGCGATTGGGAGGGGCTGACCTACGACGAGATTCAACAGCGCGACCCGGACACGCTGGCCCGCTGGCTGGCCGACTGCTGGCAGGCCACGCCCAACGGCGGGGAGCCATTCGGCGCCTTTATCGCCCGCGTGCGCGAGCTGCTGGAGGAACTGCGTGCCCGCCGCGAGGAGGAAACCGTCTTGCTGGTGGCCCACGGCGGCCCGTTGCAGACCTTGCTCTGCCTGGCCCTGGGGCTGCAACCGCAAGCGCGCTGGCAATTCCGGCTCGACCCCGGCTCGCTGTCCGAGTTGTATCTCTATCAGGAGGGGGCGATCCTCACCCTGTTGAATGACCAACATCATCTGAAAGAAGCATCCACATGACGGCAAAAGTGCTGATGGTCCAGGGAACCAGTTCTTCGGTGGGGAAAAGCCTGCTCACGGCGGCCCTCTGCCGCATCTACACGCTCAAGGGTTTGCGGGTAGCCCCGTACAAGGCGCAGAACATGTCCAACAACGCCGCCGTCTGCCCCGACGGCTCGGAAATTGGCCGGGCGCAGGCGGTGCAGGCGATTGCCTGCGACCTGGAACCCACCGCCGAGATGAACCCCATCCTGCTGAAACCCGAGGCGGACACCCGCTCGCAGGTGATCGTCATGGGCCGCCCGTGGGGCAACCCCACCGCGCGCGAGTATTACAAGTATCGTGACGAGATGTGGGGCATCGCCACCGGCGCGCTGGACCGCCTGCGCGAGCAGTACGACCTGATCATCATGGAGGGCGCGGGTAGCCCGGTAGAACTAAATCTCAAAGCGGGCGACATCGTCAACATGGCGATTGCCTCCTATGCCCAGGCGGCAGTGCTGCTGGCGGGCGACATTGACCGGGGCGGCATTTTCGCCCAGCTTCTGGGTACCCTCTGGCTGCTGCCCCCCGAGGAGCGGGCGCTGGTCAAGGGGCTGCTGGTGAACAAGTTTCGCGGCGACCCGACGCTGTTCGTGGATGGCGTGCGCATTCTGGAGGAGCGGGGCAACGTCCCCGTGCTGGGGGTGATCCCCTGGCTGCCCGACCTGGCCGTGCCGGAGGAGGACGCCGTGGCCCTGGACACCCCCGCGTTGCGTGGGACAGGGCCGCTATCCGAGGGGCAGGTGGACATCGCCGTCGTCCATCTGCCACACATCGCCAATTTCGACGATTTCGACCCGTTGGCAGCGGAGGGGGGCGTGCGCCTGCGCTATGCCTCCTCCGTGGAAGAATTGGGCCAGCCCCAGGCTATCATCCTGCCGGGGACCAAGAGCACCCTGGCCGACCTGGCCTGGCTGTGCGCTACCGGCCTGGCGGACGCCATCATCCAGCACGCCAGGCAGGGCGCGGCGGTGGTGGGCATCTGCGGCGGCTATCAGATGCTGGGCCACGCTATTTACGACCCGCAACACGTCGAGTCGTGGGCCGAATATGCGCCAGGGCTGGGATTGCTGCCGGTGGAAACGACCTTCGAGGGGCAAAAAGCCACCTATCAGGCGCGGGCTACCGTGGTGGGCGGCCCCGGCTGGCTGGCCCACGCTGCCGGGCAACGGCTGGAGGGGTACGAGATTCACATGGGCCGGACTGTCGGGAAATCTCCCTGGCTGGATATTGCCCGGCGAGACCAGCAATCTACGCCGGTTTCCGACGGTTCCGCCAGCGCCGACGGGCGGGTGTGGGGCTGTTACCTGCACGGGCTGTTCGCGTCGGCCCGGTTTCGGCAGGCGTGGCTGGCCTCGCTGGGCTGGCACGAGCAGGCAGCGGGGCAGGGGCACGATGTTCTGAAGCAGTTAGATCATCTGGCTGCCGCCGTGGAAAAAGAACTGAACATGGAACTACTGGAGAAGATTATATGGGAGAGATGATGCTCATCCTGGGCGGGGCGCGCAGCGGCAAAAGCTCCTATGCCCAACGATTGGCCCACGAATTGGGGGGCGAGCGGGTGCTGTTCGTCGCCACAGCGGAAGGGGGCGACGAGGAGATGCGGGCGCGCATCGCCGACCATCGCCGCGACCGCCCGGCGGGCTGGCGCACGGTAGAGGCCCCGCGCAACGTGGCCCAGGCGATGGCCCCCGCCATCGGGGATGCCCGCGTGGTGCTGGTGGATTGCATCACGCTGCTGGCAAGCAACGTGATGCTGGCTGGCGGAGAGTCCCCCGACGCGCAGCAGGCGGAGCAGGACGTCGTGCACGAGATCGAGGCACTGTGCGCCCTGGCGCGTCAGACAAAAGCCACTTTTATCCTGGTCAGCAACGAGGTGGGGTTGGGGTTGGTGCCGGTGTACGAGCTGGGCCGCCTGTACCGCGACGTGCTGGGGCGGGCCAACCAATTGCTGGCCGCTCAGGCGGATCAGGTGGTGCTGTTGATTGCCGGGCTGCCCATCGAGATCAAAGCCCTTCAGGCGGCCATCACCAAAGGGGCAAACCCTTCCGCCCATTAAGTAACGCTTATTACCCTCGGCCAACCGGAGAACTGAAGGGGGCGCGGGTCGCAGCAATGCAGCCCGCGCCTCCGGCGTTGTGCGCCCCTGACAGCTATTTCCCTGGATTCCCCTTCCCTCCTCGTGTACAATGCGAGCAGCCAGATCGTCCCTGTGGGCGAGTTTGTCCCGGGGGCAATTCTGATCACTACAGCAAAGCGATGACAAGATGAACCTTTCCTTATTCGATCTGAGCGGGCGCGTGGCGCTTGTTTCCGGCACGGCCAGAGGCATGGGGCGCGCCATGTCCCTGGCGCTGGCCGAGGCCGGAGCGGACCTGATGCTGGCCGACCGCAACACCGAGGGCATGGAGCAGACAGCGCACGAGATCACCCAAATGGGCAGGCGCGCCATCCCGGTCACCTGCGATATGGGCGACGTGGACCAGATTCGGGCCTTGTATGAGAGGCTGGATCGGGAATACGGGGCCATCCACGTGTTGGGCAACGTGGCCGGAGATGCCGCAGCAGGCCGCCCGGAAGACATCTCTCTGGAAGACGTGCAAAGGACGCTGCAAGTGTTGGTCGTGGGCCGGTTTTACAGTTGCCAGCAGGCGGGCAGACGCATGTTGGCGGCGGGCAAGGGGAGTATCATCAACATCGGCTCCCTGGCAAGCGTCACCGCTCTGGGGCGCAGCCATATCGCCTACAGCATGGCGATGGGCGCTGTAGCCCAGATGACCCGCGAGCTGAGCACTGAATGGAGCGCGCGCGGCGTGCGGGTGAATGCCATCTTGCCCGCCCAGGTGCTCAACCCCGGCCTGGAAGCGCGCATGCAGGCTGATCCCAACCTTCGGGCCACTTTTTTGCGAGGCATCGCCATGAACCGCCTCGGCGATCCGAACGACATCAAGGGCCTGGCGATCTTTTTGGCCTCCGATGCCTCCGCCTGGATAACCGGCGCGCTGATCCCGATGGACGGCGGCAACCTGGCAATGAACGCCGGGGCCACCCACGGCTGAGCGCCTCCACGGGAGGGGATTGACCATAGAACACACATAAAACACGGAAAGGGAGATTTAACCACAAAATACACGAAGGACACGAAAAATGTACTGGTCAAGATCAGGTTGTACACTTGCACCAAAGCCGCGATCCCACGCCAGCGGCATGTATGCCGAGCACTGAAGGTGCCGGGCTAGTGTAAGGAAAAGTGCACTCAAGTGCACTAAAAAGTCATTAACCCGTTGAACGGGTTTCTCTTTCTCCCAGCCTGGGACCTTCAGGTGGAGCTGTACATTATCCCCTTGACCATTACAGAAGGACACGAAAAAAAGGAGCTGCCCGGTATGTATGCCGCACCATCCCTGGCGGTTCGTATTCCCCACTTCGTGTATTTCGTGTCTTTCGTGGTTGAATTTCTGGTGTCTCGTTTCTGCTATGAGCATTATGCCAAACATCATACGATCAGGAGAGTTTACCAATGAAGAAGGAACGCATCGTCAAGGCCGAGGACATCATGGGCTTTAGCCCCGAGGGGCTGGAGGATACCTACATTTCCAGACTGCTCATCGAATCGGAGGGGGTCGGTTCCTCCCGATTGATGCTGGTACACGCCACGCTCAAGCCGGGCAAGAACCCCGGCGGCGGGGGCACCCACCCCGCGCCCTACGACGAGGCATATTACATCCTGCGCGGCACAGGCCGCATGGAGTTCGGCGATGGGGATGTGTACGAGGTAGGGCCGAATACGGCCATCTTTATCCCCGGCGATACGTGGCACATGATCACCAACATCGGCGAAGAGGATCTCGAGTTCCTGACCATCTGGCCGATCACCCCCACAGAAGAAGGGATTAACGGCGTTACCGACGCACGCAAGCGCGCCTGGGGCACCAACTTTCGCAAAAAGGAGGACTGACCATGAGCGAGCTATCCTTTGCTGCATCTGACACATTCACCAACGTCTTTCTCTCCCCCGAGCCGGAGCGCACCATCACCTACCGCACCGGCCTGGTGGTCTATCAGGAGGGGTTGGTGGATGGGCAATTCGTGGGCCTGGGCTGGAACGGCTCTGGGGCAACCAACTCGGCTCCCGAATACCTGGACCCCCGCAAGCATCCCACCCCGCAAACTTTTTGGGTGGAGCTGGAGGGCCAACTGCTGCGCTCGCACTGGGCCTGGGGCGGCCTGGAACAGCGGCAGCAGGAACGCGGCCTGGAAGTGATCGTCGAGCTGCGCCACACGCTGCGCCCTGTCATCGTGCGCGTGCACACCCTGCTGGACGGCACCCCTTTGCTGACCCGCTGGCTGGAGATCACCAACACGTCCGAGCGCCCCGTGCCGCTCTCTGCCGCGTTCCCCTGGAGCGGCGTGCTGCAAACGCTTGGCCGCGCCCCAGAAGAAACAGAATCGCCCTACTCGCTGGGCTACTTCCAGGATTCCCACTGGGGTAATGAGGGGGATTTCGACTGGGTGCGTCTGCCCTACGCCACCTATCGCGTGGATGGGCGCTATCGGCGGGACCGCCATCGCCATCCCTTTTTTGTGCTGCGCAACCACCGCACCGGCGAGCATTTCGTCGGCACGCTGGGCTGGTCGGGGGGCTATTGCTTCGAGTTCGACTTGAACGATGGGCACGAGCGGGGCAGCGCGGCGCTGGCCTTCCGCGCCGGGCCGGATGCCCCCGCTCCCCTGCGCGTGCTCGATGCAGGGGAAACGGTGACCACTCCCGAAATGCACCTGGGGCTGGTGATCGGCGACCTGGACGAGTGCGTCCACGCGATGCACGACCATCTACGCGGGAGCGTACTCTACCATCAGCCGGAGGACCGGGCGGGACTGATCGAGGCGGGCATCGGCCCGGAGCAGGGCGTAGTGCTGGATGAGATCTACCACGACCTGGAGATTGCCGATGCCATCGGCTGCGAGGTGTTTTTCCTGGACGCCGAGTGGTACGCACCACTCCCCGGCAATTGGTGGCAAACCGTGGGCGACTGGCAGGTCAGCACGCAGCGTTTCCCGGAGGGGCTGAAACCCATCCGCGACCGCGTCCACGAGAAGGGGATGCTGTTCGGCCTGTGGATGGACGCCGAGCGGGTCGGGGCAGAGAGTTGGGTAGCCAGGGAACACCCCGAATGGCTGGCCCACCGCTACGACGGGCGCGCCGAAATGGGCGGGATGCTGGATATGACCAACCCGGAGGCGGCCCACTGGCTGGAGGAGCAGATCACCCGCGTAATCAGCGAGCACGAGCTGGACTTTTTCCGGCTGGATTATAACGTGGGAAACCTCGGCCCCGGCGGCCAGACGGAGCGCCACGGCTTTGTAGAGAACGGGTACTGGCGCTATTACGAGGCGGTGTATGGGATGTTTGGTCGGCTGCGCGCCCGCTTCCCACGAGTCATTTTCGAGAACTGTGCCAGTGGCGGGGCGCGCACCGACGTGGGTATGGTGCGCCATTTCAACCACACCTGGATCACCGACTGGCAGATCGCCCCGCGCTCGTTTAGCATCACCAACGGCATGAGCATGGCCCTGCCCCCTGAGCGGATTGATCGGCTGGGGGCTGGCATGGGGCAATGGCTGCACCGCACCGCCGAGTTGGATTTCCACAACCGCCTGCCGCTGTTCGTGCACCCCACCCTGGGGTGGACGCATGTGCTGGGCGCGAAACCCAACCCACTGCAAATCACGAGTTGCCGCCACATGACGGACATCTATAAGCATTTCGTGCGCCCCTTCCACGCCACCAGCCGCATCTACCACCATACGCCGGTGGTCAAGGGGTTCGACCCGCAAGGCTGGGGCGTGCTGGAGCTGGCGGCACGCGACAAGAGCAGGGCCATCGTCGGCCTGTTCCGGCTGAGCGACCCCGCCGAGCCAGAGTACCTGCTGCGCATGCGGGGGATAGACCTGTCGCGGCGCTACCGGGTTACGTTCGACAATAGCGGGGAAACGGTCGCGCTGGATGGCTTTACGCTGGCGAAACAGGGCCTTCCCATCCGGCTGGAAACGCCGCTGACCTCCGAACTGTTGTTGGTCGAGGCGGCAGACTGAGCGTCCCTATCAGGCGATGCAGCCGCACAGCGAGGCCCCTCTCGACGAGGGGCCTCGTGCAAATCGGAGCACGCGGCATAATAAAGATTCGGAAATAAATGCCGTAACGTTCGAGGCCCGCCGCATGTCCCGCGCCAGCGGCATGCATGCCGCGACATGTATGCCGAGCACTGAAGATGCCGGGCTAGTGTAAGGCAAAGTGCACTCAAGTGCACTAAAAAGTCCTTAACCCGTTTGAACGGGTTTCTCTTTCTCCCAGCCTGGGACCTTCAGTCCCAGGTGGGGCCGGGCGACGGTCACGGGGTTATTTGTTGAATCTTTATCATGCCGCAGCACCCCTATCGGCCTCCCGTTCTCTCCCCTGGCGAAAGATCGTTGACAAACAGGTACAAACTCTTACAATGCGTGCGTACCCCCATTTTTTGCGCCCCAGTTAGCTCTCTCTTTGCCCAGTATCTCCCATCTCTCACTCAGTGTGCCAGCATCACACCTCCGCGACAGCGTGCAGATAGGGCGCGAATTTCGAGAGGATGGTGAGCGTTTGGTTTTCTATCAGAAGGTGCAAGGAACGGTTCAGGGAAGACCAGAATGGGTGAGAGCGTGTGGCAGCCGTCATCTTGCGGCTGCTCCGCTAACTGTTTCGTTAGGAGGGGAATAACGTGCGACTGAAAGGTTTGCGAGGAAAATCCATCATCGTGGCCCTTGCGTTGCTCCTGCTGACAAGCTGCGGCTCTAACGTGCCCGGTATCCGCGGCGTAGGATATGGCGCGGGTGAGTTGCCGGAAGGGAAAGGCTCAGGGTTCACGCTCAGGGCGCAGGCAACCATCACCCCCGGATTCGGCGAGACCCCGCCCCAGCAGGTACCTGGCTATGACGAGTATGTCGCCCTGGAGGATGAGACCGGCGCGCTCTATGTCGAGGTGCCCGCCGCATGGGACGACGTGGATAGATCGTCCCTGACGAACGATCAGGGCGAGGTGTTCGCAGCTTCGATCAAAGCCTCTACAAATATCGACGGTTTTGATGATTCGTACGATGTTCCAGGTGTCCACTTTATCGCCTTCAGAGTGTTGGACGAGGCCTTTACGGTGGACGATCTGCTGGACGAAATCGACTTTGAGGAATGCCAGTATGAGGGTCGCCAGGATTACGAGGACAATCTGTACACTGGCAAATTCGACCGCTACATTGATTGCGAGGGCGGGGACACTGCCATCATCGTTGTGGCGGCGATGCCTCCGGAAGGCGACTTTGCCACCCTGGTGGTTATCCAGACCACTACCCAGGCGGACCTGGAGGCGGCCGATCGCATCGCAGATACCTTCCAGGTGACCGGCGAGCTTCCTGCGCCTGCGCAACAAGATGAGAACCTGGCGATAGAGCAGGGCTAGTTCTCCTCTCGCCCACTCTCCGCCAACCGAGGGATAGCTTACAGTAAATTCATAATTCGCCATACCCCTTGACTCCGAGTTACCACTATGATAGTATCGCCCATAGTGACTATAGACAGAGGTGCCGCTGCGCAGTATGCAGCGGCGCTTTACCGTACCCATCGCGGCGTTATTTCGTCTAGCATAGGTGGGAGCGTATCATTTATCACCATACCCTGCTTGGCTATTCACTCGATAGAGGAGAACAACGTGCAACATAGAAGTACGCAAGTCAAGCTGATTATCCTGGTCCTTGTATTGGCCCTACTGGCAGGCTGCGCCAAGACGCCCAAGGAAGCGTCTTCCAAGGGTGCTGGCTTTGAACTGCCCACTACGGCCGCTACCGTCGAGCAACCTCCCACGGCCGCTCCCACCGAGCCGCCCGCCACGGCTGCTCCTACCGAAACACCCCTTCCACCCACCGAGGCGCCCAGCCCTACCCCGGCCAATGTGGTAATGGCCCTGGAAGACGTCAAGAGCGCGGTGGTGCGCATTGTGGCCGAGGGCAGCTTTATTGACCCGGAATTCGGCATGCAGATGGATGCCGCCGGTACGGGTTCGGGTTTTATCATCGACCCATCAGGCCTGGCGGTAACCAATAACCACGTCGTCACCGGGGCGGCGCTGTTGCGGGTGTGGGTAGGCGGCGAGCAGAACCCGCGAAACGCCCGCGTCCTGGGAGTTTCCGAGTGCTCTGACCTGGCGGTAATCGACATCGACGGGGACGATTTCCACTACCTGGAGTGGTATGACGGCAAAGTTAGCCCTGGCGTCGAGGTATACGCCGCGGGCTATGTGCTGGGCGAAACCGAGTACAGCCTGACCCGGGGGATCATCTCCAAGGAGCGGGCCAACGGCGAGAGCGATTGGGCGTCCGTGAACTATGTGATCGAGCACGACGCGCAACTTAACCCCGGTAACTCGGGCGGGCCACTGGTCACCAAGGATGGTCAGGTGGTGGCGGTCAACTATGCCCGCCGCAGCGATTCGGGCCAGAGTTTTGCCATCGGCCGCAGCGAGGCTGAATCGTTGATCACCCGGCTGAGCAGCCGCGAGGATGTCACCTCTATCGGCGTGAACGGCCAGGTAGTGATAGATGGCGACACCACCGGCATATGGGTCGCCTCGGTCAAGTCCGGCTCGCCAGCCGACAAGGCTGGCCTACAGGGCGGCGATCTCATCCTGAGCATGGAAGGCCTGACCCTGGGGCGCGATGGGACGATGGCCGACTATTGCGACATTTTGCGCAGCCACGCCCCCGACGACGTGCTCGGCATCGAGGTCTTGCGCTATAGCACCGGCGAGTTGCTGGCAGGGCAGCTTAATGGCCGCGAGCTGACGGTGCAGGCTTCGATTATCCCCGAGGTCAGCGAGGACGTAACCCTCGAGGACGCGCCCGGCTATGACGAGTACGTCGGTCTGGAGGATGATACCGGCGCACTCTACGTCGAGGTGCCCGCCGCATGGGACGATGTGGACGGATCAGTCATGCTGGACGATGAGGGCGAAGTGATCGCGGTGTCCATCAAAGCCTCGCCGGATATCGACAGCTTTGACAACACGTACGATGATCCGGGCGTCCACTTTATCGCATCGAGGGTGTTGGCCCAAGAGTACGATATAGACTCGCTGCTGGATGAGTTGGGTTTTGACGAATGCTCGTACGATGGCCGGTACGATTACGAAGACAGCATGTACACCGGCAAGTACGACCTCTACGTCGAATGCGCGGGCCAGGACATTGCCGCGATCCTTCTGGCAGCAGTGCCAGAGGAAGGAGATTACGTCGCCGTGGTCATCATCCAGATCACCACGGAAGCGGACCTGGAGGCCGCCGAGGCTATTCTGGATTCCTTCCAGGTCATCGGCGAAGTGCCCTGAGCAACGATAGGGTTGGAAGACAGCAGAAGGGGCGGGTAATACCCGCCCCTTTTTTGATGCTCATTGGTTGTCGCTGTTGTTAGCTGAGAGTGATCGTACGCAGCATCTCATCCAACGTCTGCTGCATGGCTTCCAGTTCTGCGCCCTGCAATCCGGCCAGGTTCACCCGCACCGTCGCCCGATAGTTGCTATACGAGGGGCTGGTAAAGATGTAAAAGGTCTCCTCGTAGGCCGTCTGCTCCACCAGCACGGGCTGCCCGTTGATTTCTACCGTCTCGCTCTGCTCCGGCTGGGGATAGATCGAGCGATACTGCTCCAGCGTGCCGTCGCTCAGTTCCACCACTACCTGCTGCCCGGCGGCCGGGCCAGTGAACACCGTGACCACTTCGGTGGGGTTCACGTTCTCCGGGTCTTCCACGGCAGCTTCCTGCATGGTCCAGTCGGCGGGATAGGCCATCTCAAAGGCGTACCGGCCGATACCGTAGGTCTGCCACCCCTCGTCACGGCTCTCCTCAGCCGCCGTAGGGGCGGGCTGCGGCTCGGTAATTTGCAATTCCCGACGCACATCGTTGATCTGCCACAGCCCATCCGCCAACACCAGGTCCACCATCAACTCGTACCCTGGGAAGTTGCTGTCGAGCGTGACTGTGGCCTTGTCATCAGCGACCACCACGTCCTGCACATTCAGGTACTCGGGCAAATCCTGGGCTTGCAGGAAGGGATCATACCCACCCTTGTCGAACGAGGCCAGAATTTCCTCGACCTTGGCGATGTACTCGGCGGTCAGAATCGCGCTATCCTTGTAGATGCCGTCCACCAACGGATTGCCCTCGTGCCTGGCGTATTGCAGATAGTAGCCGTAAAAGCTCTCTACCACCTGCTCGGGCGCCATCTGTCGAGCGATGCCGTCGATTTTCCACCCGCCGTCCGCCAACACGAGGCGCACCACCAGGCCATGCCCCGGGAAGCTGGTGTTCGCCGTGACGACTGCCTTGTCGCCGGTAACCGTCTCTTCTTCCACAGTCACAAACTCGGGGATGTCCTGGGCCTGCAAGAAGGGATCGTACCCGCCCTTGTCAAAGCTGGCGATCAGCTCATCCACGCTCTGCACATACTCCGGCGTCAGGTAGGGGCTGTCATGGTAGGCCTTGTCGACCATCGCATTGCCCGTGTTCCGAGAGTAATCCAGATACCAATCGTAGAAAGCCTGCACCGTCTGCCCCGGCGTTCGTTGAGCCAGGGTCGGAACCGGCGTGCTTTGCTTGGCTTCGGCCAGCGCGTCCGCCGGGCCAAACTTGGGCTGCACTACCCACAGCGTAACTCCCGCCAATACCACCACTACGGTCAGAATAACCAGTAGCCTTTGCATGTTTCTGCTCCTTTCGCGATTTCCTCTGTGAGAATTGATTGAATCATCCTCGTTGTTTCTGACCACACTATAGCATGCGCCAATTTCCGACACATGAGGCTTCCAGCCAGTCTTGCACTCACACCAATGGGTGATCGTCTACCTGGCCGATAGGGGGATACGCGCAGAGAGGCAGGCCAGATGATACGTTGAGCGATTGGCGACATGCCCCGCTAATTCCTACCTTGTCTTTGAGAAGGACTATGGTACAATAAGGGGGTATACATGTAGCGTACAATGCAGCGCGGAGGATTACCATTGGACGATAGCGGCGACGCCGTCGGATGGCGCCCTGGCTCGATAACCTACAAAACCAACCCGGTGATGTATTACACTCTGTGGGGGATTATCGCGGTGTTGGTGCGCATCCTCTACCGATACAAGACGGCGGGCCGGGAAAACGTGCCCCGTAGCGGGCCGGTTATCCTGGCCGTGAACCACCTGCATCTGCTCGACCCGGCAGTCGCCGCACCAGCCGTAAACCGCAAAATCATGACGCTGGCCGCGGGCAAGTGGCGGCGGAACTGGGCCATCAGCCTGTTCCTGAAAGCCGCCGGGGTGATCTTTGTGCGGCGTGGAGAAGCCGACAGGGAGGCCTTGCGCGCCTGCCTGGACGTGCTGGGCCAAGACGGTGTGCTGGCGCTGGCTCCGGAGGGCACCCGCAGCAAGACCGGGGGATTGCAGCGCGGCAAGCCCGGCATCGCCTACATTGCCTGGCGGACCAACGCTCCCATCGTGCCGCTGGTCTTTTGGGGCGTCGAGAAGATCGGCATGTGGAAAAAGCTCAAGCGCCCTACCTGCCACGTAGTCATCGGCAAGCCCTTCCGGCTGCCTCCGTCCAAGCACAGGCCATCGGGGGAGCAGTTGCAGGAATTCACCGACCTGGTGATGATGCGTGTAGGCCAACTGCTACCGGAGGAGTATCGGGGCGTGTACGCCGAACGTATCGCGGCCATCGAAGCGGGGGAAAGCAACGCGCTAGACGTGCTGATCCCGGCGTAGACGGCGCGGTAATCAGGGGCAACATCTGGGTGGAACGAGAAAAGCTTATGAGTGTTTATCAGATAGAAGTACAGGTAGATTCGGATTTCACAGACCGCGTGGAGCCGGAAACGCTCCAGCGAGTGGCGCATACCACGCTGGAGACCGAGCAGGCCCCGGAGGGCGCGGGCCTCACCCTGGTGATCACCGACGACGAGCAAATCCGCGCGTTGAACCGTCAATTCAACGAGACCGACCGGCCCACAGACGTGTTATCCTTCTCCAATCGCGAGGGGACTGACTTTGTCTCTCCCGACGAGGAGGATTTGTACCTGGGGGACGTGATTATCTCGTATCCCACAGCCCTGGCACAGGCCACGGAGCACGGTCATCCCGTAGAGCAAGAGCTGGCCCTGCTGATCGTGCATGGCTGCCTGCACTTGTTGGGCTATGACCACGCCACCGAAGAAGAGCGCGAGCAAATGTGGCTGCGCCAGGAGACGATTTTGGGGCGCGTGTTGTAACATTTGCCTGGCCTGGTTCGTTGTACTTGCGATGCCAGAGCGCCCGGTAGATGTCCTATCTTTCACCCACGACCAAAGGTCGGATCAAATCAGCCAACGTCAAGCTACATAGAACTGGGAGGGGTGCGTTGAAACGTTTACTTTCGGGCAATGAGGCAGTGGCCCGGGGAGCCTGGGAGGCCAATATCCTGGTGGCCGCCGGATATCCTGGCACGCCGAGCACCGAGATTCTGGAGAATTTCGGCCCCATGCCGGGCATCTATGCCGAGTGGTGTCCCAACGAAAAGGTCGCTCTGGATGTGGCCGTCGGCGCGGCTTATGCCGGGGTGCGCTCGATGGCCGTGATGAAACACGTGGGCCTGAACGTGGCATCGGATACTTTTTTCTACGCGGCAATCACCGGCGTGGAAAGCGGGCTGGTCATCGTAGTGGCCGACGACCCGGGCATGCATAGCTCCCAGGGGGAGCAGGATACCCGCCGCTATTGCAAGTTCGCGCGCGTGCCCTGCCTGGAACCCGCCGACAGCCAGGAGGCCAAGGACATGGTGGCGGCCGCCCTGGAGCTGAGCGAGCAGTTCGAGACCCCCGTGCTGTTGCGCATGGCTACCCGCATCTCTCATTCGTACAGTTCGGTGGAGCTGGGGCCAGAGCGAACGTTGGAGCCTCGCCCGGAGAAGCCCACTTACGAGGTAAACACGGGCCGGTACGTCATGGTCCCGGCCAACGCCCGTCGGCGGCACCCCATCATGGAGGAACGCCTGCAACAAATCGCGGACTGGGCCAACGGTTGGTCCGGTAATCGCGTGGAGATGGGCGACACTAGCCTGGGCATCATCACCGCCGGAGCAGCCTACCAGTACGCCAGGGAAGTCTTTCCCAACGCGTCGTTCCTCAAGCTGGGGATGGTTTATCCTTTGCCTGCCCGGCAGATTGCCGAGTTCGCCGCCCAGGTGGAGCGGCTGATCGTGGTGGAGGAACTGGACCCGGTCTTGGAGGAAGAGATCAAGCTGCAAGGCATCGCCTGCGAGGGCAAGAGCATCTTCCCGCTGGTGGGCGAGCTGAGCGTCGAGACGGTGCGCGAGTCGGCCATCCGTGCGGGGTTGCTCCCCGCAAGCGCGCGCCCGCAGCAGGTCGCCCTCCAGATGCCCGCGCTGCCGCCCCGCCCGCCGGTGCTATGCCCCGGTTGCCCGCATCGCGGCGTGTTTGTCACGCTGCGCAAGCTCAAGGTGGTGGTGAACGGCGACATCGGGTGCTATACCCTGGGCAGCCTGGCCCCGCTGACCAGCCTGCACACCTGCGGTTGTATGGGGGCCAGCATCGGCGTGGCCCACGGCGTGAACAAGGCGGGCATCCAGCAGAAAAACGTGGCCGTGATCGGCGATTCGACCTTTTTTCACAGCGGCATTCCCGCCCTGTTGAACGTGGCCTATAACGGCAGCTCGACTATCACCATCATCCTGGATAACCGCACGACGGCCATGACCGGCCATCAGCAGCATCCGGGCACGGGTTATACCCTGCAAATGCAACCGGCCAAGCAGGTCGAGTTGGAGCCTGTGGTGCGGGCGCTGGGAATCGAGCATGTCTATACCGTAGACCCGTATGATTTGGAGCGCCTGGAGGTCGTCTTGCGCGAGGCGATGGATAGAGACGAACCCTCGGTGGTCATCGCCAGGCGCGAGTGCGCCCTGCTGCCCAGCGTGCGCAAGCAGTACACGCCCCTGCGGATCGACGCGAATAAGTGCATCGCCTGCGGGTCGTGTCGGCGGGTGGGCTGCCCGGCCATCCACAAGAGCGAGGAGGTGTATGCTAAAACGGGCCGCCCGAAATCAGAGATTGATCCCTTGCTGTGTACCGGCTGCGAGATTTGCGCTCAGATCTGTCCGGTGAATGCCATCCTGTTCCGCAGCCAACTCGACGCCCAACCGGAGGAAAAAGCCTGATGACACGCAATGACCTGACGACCAATTTCCTGTTGACGGGCGTCGGCGGACAGGGTACGCTGTTGGCGGCGGACGTGGTGGGGCTGGTGGGGATACAGTTGAACCTGGACGTGAAAAAGTCCGAGGTGCACGGCATGGCCCAGCGCGGTGGCAGCGTGGTCAGCCACGTGCGCTGGGGAGAGCGCGTAGACTCGCCGTTGATTGCGGCGGGTGAGGTCGATTATCTGATCGCCTTTGAGCAGTTGGAGGCGCTGCGCTATGCATCGCTGGTGCGGCCGGGCGGTATCGTGTTGGTAAACGACTATCGGATAGCGCCCGTCTCGGTAAGCTCCGGGAATGATGTCTATCCCGACCCGGCGGCGGAGGAGCAAGCCTACGGCGACAGCCTGCAGCGGTTCCTGGTGCCCGCCATCGAGATCGCACAGCGGATGGGACAGGCGCGAGTGAACAACATCGTCATGTTGGGGGCGCTGTCCCACTTTTTGCCAGCCCCGGTAGAAGTATGGCTGGAAGTGATTTCGGGGCGCGTGCCAGAGCGCACCATCGCACTGAACCGTGACGCCTTTGCGGCGGGGCGGGCGTATATGCAAAAGTAGCCGCGGCATACTGCCGCGGCAAGATGCCGCGCCCTCCCCTCACCGAAACAAGCCACCCGGCATGTATGCCACCCGAAGGGTGGCGGGTGAGGGAGGAAAGCATAGGTAGTAAAGAGGTTGATTATGCGTATTGATGGCAGAGCCAATGACGCCCTGCGGTCCATTACCATCTCGCCCGACTATTTGGATTTCGCCGAGGGCTCGGTGTTGATTACCTGGGGCAAAACGCGGGTCTTGTGCGCCGCCTCAGTGGAGGAGAACGTGCCCCCCTGGTTGCGCGGGCAGGGGCGGGGCTGGGTGACGGGTGAATACGCCATGCTCCCCCGCTCGACCCACGAACGCCGCCAGCGAGAAACGCTGCACCCGGCAGGACGTACCATCGAGATTCGGCGGATGATCGGGCGTGCCTTGCGGGCCGCTGTAAACCTGGACGCCCTGGGTGAGCGGATGATCACCATTGATTGTGACGTAATCCAGGCCGATGGTGGCACGCGCACCGCGGCCATTACGGGCGGTTACGTGGCCCTGCACCGCGCCCTGCGGGGCTTGATCGAGGCGGGCCAGGTTCCGCCCGACGTGTTCGAGTCGCCAGTGGCCGCCGTCAGCGTGGGGTTGGTGGACGGCGAAGCGCTGCTCGACCTCCAATATCAAGAAGATTCCCGCGCCGCCGTGGACCTGAACGCCGTGATGAACGCCAACGGCGCGTTCATCGAGCTTCAGGGCGCGGCAGAGGGCGCACCGTTCAGCCGCGCCGACCTGGATACCCTGCTGGCCCTGGCCGAGCGGGGCATCCAAGAGCTATTACACCTACAACAGCAAGCGATTCTGCAACCCCCAGTATCTAGGAGATAGGATTTTGCAGCCTACGAGACAAGATGCCTGGCAATTGTTGAACGAATACACCCACACTCCCAGCCTCATCCGGCACGCCCTGGCCGTGGAAGCCGCCATGCGAGCCTACGCCCGGGAATACGGCGAGGATGAGGAACGGTGGGCAGTCACCGGCTTGATCCACGATTTCGACTATGAGCAGCACCCCACTCTGGACGAACACCCGATGGCAGGCGTCACCATCCTGCAGGAACTCGGCTGGCCGGAGGACATCGTCGAAGCGGTCAAAGGGCATGGAGTCCACCTTGGCGTGGTTCGCGCCACCAAGATGGCCCAGGCGCTGTTTGCGGTGGACGAGATGACCGGCTTTGTGTCCGCGTGTGCGCTGGTTCGCCCGGACAAGAGCATCATGGCCCTGGAGGTCAAGTCCGTCCGTAAGAAGTGGAAGGACAAGGCTTTTGCCCGCGCGGTGAATCGAGAGGAGATGGAGTTGGGAGCCTCCGAGCTGGGTGTGGAGTTGAATGAGCACATCGGGTTCGTTATCGAGAGCCTGAAACCTGTCGCGAAGGAGCTAGGACTGGTAGGCGAGGACGGCAACTGATGGCCTCGGCGCCCGGTCTGAGACATCATGCTTAACTCACTCAAACGATCAATAAAATGTTCCGCGTGCGGGGCACGCCTGCCCCATGAAGCCGTCTTGTGCCCTGCCTGCGGCCAAAAGATAACTCAAAAGAAGCAGTCAGAGCAGTGCCCGGCTTGTGGGGCGCGTATGCTGGCTACCCAGGAGAGCTGCCCCATTTGCGGCGCGCAGCGCCAGATGGAGAGCGCATTGCCCGGCATCAGCCTGCAAGCGATTGTCTCCGGCGTGCTGGCGCTGGGCGCGTTGGCTGTCGTCGTCTGGCTGATCCGGCCCCAAGCCGACCTGGCTACGGCGCTGGCAGCTACCAGCACGCCCAGTGTGACGATTACCGTGCACCAAACGGCCAGACCGTCGGCCACGGCCTCGGTCACCCCCAGTCCAAGACCCAGCCGCACGCCGACCATGACGAGCACACACACCGCCACGGTTGCGCCTTCGGAGACGCCCAGCCCGCTCACCTACACGGTGGTCAGAGGGGATAACCCAGCTAGTATCGCCGCCCAGTTCGGTATCAGCGTGGAAGAACTGTATGCGCTGAACAGCCTGAACGAGCGCTCGTTGCTGCAAATCGGCCAGGTGTTGATTATCTCCCTGCCAGGACAAGGGGGCAATGATCCCACCGCTGCCCCGGAAGCGGACAGCGCCCAAAAGCACGTGGTGGCCGAGGGAGAGAACCTGTTCCTGATCGCCAACAAGTACGGCCTCAGCACGGCAGCCCTGGCAGATGCCAACCAGATGGAGACCGACGACCTGCTGAGTGTCGGGCAAGAATTGATTATCCCCGACGAGGGCGCACAGGCGACGGAAGCGCCAGCCGCTACCCCCACGAACACGCCGGAACCGACGGCGACGCCCACGGCTACCTTCACGCTTACGCCAGAACCCACCCCCTCGCCGACGATGACGCCGGGTATTACCCCTTCGCCCAGGGCCAGCCCCACCCAGGCGAAGGTGATCCACGTGGTAGAAAGAGGGGAAACGCTGGGAGCGATTGCTGTTCAGTATGACATCGCCGCTGAGGAGATTGCGCGCGCCAACGGGATAGAGGTAGACGCGATTTTGCGCGTCGGGCAAGAGTTGATCATCCCACAGCAGCCCATAGCGGAGGCCAATCTGGCCGTAGCCAACTCGGCCTCGGCCGGGACGGCTGAACCGTCGGCCACGCCCAGACCGACCCCCACCAAAGTGATTCACATAGTGCAGAAAGGGGAGAACCTGGGAATCATCGCCGCGGAGTATGACGTGAGCATCGAGGAGATCGCCAGGGCCAGCGGCATCCAGCCGGGCGCCGTCTTGAATATCGGCCAAGAGTTGGTGATCCCCGTCGCCACGCCAGAGCCAGAGCCGACAGCCGAGCCGACGGCAACGCCAACCGCTACGTCCACGGCTACAGCGGCGGCTACTGCCGCCGCGAGCGCGACGGAGCCAAGCCCCACGGCCACTGCGATAGCGACAGCAACGCCGGACGCGACTCCCACCCCGGCACCCACCGTGCTGCTTACCACCACCCATACAGTAGGCAAAGGGGAAACTCTGGGGGCGATTGCTCTCCAATACGACGTGGCCCCCGAAGAGATCGCGCAGGCGAACGACATGAAGCTGAATGCGGTATTGCGGATTGACCAACAGCTGATTATCCCGCTGGGGTACGCCACGGTGACTCCTGCGCCCAGCCCCACCCCCTTGCCAGTGACGGCGACGCCCCAGTCAGTGGTGTCCGCGGCCACAAAAACACCGATTGCCCGAGGCACCGCCTCGCCTACGCCTACCCCGACGCCGGTGATGGACTATGTGCAGCCCCACCTGTTGGCTCCCACCAACAGCAGCATTTTTAGCGGCCCTAACAAGCGCATCATGCTCAACTGGGCGTCCGTGGGTATCCTGGAAGAAGACGAGTGGTATACGCTGCGGGTCTGGCGGACCAAGGAAACGGGGAATGTTACCGAGGTGCGCATCAAGGGGACCAGTTGGCGGATGCCCGCCGAGCTGTACCCCAAAGAGGGCGAGCCGAACGCTTTTCTGTGGCAGGTAACGGTAGAGAAATACGACGCGGCCAGTGCCACCTTTGTAGCGATCAGCCCGGTCAGCAAGCTGCACTGGTTCCGCTGGGAGTAGCGCGATCCTGTAGCCGCCTTCAGGCACATACAAGCCCGCCGCATAGTGTCTATGCGGCGGGCTTTAATCAGATCGTATCGTGCTTAATGCAACAGCATCGGCAGTTGCAAGCCCTCGGCACGCGAGACAGACATCGGCGCGTTGCTCCAGGTCACACACACCTGGAAGGCCATGCCCTGCGGGTTCTCAATGCGCTGGTAGTCGTTCGAGTTCTGGACCGCCAGCAAATAGGTCCCGCCTTCGGGCCGCACATGCGCAGGATACAACTCGACTGCCCCGTTGTACCCTTCGCGTTGGCTCATCACCAACTCTCCATCCCACCACCAGGCCGTCTTGTTATCGCTCCAACCTTCCAAGACCACACTGGTGATGTACATGTCGGGCGCGGGAGGCGTCAGCGCAATGGTGCTACGCATGAGGTGCGTTACGCCGTCCAGCCCCTCCTGCCGACCATCGCTCCTGCGCCAGCCGATCATCGAGTCATCCGGTGGCTGCACTGCAAAGAAGGCGAACCAGGCATCCCACCAGACCTCGTCCGCGCTTCTCCAACCGGAACCCGGCACAAAGCCCGGCAGGTTCCACCCGGCAGGTGCGGGCGGCGAGGGGATGAGTTGTAGAGTCGAGATAGAAGCAATATCCCCGTCATAGCCCCGGAACTCGGAGGGATCTACCCGATAGATGAGATCAATCCCCGGCCGGGACGTATAGCATACCTCCACTACCTGAGGGGTAACAGAAGGCGTGTTCGTCGGTGTGGCGGTAGGCGTATCCGTCGGCGGCGGCGGTGTGTTCGTCGGTGTGGCAGTAGGTGTATCCGTCGGCGGTGGAGGCGTATTCGTTGGCGTGAAGGTAGGCGTATCCGTCGGCGGCGGAGGCGTGTTCGTTGGCGTGAAGGTAGGAGTGTTTGACGGCTCTACCGTCGGCTCCCCCGTCGGCGTATTGGTGGGCACCGTGGGCACGCCCGTCGGGGTAACGGTGGGCGTGGGGGTGTCCGTCGGTGTATTGGTAGGTGTGAACGTCGGGGTATTGGTCGGCGTATTGGTAGGTGTAAACGTTGGCGTGTTGGTAGGCGTGGGTGTGAACAGACATTCTTCCCGAATGTCCGTGAACACGAACGGCCCCACGCCAGGGCCAACCGGTAACTCGAATTCGATGGCGTTGACGTCTATGACCGTGCCATCCACACCCGCTGGCAGTTCAGCAGACAGGGAGGCAAAGCCGACGGGATCTTGTTCCGTCAACAGATAGCGGGAGATGGCCGGGCTGATGCCAAAGCCAAAGGCACCATCCGCGCCGGTGGTCATCTCGCGAATCTGGGTCCAACCCGCTCCGGCGCTGCGATACAGCCGGATCATCGCGCCCGCCAATCCCAGGCCCGTCTCGGCATTCACCACTTTGCCAAAGACCCACTTGGCATCGGAGGTGGGGGTGCTGGTGGGGATGGGCAGCGGGGTCGGGGTGGCCGTTTCAGGAACCCGTATGTCCACGAAAACAAATTCCCCTACGCTCACCTGCGCGGGCAACTGAAAGTCGATGATGCTGGGGCTGACGACCGTGCCGCTCACGCCAGCAGGCAGCGTCGCGGACACGGAGGTATAGCCTACGGGGTCCGACTCGGTCAAACGATAACCCGACATCGCCGGGCTGATGCCAAAGCCAAAGGTACCATCATCGCCAGTGGTCATCTCGCGAATCTGGTCCCAACCGGCCCCATCGCTGCGGTACAAGCGGATTACTGCGCCTGCCACGCCCAGGCCCGTTTCGCTATCCACCACCTTGCCATAGACCCAGCGGGTGTCGGGGGTAGCAGTGGGTACAGGGGTGCAATCCCCTGCTTGACAGGGGTCCGGAGGGGCAACATCTTGCAACGCGCCAATGGGGAGATTCCCTTCGGATTGCCTGGGACTTGCCTGCACAGCGGGCATCCCCAGAGACAACAACACGACCAAGCTCAAGACGAGCGCTGTCCATACGGTGCTCTTGATGTGCATAACGATTCTCCTATCTGCAGTCACGCTTCTACTTGGTCCCGGCCAGGCCCGCACCACATAGCCATATGGCATCTGCCGAGATTTGCTATCCGAACGTCAGACAGCGAAAGTGAGACTGGCTATTTCGGATGTAGGATTTCGCCACCTCCTGAATTGCAGGGTAACCTGCGCAAGCTATTGTATATCGCAGTTCAACTGTTGCCAAGGGAAAGAGAATCAAATCGGGACATATCGCCCGACGGCTATCCGGGAAAGCGCCCGTGCTAGCACGCTCGCGCCGTACCAGACTGAGCCGCACCCCCGGCCACTTGCAGAATCAACGCTCAACACGGCAGGTGCGCCAGGGGGCACAACAAACAGCGAGGCGTGGGATAGGCTTCATTGCTAAACTCGGGGGCGCACCGCCGCTCGGTTAGGGTCCGTGATCTGTCTTCCTCTGTAGATTCTATAGCGGCAGAGAAGAGCTTGGAGAAGCCAGATGCATAAAATCACTTATTCCAGTTTACATCGCCAAGGTGTAGGTGAAGTAAGGAATGGGTATACAATTATTAGAGTCGGACAGGGGGCGGGAAAGGGACCACTGGTAGTGGTCACGGCACCCTTGACATGCGTTTGGCCGCTATCTATAATACCCGCAGTTCACATGCACGCTCAAGCCAACCATTTCCCCCCATCCGACTCTTCTTCTCACCAACCTTTCATCACACTGCACCCACGTCTTGACGCGCGCTCCACCCTGTACGCACCCCTTCCAACCTTTCGTCCCTCGTTCGCCACAAGCCAAACCGCATCAGTCATCCGACCAATGGGGTAACGGCTCGTGCCAGGTTCAGCAGAAAGAGGACAGGGACAGATGCAGTTGCAAGATCGAGTGGCGCTGATTACCGGCGGAGGCTCTGGTATCGGCAAAGCCACGGCCATGCTGTTGGCGGCGGAAGGGGCCAATATCGCCTTGCTGGATACGGACATCCAGGATGTGCAACAGACCTGCAACGAGATCCGCGCGGCGGGGAGAGAGACGATCTCGCTGGTGGCCGATGTCTCGCAACCCGACCAGGTGCAACAAGCCGTCCAGCAGACCATCGAGCAGTGGGGCCGCCTGGATATCGTCTTTGCCAACGCCGGGATCAACGGCGTATGGGCGCCTCTGGAACAACTGGAACCCGACGAATGGGACCGCACGCTGGCCGTGAACCTCAAGGGCACCTTCCTGACCATCAAGTATGCCGCCCCTTACCTGAAGAAACAGGGCGGCTCGGTGATCATCACCTCCTCGGTGAACGGGACCCGCATCTTTAGCAACACCGGCGCGACGGCCTATTCCTGCTCCAAGGCCGGGCAGGTCACAATGGCCAAAATGCTGGCCCTGGAGCTCGCCAAGCATCGGGTGCGGGTCAATGTCATTTGCCCAGGCGCCATCTCGACCCAGATTGGCGAAAGCACCGAACAGCGGGACCTGGAGCACGTCAGAGAGCCTGCCCACTACCCCGCCGGAAAGATCCCTCTGACGGATGGCGAGCCGGGCAAGCCGGAGCAGGTGGCCCAGCTCGTGTTGTTCCTGGCGTCCGACGCGTCCGACCTGATTACCGGCACCGAACTGTGGATCGACGGAGCGGAATCGCTCTTGCTGGGCTGAGTCAACAGGCTCCCCTTTATCTACTGAACGCAAGTACAAGGAGAGAGCATGTTCCCCATAGGCGATGAACGCATTCGTGGCGCGGAAACTCCCTGGGTTACCATCAGTTTCATCCTCATCAACGTGGCCGTCTTTGTCTACGAACTCACGCTGGGGCTGCCCGAACTGGAGGCTTTTTACTTGCGCTGGGGTGTTGTCCCAGCAGAGATCATGGCGGGCAACCAGTTGATCACCCTGATCACCGCGCAGTTCATCCACGGCGGATGGTTGCACCTGATCGGCAATATGCTGTTTCTGTGGGTATTTGGCGACAATATCGAGGTGGTGTTGGGGCATATCGGCTATCTGCTCTTTTACCTGGTCGGGGGAGCGATTGCCTCGATGGGGCATGTGCTCGTCAATTCAAGCAGCACCACGCCCAGCGTTGGGGCCAGCGGGGCCATCGCCGCCATTCTGGGAGCCTACATCCTCATGTTCCCGCAGGCGAGGGTGCGCGTCTTGCTATTCCTGGGTTTTTTCATCACCACTACCCGCGTGACCGCCTTGATCTTTTTGGGGCTGTGGGCATTCATCCAGTTGTTCAACGGAGTCGCCAGCCTGGGAGCGCCCACCGCACAGACGGCGGGCGTGGCCTACTGGGCGCACATCGGGGGATTTGTGACCGGGGTAGTAGTGGGGTTGATCTTCAAGGGGCGGGCCGCAAGGCTGCGCATTGATCGCGGGTACTAGTGCTCGCCTACGAAACGCGTCTTTCTCCCCTCTCCAAATCTGGAGAGAGCCGATCTGCGGATCGGGGGCGGGGGTGAGGCTTATCCCGCCCCCAATGACCAGTATATCTCGGTGAAATAGGTTGAAAAGGAGCAAGGTAAATGGAGAAAAACTTGAGTGGGAAAAAGGTCGCCATTCTGGTGACCAACGGGTTCGAGCAGGAAGAGCTGACCAGGCCCAGGAAGGCGCTGGAAGATGCAGGCGCCAAGACCTTTATCATCTCCCCACAAACGGGCAAGGTAAAAGGCTGGAACCACACCAACTGGGGGCAAGAGTTCGATGTGGCCCTGTCGCTGGGCGAAGCGGACCCCGGCGACTATGACGCGCTGTTTTTGCCTGGCGGAGTGATAAATGCTGACAAGTTGCGAATGGACCCGGAGGCTGTGCGCTTTGTGCGGGCCTTTTTCCGCGAGAGCAAACCCGTCGCCGCCATCTGCCACGCCCCGTGGCTGCTGATCGAGGCAGAGGCCGTGGAGGATCGCCACCTGACGTCTTACGAGTCCCTGAAAACCGACTTGCAAAATGCGGGCGCTCATTGGGAGAACTCGGAGGTGGTCGTAGATGGGCAATTGATTACCAGCCGCAAGCCCCAAGACATCCCGGCCTTTAACGAGCACATGATAGAAGAGTTTGCCAAGGAAAGGATTAGCCACCAGGTCTAGTAAAGGCAAAGTAGGCAAGCAAGATGCGCCAACTGTTGATCCGGGTGCCCCAGGGGCGTGGCCAAGATGTAACGCGAATCGGCCAGCAAAACCAGGCCACCAATATGTCCCAGTGGCAGGTAATCGATAACGGCCAGCCCCAGGACCTGATCATGATGCACGTGGACAATCGCCGGGTGGAGCGGGTGCTAAAAGCTCTGGAGGACGTACCGGACGTACACATCTCCATGTCCGGTCACGAGACGATGGCGCTGCACCCGCCCCCCTCCGAAACACCCGATCAAGTCACCAACGTCACCGCGCGCAGCCCCATCGAAATCTTTATGGCGGGGCTGCAGAGCGTGGGTTCCTGGACGGGGTTCTCGGCCTATGCCATTACCGCGGGGATAATCGTCTGGATTGGGCTATTCACCAACCGCAGCTATCTATTGGTAGCGGCCATGCTCATCGCGCCCCTGGCGGGGCCAGCGATGAACGTAGCGTTAGCGACGGCGCGTGGTGACAGCTACCTGCTCAAGCGAGGAATGCTGCGCTACTTTGCCGCCCTGCTGATGATCATCGCCACATCCACCCTCCTGAGCCTGGCGATTCGCCTGGATATCATCAGCGATTTGATGGGCTCGGTCGTGCAGATTTCGACGGCAGCCGTCTTGCTCCCGTTGAGCGCGGGTGTGGCGGCGGCGCTGAACCTGTCCCAATCGGAGAACAACAGCCTGGTTTCCACCGCAGCCAGCGGCATGGTGGTAGCCGCCTCGCTGGCGCCGCCTGCCGGGGTGGTAGGGATGGCCATCGTTTTACAGAGATGGGACCTGGTTGGCACCGGGTTATTCATCCTGCTCTTGCAGTTGGTCGGCATTAACCTGACGGGGGCTATCACCCTGCGGCTGTTTGGCCTATCGGCGCGGGGCGCGCGCTACGACCGCGGCACCAAATGGCTATTTCCGGTCGTGCTGGCAGTCACCGTCTTACTTACCGGCGGGCTGCTCGTCCGGCAACTGGCCAATCCTCCCGCCTTCCAACACCTGACGCGCACGCGGGAGGCAATGATCCTGGTACAGCGAATCATTGAGCAAAGCGACCTGGTAGAAATGTTGGAGATGAACCTGCGGTTCACGTCCACCGAGGTGGAGGGGCGACCCGTCTTGCTGGGCACTCTGTATGTGGGGCGCCGCCCCGGGGTGACGCTGTCTCAAGAGGAGATCAGCCAGACATTGAGCCAGGCCATCGAGCAAGCGTTGTTGGCAGAGGGCTTTCAGGTCGCTCCCTTCATGGACGTCACGGTGCTTGATACGCCTGCGTGGGACAACTCGCCATGATCCAGCTCCCCGCCAACTGCCAGCGATACCCGCCTCTAAAGGAATTGACGCCGTGACCTTGATAGTTTCTTTGCTCATCGCCATTGCGCTGGCCCTGGTCCACCTCTTTGCCGTCCGGTTGCACTTTTGGGAGACCATCCCGCGCCGGGGATTGCTCTCTGCGGCAGGTGGGGCAACCGTGGCGTATGTCTTCCTGGACCTGTTGCCCAGATTGAGCGCATCAGGGAGCTTGATCAGGGAGATCAACCTGCCCTTGTTGAACTATCTGGAACACCATGCCTACATCGCCGCCCTGCTGGGGTTGGTTCTGTTCTATGGACTGGAACGCTATGCCAAGGTATCGCGTCGGGCCAGGCAGCGCGACGGATACGAGGACGTAACCAGCCCGGCGGTTTTCTGGACGCATATCGCCTTCTATGGCCTCTACTATGCCGCCATCGGCTACCTGCTGGACTATGAAGAAGTGCGTGGCGCTGCTGGCCTGGTGCTCTTTGTCATCGCCATCGGGCTGCACTTTTTGGTCATCGACCACGCCCTGCGCGAAGACCACAAAGGAAGCTATGACCAGTATGGACGCTGGATTCTGGCGGCGAGCCTGCTGGCAGGATGGGGAATTGCCGTCGCCACCGACATTCATCGCGGCTACCCGGCCATCCTGTTTGCTTTTGTCGCCGGGGCTATCATCCTGATTGCTCTCAAAGAGGAACTACCACCAGAACGCCAGAGTAGTTTCTGGGCGTTCGTCCTGGGAGCACTGGGGTATACAGTGCTCCTGCTGGCAACTTGGCCAATGTAGAGAGACACCGGGCAGCGCGGCTGCCCCGGAATGGAAAGTGAACGCGCAGCAGCCAGAGCTGGCTGTTCCGCCGAGAGCAGAGGAGGAGGAGGATACGATGGAAATGTATGCAGAGAACGATCCGCGTCGGCAGACAACCCATTTTCGCGCCAGGCTCGAAGAACTGCGACAGGAGCTGCGCCAGAAGGTAAAGGAGGTCGAGGATCCCCAGGCGCTATGCCTGCTGGAAACCTCCGCGGAGGTGCTGGAGGGTTTGCATCGGGCCTTTGAGCACTATGAACAGCAGTCGGAACCGGCGTGGCGCAAGGTGACGGAGCGGTAGATCTGCGTCGGCAGATGGATTATCTGAGGGCAGTGACCCGGAGGATACAATGATACCTGAGAACCTGAGAACAACGAAGGACCACGAGGAGATCAAGCGGTGGGCCGAGGAGCACAATGGCCGCCCGGCTGTGACCCGGCATGAAACGCGAGCGGGCGGGGTAGGGATCATCGGCATAGACCTGGCAGACTTTGGCGAAGATGAATATGTGCAACGCATCTCGTGGGAAGACTTTTTCGAGCAATTCGACGAGCGGCGTCTGGCTTTTGTCTATGAGGAGGAAACCCGGCCCGGCGAGAAGCACTGGTTTCACAAGCTCACGCGGCTAGACGGGCGGCCCTGACTCCTCAGCCAGGTTCACCCGCTAACCTGTGCGGAACCAAACGGCGCGCATCTATCTGATGCGCGCCGTTTGGTGTTCGCAATTCCCCCGCTTTGGTGAGATTATCACTTGGTAGAACATTCCCAACCCTCTTCCAGAGTGTCGCCAGCGTTTCATTTGCAGATTTATGGTTTTTATGATACACTTGAATTGTTCAGGCACAGAGCCAGATCATGCTTGAAAGTGTCTCGAACTGGAACATACAGGCTGTCTGTTTGCCCGTATCATCCAAAAATAGATCAGCTTTTGACCGCCCTCTGGTCTCCGACAGACGCTTTATTCCGCTCTTTCTCTGCTTGCGATCTCTCCTCTATCTCCCTCCCTGAATACCATCATTCGCGCTCATGAATAGCTGGGCTTTAGCCACTTTGCATTTCTTTGTATTTTTCTACTAACGCTTACCGCCATACTTCCCATCGGGGCGGCCAAGTGGATGACCATTGCGCCACCTCATCTTGCTTCATCCTCGCTCGCCTGTGTGCCTGTCAAGTTGAGCTTTGGAAAGGAGCAAGATAATGAAAGCCAAGTTTATTGTGCTTGGGCTGCTTGGCATCCTCGTAGCCCTCTCGTTGACAGCTTGCGAAGACCTGGAAGCGATGGTGCAAGACCCCGTCAGCAACCTGGCGACCAACCTGCAAGGCACTCCCGCGCAAACCCCGCCGGGTACCGTCGTGACCGGGACCCAAACCACCACACCCGGAGCCGAGATCACTTCGACCTTGCCCATCAGCCCCGGTCTGGGCCTGACAACCACCCGCACGATCACCCCAGGAACCACCATCCAGCCCACGGGAACGGTAACTGTCGGCCAAGGCACCCCCCAGCCTCCTGCCACCACGCTGGACCCGGACAGCCTGGAGAGTTTGGATCAATTCCCCAGCTATCGTATGTCTACCCTGGTCACCTTCCAGCCGGATGAGGGTCAGCGCATTGTCTTTGAGGTGCTCACCGAATCCGTGTCCCAAAGCGGCAACCAAGCTATGGGACAGCAAGTCCTGAGGCATTGGGTGATCACGCTCACCCAGGGCCTCGAGCAATTGGGCACCGTGGAGTTTGTGACTAACGACAGCCAGTCCTGGGTGCGCGTGAACGATGATTGGGCACAGACCCAGGTCACCCCCAGCCAACTGCTGGGCGAAATAGGCTGGGCGGGTGATCCCGAGGATTTCCTGACGGACGATGCGGAAGGAACCTTTGTCCGCGAGCAGACGATCGGCGGGATGACTACCTGGATGTATCGATTCGGCTGCAGCGATCTGACCGAAACGGCAGGGTTCATTGACGTGGAAACCGCCGAGGCGGCCATGTGGGTATCCCCTACCTATTGGGTGCCCATTCGCACCTACCTGCGAGCCATCGGGAACGCGCCCAGGTTCGGTATGGGCCTGCTGGAATCCATCTCCACGGTGAGCGCCATTAGCGAGACGATCAGCTTCACCGTTCCCCCCGAGTTGATGCCCGGCGGGACCACCACCCCGATGGCAGGTCAAACGATAACGCCAGGCCAGACTCCTTCTGTCACGCAAACACTGGGTGCAGGATTGACCCCCACCGTCATGCAAACGCCAGGTGCAGGGGTGACCCCGACCGTCACGCGGACGCCAGGTGCAGGGGTGACCCCGACCGTCACGCGGACGCCAGGTGCAGGGCAGACCCCTATGGTCACCGCTACAATGGGCGCCGACCTGACGCCCACTACCGGGTTAATGCCCACGTCATCGGTCCAGGCTACCTTGACCCAGGGCACACCCGCTGCCGGAACCCAAGAGCCAGACATGATGGCCAGGTTCAACCTGCCCCTGATCCAGGGGGCCAGCAATATCCGCCGAGTAGCAAACATGATACTCTATGAAGTGAACCAATCTCCGACCAGTGTGATTGACTTTTATGCGAATCTGGCCGAAAGCACAGGCTGGCGCATCGCCGAGGGAGAGGCCGCGGGAGAGACGACGATCACCCTGATCAGGGAAAACGTCTCGGCCAATATCGTCGCTATTTCCCGCCAGGGAACAGACCAGACGACAGTCATCGTGAATATCGAAGAGCAGTAATCGCCGAAAATGACGAAATCCACGCCATTGGGGAGCGGGCATACAGGCCCTGTCCCCAATGGCTCGGATGTATGTGGAGGAGCGCCTGCTGGCTCGGCGCCTTGCGTGCTGACCAGCAGATCCGTGAAGGAGTAGTGTGATGAAGTGGAAAACGTTTGTTGCTTTGCTCATCCTCCTGCTAATGTTCCCCACGCTGGGCCTGGCGTCTATCTCGGGCAATGTACGCACAGATCAAGGCCACCTGTCCAGACCAGCGCTATGGAGACCGACCCCAACGGGATTGTATGAGAACTTGACCCGCACGCCGCAGCCGACGGCCACGCCTGTCCCGGATGATACAACCCCACCATCACCCGCACCAACCTCCACACCGATCCCACCCGAGACAGAGCCAGTGGAGGAAGCAACTGCCACCCCCGTATCAGTAGAACAAGATACCGAGGAACCGACAGAGGAGGCGTCGCCCGCTACGGCAACGCCAGAGGGGACGTCGCCCGCTACGGCAACGCCAGAGGGGACGCAACCTTCCACGGTAATGCCAGGGGAGACACTGCCCGCCACCGTTCCGGCGGAGGGGACCCCATCGCCGACGGGTATGGCAGAGGAAACGCCAACGGCTACCGTTCCCGCTGAGGGAACGATAACGGCCACTATCCCGGCAGAGGGAACGCCGACGGCTACGATTCCGATAGAGGGAACCCCCTCACCAACGGCAGTTCCAGAGGAAACAGAGGCACCCTCTCAGAGCTTGCTTGCGGCCTATAGCCAGTTCGCCAGCTATCGCTTGGTAAGCGCCCTCTCCTGGGATCTGGACAGCGGCCATCGAGGCAATGCAGATATTGTGACCGAAGTGATCAACGATACGACTCCCGCTCAGCGCTGGACGATTGACCTGCGCCAGGAAGAGGAGAGCCCCATCACCATCGAATTCATCCATGCCAGGGGGCAGACCTACGTCCGCGTCAACGATCTGGTTCAGCCCGCACCGGCCAACCTCTCCAACCTGTTGCAGCGCGTGCGCTGGCTGGCCAGGCCGGAAGAAGTGCTAGATCTCGACGCTGGCACGCTGGTGGGCACAGAAGTGGTAAACGGCATGGAAGCCGACCACTATCTCTACGAGAACGAGGCCTTTGCCCCTGCCAGAGAGCACATTGATTTGACCTGGGCACAGGCAGACTTGTGGGTCTCTACGGAGTATGGGATATATGTGCGGGCCATTGTGCAAGTGATAGGCAGCGATGACCAGGGCAACTCTGGCGTCGTCGCCCTACAAAGCGATCTCGTGGGGGTGAATGTACCCCTGCGAATCGAGCTTCCCACCCCGGTCAACACCATCCAACAGACCAGCCTGACCCTCAGCGAGGCCCTGGGCATGGAGGCCTTTGACAGCTATCGCATGGTGAACACCGTGCACTGGAACCTGGCGAGCGGGCTTCAGGGGCGCGCAGATATGGAAGCCGCTGTCAACCAGGGTCAACCGGCAGAGCAAGCTGTTATTCGGTTGCGCATGGGGAATGCAGACCAGGAGATTGACTACATCCATATTGATGGACAGCCCTACATCAGGCGAGGTGGGGCGTGGATGTCGGCGGCGGGATTGCCGCTCGATGCCGTGGTAGCCGAATTGCGGTGGCTGACCAGGCCACGCGAGTTGCTAGGAGACAGCCCCGGCACCTTTGTGGGGTTCGAGATGCTCAACGGACTGATGACGCGCCACTATCGCTACGACCAGGCGGCGCTGCAATCGATCCCCTGGCTGACGAACACGAGCCAAGCCCAGGCAGACCTATGGCTGTGGAACCAGTCTCCCGATCAGGAGGCTTGTGTCCGCATCGTGTTGCATGCAGAGGGCAGCGATAGCTGGAACCTCCCCGGCGAAGTAGATCTGATCTCCTCCATCGTGGACATCAACGCCCCGCTGAGTATCCAGCGTCCGCTGGACCTGATGCTCGAGTAAGCTGGCCGGTTCGCAAATTGCAAGGGGCAGACTGCGGCCTGTGCGGGGATTTTCCCCGTGTGGGTCTTGGTCTGCCCCTTGAATGTCGTATTACGTCGTGGCTATTTGCTGTAGCTACTTGCTGAAGCTATCAGCTGAAGCTATTAGCTTCGTTCGGCCTGAGATAAGAGCTGGGCGCGCAGTTGCCGACGCCAATCCTCCGTCTTGGGAAAGTCGGTGAAATTGACGATGGCAGCCAGCCGCTCATCGTCTCGACGGATGCCGAGCGTCTGTAGCAGGGCATAGTCCTGCAAGCACTCGCCGAACACCTCCCATCGCATGGAATCCACCGGACCATCGGGGCCGGGATAGACCATAAAGGTATCCCCGTAGGCCCAGCCGCGCTCCCACGCCAGGCCATCCTGCACGCAGTACGGGTCGATCAGGTGGCGCGTTTGCGACTGGTACCAGTAGTTATAACCCCAGTGCAAAAAGCCCTGGAACGGCCAGCGATAGAACAGCAGGCCGTGCATGGCGATTTTTGGCAGCGGCGTGTCCAGCAGCCTGTTCAGGTACTTGCCGCGCGGCCCGCAGCAGTAGTAACACCAGCAGGGGATGTCTTCCTGTACGAAATCCAGCGCCGTGCGGATGCTGGGGATGGGCATGTCCGTTAACCCCTGCCGCGCGAACTCGATCTCGGTGAGGGCGTCCATGACCTTGATCCAGGGCGCCAGTTCTTTCAAAAAGGCGCGATCCTCGCGGTATTGCTTCAAGTGCTCCTCGCCGTGCGGCTCGTCGGACACATGGAAGAAGGAGCAATCCGCGATACCCTCCTCCGCCAAAAAGCGCTGCAATTCGGGCAGGTATTGCGTCAAAAAGGCCCGATAGGTATCCGAGGTAGCCGGGGTGGTGGGATCCCACAGCAGTTGCTCGTCCCGGCCTTGCCCCTCATAGATGCGGATGGCGTACTTGGCGCCCCATTGGGTGAAAAAGTGGCACCACTCGAAATGCGTCACCCCGGAACGTTTGGCCAGGTCCACATAGCGTTTCACATCCCGCCAGTCAAAGGCATAGGCGTCCGGGCCAGTGCGCGTAACGCGTAAGAGCTGGCTGGGGCGCTTGACGCCATCCAGCGGCGGGGTGAACACTGGCACGTATAACGTGTTCTGCCCATGCTCCACCACGTCCCGCATATAGCGCGGAACGATCTGCCAGAAGCGCTCGTCGAACAGGTCCGTCCGGTACCAGTCGATAAGTGCATCGTTGTAGAACCAATGGGTAATGGCGAAATCGCGTCGCGGGGCCAGCGTCACATTATACAGGCGCACCTGCACGGCGTGGGCCACCTCGGCTCCCCCCTCCGGCAACAGCGTCACGCGGATGGTGTGCAATCCCGGCTCAGCCCCCGCCCCTGGCCGCACGGTCACCCAGAAAGCATGTGTCTCCCCGGCAGGCAAAAAGAGCGCATCTTCATCGAACAGCGGATCGGGCACATAGCCGGGGATCTGGCCCAGCCCCTCCACATCGGCCCGGTCCGCTTCGACGGGCGTGTTCAGATGACGGACAGGCACATACCCCACCCGCCGCACGCGCGCGAACCAGCCCGCCGGGGCCTCCACAGCCACCCGCACGCGCAGGCCCGGCTGCTCTGCCTGGCGCATAGCCACCTGGAAGCTGACCTGCTCGTTCAAGGCCGCGTCCAGGGACAGGGGCGCCACCGCTTGCGCGGGCGTGGATGGGAAATGGCGAATCAGCGACGAGGTAACCCAGGATTGCATCTTGTCTCATCCCCCACTTTTCTTGGATCAGGCAGCAAGGACGATCTACCCGACGAACGGATTATTTGGTCAACGGCTCTCCGTAGGTATTGGCAGAGAAAAGCTCGCTCCAGTCCTTGCGCGGACGCGCATCGGGGGCCACATCGGGCACGCCCAGGGGCGTACAGGCGACCACATCCAAGTCCGCCGGAATCTGGCAGACTGCCTTGACCTTGGCGGGGTCAAAAGCGCCGATCCAGCAAGTGCCATACCCCAGGCTGCGGGCAGCCAGCACGATGTTCTCCAGGGCGATGCCGATATCCACCCGATACCACTTGTTGCTCACCTGGGGCAGGCCGATAGCCACCAGGATATACGCCGCATCGGCCATCCACATCTGCCCGTTGCAGGCTTCGGCCACCCGCTGCCTTTGCTCCGGGTCGCTGACCACGATGATGTGCCACGGCTGCCGGTTGGCCGCGGTCGGCGCCTGCCGCCCGGCCTCCAAAATCTGCTGCAAGTGCTCGGCAGGGATGGCCTCTTTTTTGTACTCGCGCACGCTGCGCCGTTCAAAGATCGTTTGTAGTGTGTCCATCAGGACCTCCTTATCTGTTGCCCGACGCACAACCACTTTGGCGTCGAGGCTGATCACACGGGTATTGTATTGGTCAAGATCAGGTTACACACTTGCGCATCAAGACAGCGATACCGCGCCCAGCACTGAAGGTGCCGGGCTAATGGTAGTAAAGTGTGATAAATCGCACTAGAACTCAATGAACCCGTTTCAACGGGCTTTCCCTTCTCTCAGCCTGGGACCTTCAGTCCCAGGTGGGAATACGCCATATGGCCTGGCGGACCCGGATGCAGGCTGCTCAGAAGCTCGTTTCTTGCGCCACTTGGGCCGCCAGTCCAATACCCAGCGGTAGGCCAATACCTGCCCGACGGCGAATACGACCCCTGCCGGGATAGCAGCCACCAGAAGCGGTTGCTGGCAACACAAACCGGTCAAATAGATCGCTACGCCCAACGCCACCCCTCCCAGCATAGCCACCTGGAGCGCCAGCAACAGCCCGACACTCCGGGGATTGTCCATCGCGGGTATGGTCTTGGTCTTCCAGCGAAACGCCGTTTCCAGTTCGGGATACCGGTCCTGGCAGAACTCCTTGATCTGGTTCATCGCCGCCAGGCTCTCGCCCCAGGCCAGCCGCAAACGCGCAAGCTGCAAGAGGGTCAGCACGCTATCAGCGGCCAACAAGAGGAACAGCACCACCAGAATCCAGTACATGCCAGGGAGCGATCCTCCTGCCACATTCGCCCCCAGGACGGTGGCAACCAGCCCACCGAGGGTGATCAGGTACAGGTTCGTCACCCTGGCCCGATCCTCGTTGGCCTGAAACGCCGTCTGGGCGATGTACTCGAACTCGGCAGTCAGAACGCCGCTCATGTCGAGGGGTATGTCTTGCCCCCTCTCCGGTTCGCCACGAAATTCCTGATCGGATGCCATGTTTCGCCTCCGCGCCAACTCTTCCACGCACAAGAGGACATGGAACGATAATACCCAGGGAAGCCATCCCCTGTCAAGCCTATAGTGACGCCAGGGCTATCAGAAAGGCGATTTGCCGGGTCCGGTAGTAGAGATTACCGGAAAGACCATTGTGCGCCGAGAGATGTCCTGCTAAACTATAGTCAGACGCGCGCAACATCTCGCGCCACAGACCGTATAGCTAGAGGAGGACACCATGATCACCTGGTGGACCGGTTTATCTTCGTTGAATCAGGGCTTTTTTGTGGCTGCCATATTCTTCAGTACCATCTTCTTGTGGCAGTTCATTTCGTCCTTCAGCGCGCTGGCCGGGGATGCCGTCGGAGGGGATGGAGGGGATGCCCATGCGGATATGGCCGGGGATCATGCGGGAGGCGCTTTCCACACCGACGTGGGGGGACATGTCCACGCCGATATGGGAGGGCACGTCCATGCGGACGCGATGAGCGCCGATGCGCATGGTCATGATATCACCGGCGACCACGCCACCGAACATGATTCGGGACTGGTCACTTTTCGCCTGCTCTCCATCCGCTCGCTGCTGGCCTTTGGCACGCTCTTTAGCTGGGCAGGGGCACTCTATTTGCAGAACACCCCCTTTGCCACGCTGGCGCTGGTGCGCGCGCTGCTGTGGGGGCTGGCCGGAATGGTCGTAGTGGCCTTTTTCTTCTGGGCGCTGCCGCGCCTCACGGAGGAAGGCACAGCTCGGATGGACACAGCCATCGGCCAGAACGCCCAGGTATACCTGGACATCCCCGAAGATGGGGTAGGTCAGGTCAAGGTGTTGGTCGGCGGGATGGTGAGCTTTGTCAAAGCGCGTGCCAAAACTGGGCAACGCCTTTCTGCAGGGACTGTCGTACGGGTAGTCGGTACGTTGGATAACTCGGTGTTGGTTGTGGAACCCATCGAATTCTAAGAAGGAGGAACCCCATGCCCCCAGAGATCATTCTAGCCTTTATTCTGGCGCTGATCGTCATCGCCATGTTCATGACGCTGGTCAGCCGATACAAGCGCTGTCCGTCCAACAAGGTCCTGGTGATCTTTGGCAAGACGGGCAAGGGCGCGGCTCGCACCATCCACGGCGGGGCGGCCTTTGTCTGGCCCTTGCTGCAAGACTATGCCTACCTGGACCTGGAGCCGTTCGTCGTGCCCATCGAGTTGACCAACGCTCTCTCGCAGGAGAACA